>Ga0184636_1000341_pt1 | contig 11249 bp, 14 predicted proteins | sample PLM3_60_b2_FD_133164 | JGI IMG/M metagenome (GOLD analysis project Ga0184636, IMG submission 133164) | Groundwater sediment microbial communities from an aquifer in East River, Colorado, USA - PLM4_90_b2 | ecosystem: Environmental > Terrestrial > Soil > Riparian zone | place: USA: East River... | reverse complement strand
GAGCTGGAGGACTCTCCGAGCCGGAAGCTGGGGCGGAGCCTGGGCCGGCGGCAAAAAGGTAGAAACAGCCTTTTGATGGGGGCATGCAGTTGATTCAACCACATCTTTATGCAACAACGGGGTTAATATGCATGATCAATGTTTTTCCAGAGCCGGTTGCCATCCAGAAGGCAAGTTTTTTCAAATCGTATTCTGTAAAATCATCAATGATCCCTATATCCTCTTTTTGACTGTAGGCCCGTAAAAATTCGTTCAGCTCGTACAGGAACTCAGTCTTTCTATTCTTGAGGTTATCAAGGAATATCTCTGCAAAGAGGATGGACAGATATTGGAAGTATCTAAGTGTGATTTTTGGTTCGCGCCTGCGATTGATTGTTGCTAAGTAAAGCTGGATGCTATGGTCGTAAAGGAAGAGCATATCCTCCGAGAGTCTGCCTTCATTAATTCCCTCCATTGCGCGAAGAGAGTTAAGAAAATAACTCCTCCCCTCGGCGTCATATCCTTCCCTGCCGTCCTTTAATTTTCCCTGTAATGCTTTAAACTCATCGACTCCGAATAGCGAGAGGACCTATTTATTCAAAACGAGATATTTTTCAATATTCATTGAATTTACATGGATGCAGCCACTTTAATATTTTCCAGTTCTATTTCAGGTTTTTCCTTTTTAAATCCAAAATGCTCAGAGGCATCCAGTATCTCAATACCTACGATCTCCTCATTTGGACCTAAATCTATTGCAATGTCTTCGGTGATTCGTATTGTTGTCACTTCTGTTGGTCCCTTCTTGAAGGATAAATAGGCTGCATCAACCTCAGGGTCATATTTGATCTTCATCTTACACCTCCAATAAAAAACACATACACCGTTACAACCACAAACCTGTCAGGTTCACCAACTACAATCGGCATGACCTGTTTGGCCTGATAAAACTTACCCTTCCACATGCCATTATGGCTGAAATTTTTCCGAAAGGCTATCCTCCCTTTTTGGGCAGGGAGACGCTCTCCTGTTCTTATCGCTTGCTCAGCTTCCTCCCTCGAGGCTCCTCTATCAATTATATTATCAAGGGCATGCCGAGAAAATTTTATGGGTTTTTCAATTTCAGCCATACCTAAGAAAACATTAATGTCTTAAATTCTGGCTCGATGTAATGAATCTCCACAGGATGCTCTTCGAGGTTTGTGGTCAGGATGCTTTGGCCATTAATGTAAATTCGCTGAGGCATCCATGCCTTAAGTTCTTTGAGGATAAACTGTTTGTCTTTTCTGAAATCACCTTCATCCCAATTATCATCAACTTTTCGCCATACAACAGCTATATTGACTCCCTCCTTCTCACCAAGTATAAAGAGGTATTTCCTCTTTTTGTCTTTGCGAGCCGAAGGCACGGCAATCTCCCTTGCCTTTATCTTTTTCATCTTCAACCCAAGAAGATAATTAAATGTCTCAGGTATATCTACCACAGCTTCTGCAGGTTCACCCATTTCTTCAAAATTGACCTTGAGTTTGTATGAAAACGGATCCTTGAGATGCTCAATAGCCAGAAAGTTTGGACTATCCTGTGTCTCAAACTCAAGAAAGTATTTCAGACTACCTAATTCTCCCCATTCTTCTAACTGTGCTTTATTCTTTAAAACCTCGTCATAAAATTCTTCTGGTACTCGATCAGTGGTAATCACGTAATCTGTCTTCAAGACAAACTTCTTCTTTTCCCAGAGTTTCTTTTGGAAATCCTCAATCTGTGAGAGGAAATCAATTATTTTTTCTCCGACGTCTCTTACCACTTTTGCGCGTGTGGTGTGTTTGTCCAGAAAGGGCTCATTTTCAAGGGTTTCAATAGATAAGACCTCTGCTTTGATGAAGTAATCCAGTTGTTCAGTTAAAAACTTTCGCAGATTTTTGTGAATGAAGTAATCCTTTGTGTTTTTTGCAGTGAACCTTGATGTCTGGTAAAGCAGGAGGGGTTTCTCATTCTTATATTCTGCACTTAGGAAAGCTTTGAGCGTAAGGTCTTTAATCTGCTTTATAATTCCATCGAATATCTTTTGATTGATCTTCTCCTGTCTTGCGGTGTTACTGCCACCTTCAACATCGAAAAGTTTCACCTCTTTATTGGTTAATTCTCTGTACTGAAAACGGATGATTAATTCTTTGGTGTCATATCGAACTGGTTTCGGTATCTCCTGAGACCCTGAAATAAATTCAGGGTGACAAATTGGTCTTTCATCATCCAGAACAAAAAACCTTGCCTTGGTTGCCTTGTTGGATGACAATTCTTCTCTGGCCGATACGGTGCGGAAAATAATTTTGTATGTTTTACCAGGGTCAGAAAAGAAAGCAAAATCCCTAAAGAGAATTCCGGTCTTGGTATAGTACTGCCCTTCATTTGCCCAGTAGAGCTTTACCTCTTCTCCATTATAAGGTATGGCACATCTAAAGTTTTTGATGGAGTGCCGATACTGGGGCACAAAGTCGCCTTTTTCGTAATATCTGGAGAAGAAGGCATAAAGGTCATTGAAAACCTGAAGTTTTATCTCATCAATCTTTCCTGCTAAATCTTTTTGTTCCTTCAATAGGAGAAATTCCTTCCCAACAGGAGTATCGCGGAATTCCGCCTTAAGGTCACCTGAAGGAGTTAAGACTGCACTTCCTAACGTTTCGAAAACCTTCTTTCTGGCATCTTCGAATTTCTGTGAAATATTTAGTAATCTTTCGTCCTTATGTTTCGAAAAAGCAATCTCAACAATGTTTTTAATATCCCCTTTAATGAACTTTTCAATCTGATCCCTTTTGTAATTCAATATGCGGTAGATCCCGAAATCCAGATCAGAGGTTTCAAATTGAAAAATTTCACTTAATAAGGATTGGAATCTTGAAATGGAGTCCATAATGCCAATATTATACTCTAACGACAGAAATTTACAAAAGGTTTTTAAATATATGAAGGTCGGAAAGTGTTTAATAAGGTTCAGTCTTTGGCATTGGGTAAGTAAAGAAGGGAAATTTAGGTTGAAAAGCGACAGGAATGGTTTAAAATTAAGAATGTTCTAAATTAGGATGTATCGGGATTAAATTATTAGGGTGGGAACCAATGGACGAGAGGCTCAAAGAAGCTTTTCACAAAGTTTATGAGGCTGAGGCCAAGGCCGCACTCCGGCTAAAAATTTTTAGCAAGAAGGCGGATCAGGAAGAACTTTCCCAGATGGCTAAGCTCTTCCGCGTGATCTCGTTCAGCGAAGAGATCCATGGCGAGCGTGCGCTTCGGATGCTGAGGGAGATCAGAGACACCGATTCCAATCTCAAAGAAAGCTTTCAGTCAGAAACCAGTATTGCAGGAGTGGCTTATAGTCATTTTGTCGAGATTGCCGAGGGAATAGGGGATATCACGGCTTCGACTATCTTCTCCAATTCCAAAGATGTAGAGGACGGTCACGCTAACCTCTACAAAAAGGCGATCAACCACCTGATTGGAGAGCGGGAGACCACTTATTATGTGTGCCAGGTGTGTGGTTATGTGTCGGATGGAGTCTGGCCCGAGGTTTGCCCAGTATGTTCAGCCCCCAAGGACCAGTTCGTGGAATTTAAGTGAAAGTCTTTTTCGGCCTTTATCAACCCTTCTCTGAAAATCTTATTCTTTCGCATAAAGGACATTCCCTTTTTCAAGAATGGTTTTCACAAAGGGGTCTCCCAATTTCGCCCTTTCTCTAACTTCCTGTGGCGTATAAACGATAAAATCTGTGGCTATCTTATATTTTATTAACCTATCCAGTTCGCGAACCCGATCTACTCCTAAATGAGGAGGATTCTTCTTAATAATAAAAAGGTCGATATCTCTTGGAGATTTATTTTTTTCCAATAGAGAGCCAAAAAGGATAACCTTTTCAAGATGATACTCCTTTATAAACTGGTTAACGATTCTCTTAACCTCTTCCTTAAATTTCTTTTTTGTAATCATCTAAGCATTCCCTTGAACAGTATTATACTCTAATGCAGAGATTTTTCAAATAGAAACGGAATGCCGTTACCCCTCTCTGCCGTGAAGAGAGAGACTACTTATTATGTGTGCCAGGTGTGCGGTTATGTGTCGGATGGAGTCTTGCCCGAGGTTTGCCCAGTATGTTCAGCACCCAAGGACCAGTTTGTGGAACTCAAATAAGGTCCCGAAATTTCTTTCCTGAGGATTTCTTCCGAGACTGTCGAAAAACCTTATATAAGGTTTTTTCGGACACGCAAGTAGTTGATTCTACTATATGGGAATTTTCTAAAATCGCAACATTTGGGCTTTATCGACAGTCTCTCCTGTAATTGCTCATTGACAGATTCCATTGAAAGGTGTAGGTTTTACCTCATAATCTTTTAAAATTTGAATAGCAGCCAGGGGGAATACCGTCATGAGCCAACGAGAACCTGAAGGACTTCTTGCGGTTCAGGAGTCAGAACATCCTGAAATCGAACTTTCTGACAGTCTGTCTTGGCTTCGCCAGAGAATTGCGAAGTTCGTGGTCGGTGGGGTGTATTTACTAGCCGGACAGCCAGGGATAGGTAAATCACGTTTATCAACGCAAATCGCTCTTGACTTGGGACGCCGTGGACTCAAAACCCTGTATATTCTAACAGAGCAATCGAAAAATGATCTTGCCAAAGTAGCACGTCAGATGACTTCCGACTGGCCAAGGAGGGATGCTGATCTGGCCATGAGCAACGTCTCCCCGGAGGAAGGTTTGTATGACATTGAGAACTTACCTAAATTCTTAGCCCACCAGGTTATGAGTCCTTCTGGAAGCTATCACGGGGTAAAACTTATCGTAGTGGACTCAGTTCAAGGTCATGGTCTATCAGCGAGCGCAACACGTAAATATAAGGAAGTTTACGAATTTTGTAGAGAGTGCAAGAATGCTGGTATTACCGTTTTATTGGTGGCACATGTTACGAAGAAAGGAGATGTTGCAGGCCCCAAGGACATGGAACATAATGTTGACTGTATTCTGGTGATGCGGCGAGCCATGATCTACCGTCCTATGTTTGTTCCGAAGAACCGCTTTGGCCCTGCTATCTTCAAACCAATACCACTCGAAATGGATAAAAACACAACTGCACTTAAGTTATCGCCCCATAGTGATGCAGTGAGCAGTGTAGCGCGGTCTTACCTCGGTCGCCGCATAGGAATCGTAGAGGCCCAAGCATCTGTTGCCTTGCCCGCCTATGGTAATCGCGGGAAGATTACTGCACCAGGGCTTCCTCGGAAAGAGATCGAGCAACTCACAACTTGCATCAGTCAACTGCCAGAGATGCAGATTGAGGATCTGGACTATACGATTCAATGTCGACTTCCCGGTGACAAACGGTATAGGGGGTTGCTTGGGCTTCCTCTATGTATGGCGCTAATTGCGTCTTACATTCAGAAAGACATTCCCGCCTACCACATCTATATGGGGGAGATAGATTTACTCCGTAAAGTGCGCGAGGTTCCTGACGAGATTCTGATTGACCTTTGGGAACAACTAAAAGACCCGACAAGCACCGTCATTCCGAAACCTGCAAGAATCTTCTGCCCAAGAGAGAGTGCCCACCTTTTGCAGGAGGAAGTGGAAGGTGCAACGGTAATTGCTTGCGATCGACTTGACGATGCAGTGGTGATGACTTGGCCAGAATTAAGAACCCACTGAGTAGGGTTATGAAATGAGTATTTTGGACTCCATTAGGCTTAATACTTTGCAGATACGGGACACTTTAAACTCCCTCAAGGAAAATATTTCACAGAAAAAGGCTTTGCGGGGTGCGGCTGAAGACATTGTAAAACGGGCAAGTACAGAGATCACTCGACAGAGGACATTGGTAAATGAGCGAAAGCGACAACTGAAAACTGTTTCTAAGAAGGTTGAAGAAGCACAAAAGAATTACGAAGAATTGGACCGCAAACGGCAAGAAGCATTCGATTTCCTTACTCAATGCCTTGATGAAGAGAAGGAGGTATCACGGTCCGTAAGGCAGGCACAAAATGCGACTGAGGCAGCTGTGGCCGAAACTAATAAAGAGCAAAAAACCAATAAAGAAGTTGAATTGGAAATTGAAAAACTCGAAACAGACCTTAAAGAGAAACAAGCAAACCTTCGTCGTGTAGTGTTAGAGACCCTCGAAGCACATTTAGAACAACAGGCTGAGAACGTGCATGCGGCCTTTTTCACTCAAGAACAACGGCTCAAGATAATGCGCGAATCTGAAGCATTCAAAAAAGCACGCCACACAGATCCAGAAATTGGGAAGTTATGCGACCAACGCGATGAGCTTCGCAAGTTCCTCAGTACGGCGATGGTACTTGCCGTAAAGGACATGCTACAAGTGTCCTTAGAGGACATTGAGAATCAGCTAACCACAAGATTTCCTAATGCTCTGAAAGTCTCTGACGCCACGCCAAAGGATAACCAGATTGAAGAACTGCTTTTCTACCTTAACCACGAAGGGAAGGCCATCTTCTTGCTTCCCGTGCATACAAAGGATTGGGATGCCGCGGAGAAGGGGGGAACCACAGACGGGACATCTGAAGCCATGTGTTTCGTGTGGAACATGATCCGAGAGTTGAGCCTCAGGGTCGAGGATGGCGACTTCATCACAATCAGGGGCCGACCAACTTTTGAATCTCGCTTCGATCTTGAGGAAGTGGCGATTCTTCAGGGTTGCAATGTTAAATGTCAGGACTCTGTCGTCCTCCATTTCGTTCTTAAACAAGTTCCGATAGAAGTTCAAGAGGTTCTTTTGTATGAAGATTAAAACGTCAGAAGCATCAAGGAACCTGGCGATCCACCCAGCGCATCTTCTTTTACATGTCGCGGATCTGGACAAGTCTCTCACATTCGAGGATGTCTGGCCTGAAATCGAACAACATTGGGTGGAGACCATATCCGTGGCAGGGGGGCACCGGCGCACCCATAGTGTTGGTGAAAAGGAAATCGTGCCATCGGTCAGAACCCCTGTTTCGTCGGTCGGTCTTTCAAATACTGCGTTACGTGTTGTGGATAAACTCCGTCGACATGGTAATTGGGGCAATGCATATATCACGTTTGATGGACTGCTGAATCAAACACGCCTATCATCTCATGACCTTGATAACGCAATCACAGAACTGCGGAAAATGGGTTTTCTCGATCACGACCGAGGTGGGCGTGGAGGAATTAGTCTCAACTCGGCAAGACGAAAAGAGATTGAATCGATTCCTTAACAATTAGGTTTGGTGTATATTACAATCGCAAATTAACAACAAAATTTTTAAAGGGAGATGCATATTATGAAGAAGGGAGTTAAAGATGAAACTTGGGTAGATCACGAAATATTCACTTCAAAGGGGAGAAAGATAAAACATCCATGGATAACAATAACAGATAATTCCTCATTTCTCTTCAATGCAGCCTTTGTTCATCTATCAAACCTTTCAAAAAATACCCATGTGGTTTTGGGATTTTCTCGAAAAAAGAAAGCGATTACTTTTCAATTTACATCTGACCCTCAAGCTCTAGGAGCTCTTACTTTTGTCCTCCAGGCTGGGCGTGCATCTATTCAATTAAGGTCTTTCTTTAATTACCACCTCTTAAACGTTTCAGACTGGGTTGGACGTTATATACCTGAAAAAGTCAGGATACCAAAGACTGGGGAGGTCTGGGCTATAAATCTGGAAAGTAAATTACCCGAAAAATGAAAAACGAGTTTCCAGAAAAAAGATTTTATTTAAGCAAAGAGAATATATCAAATCTTCCTGAAGGATCTGGTGTTTACTTCTTATATCAAACAGGAAATATTCTTGTTTACATAGGCATGGCTATATCTTTAAAGAAAAGAGTTACTCAGCATGATAAAGAAAAAGAATTCAGCCGCATTGGTTACCAAGTGGTTCATTATTCAAGGGCAAGAAAATTAGAAAAGGAACTTATAGAACTGTATTTCAAAGAGCACGGGCAATTACCATATTACAATAAGAAAACTTGAAATATGCTTTCTTTCAATTAGCAATCAAGATACCTTTACAAGGAAAAAGAGCGAGCCTGCCGGGATCGGACCAAGACAACTACTTGAAATACTGAAAGAACGGCATGGGAAACTGCCCTGTTTTGGGGCTTGGGGGGCCATTTTGCCATGAAGAAAGACCTTCTAAGAAGAAGGTTACCTAGGCTGCGGGGAACCTTCCGCTGTTGCATTGCCGTTTTTGACCATGAAAATGGCAGTTTAAGGCTTCAAACGAGGCATTTTGGGGATGATATCCCCTGAATCTCAATAACATGGCTTGGTCCGACCCCGGTAGATTCACTTTCAGCCAAACAGTCGTCACTGATGGGGCATCGTGCCACCGTGATTGGGGAACGTGAAATGAAGTCAAGAGATGAAATACCGAAAAGAGTCTATCGCTACATGCCGGTTCATCGCCTTTGGCAAGTTCTCGCAACAAGACGCCTATTTTTTATGCGGAACTCAAAGTGGGACGACCCATTTGAGGGCTTCTTAGTCAAACAGTATTGCTCAATTACTGGCAAAGACTTTGTCTCCCTTAGTGCAAAAAAGTTCTTTCTATGTTGTTGCCGGATTGAAGAAAGAGACCATCTATGGCGGAATTACACACCAAACAAAGATGGTGTTCTCGTTACACTTAACAGCAAGGAATTGTTGGCACTAAGGAGGCAGATCGAATGTTATCCGATTGAATATCCGAAAAGGGATGAAATCAAGACACTGTTGCATAGAATAAGCAGCAGGCAGCTTCATAGGGATCAAATATTGTCGCTCTTTTTCATCAAACGTTATGCATTCGAGCCCGAAAGAGAAATACGTTTCTTACTTGAAGATTCAACTATCAGAGATGATACCGTCGGGGTGGAGATTGAGCCGAATAGGATTATTGAGAGGGTGCTATTTGACCCACGAATGGATCACGATACATACGAGTATCACAGGCAATTCATCCAAGATCGATTCGGTATTTCAAACATAAGCCACTCATCCCTTTATGATCCAGAGAGAAGCTTTTCAGCCAAGTTGGGGCTCTAACGGCCCGTCACTAAAAGCCGCATCAGCCAGTAAACTTTTCGTTATCCATTCTTTCAGAAAAGGAAAAGGGGACGGTTCTATTTTCTCCATTATTTATTATTATGCCTCATATACTTAATGTCTTTTCCATTTAATAGAACCGTCCCCTTTTTCACCCTTCATTCCTTTTACCTTCTCTTTTAAATCAGAATCACATTTTGAAAATCGTCCACAATCCTGTAATCGGCCACTCCAAAGATGGGGGCGCAAGGGCCTTTGTGAACGACCTATCGCAATCCTGCAAGCCTTGACATTGTTTTTAGAATGTGAATAATTAAGATTAAGAGGTTTTAATGAAATGAAAGAGGCACTGCGTTATTTAAACAATGCAAGAGAGATAATCAAGTCTGCTCCTGTAGAGGATAATATCTATACCGATATTAAACCTGTTAGAGAGGCCCTTGGGACGGCTTATCTCGCGGTCTTAGAGGCAATAAACGAATATCTCGTTACTAAAGTCGGGTTAACAAAAAAAGAACTCCCTAAATCAGTAGATGCATATAGAAATGCACTACAAAAGTATGTAGCTATTCATAATGGGAAAATTACAAGGGAATTTGAAAGGCTTTATGATACTTTACATATAGCTGGTTATTACAGAGGTCTTTTAGGACATGTGGATATAGTCAAAGATGCGATAAGGGCTGCAAGAACTTTTATAGAAAAGGTAAAATAAAAAGGCAGAGGTTTAGAATCTTCTATTTCATTCCTTTTGTTTTCTCTTTTAAAATCGGGATCACATTTTTGAAATCATCCACAATCCCATAATCAGCGACTCCAAAGATGGGAGCACGCGGATCCTTATTGATGGCGATGATCGTTTCAGAACCCTGCATAGCCGTAATATGCTGGAAGGCACCGCTGATGCCAATGGCAATGTAAACCTTCGGCTTCACCGTCTTTCCAGAGATTCCTACCTGTCGATCCTTGGGTAGCCAATTTCGATCCACCACTGGTCGCGAGCAGGCAATCACCCCGCCTAAGCTTTTTGCCACTTCCTCTATCATCGGAATATGTTCAGGGCCTCCGATCCCTTGGCCCACAGAAACGATAATCTCTGCTTGAGTAATATCTTCTCCTGTAATGGGTGCTTCAATATATTCAATAAATTTTTTTACATCGATCGTCCCTTGCAAAGGAGAAGGTTCCATAACAATCCCTCCCTTTTTCTCACCAGGCGCCCCGGGGCTGAAAACACCCGGCCTAACAGTAGCAATATATCCCTTGGATTCCCTCACGGATACATTGGCATTTACCTTTCCTCCATAAATGGATCGGACGGCTTTTAGACGGCTCCCTTCAAACGAGAGGCAGATGCAATCTGTAACCAAGGGAAACCCCATTTCCACAGAGAGGCTTGGCGCCAGGTCCATTCCAAAAGCGGTGTGTCCTATCAGGGTAAGAAGGGGTTGATGTTTTCCGATGAGAGAGGAAAGAACTTTTTGATAGAGGATGGAATTAAAATGTTCGAGTTGCGCATCCTCCACGACCAGGACCTTTGATGCCTTTGCCGCCAACTCCTCAGCAAAATTTTTAACATTGTGACCCAATAGAATAGCCGTTGAAGAAGCCCCCTGCTGGGAGGCCAACTTCTCTCCAGCCACTAACATTTCATGAGTGACGTCCCGAATCTGACCCTGTCGATGCTCAACTAATACAAAGATCTCCCCCATTGCTCTGCCTCCATACCAACCTGGAATTATGGAATATTGGAATGATGGAATAATGGGTTAAAAACCAGAGCCAAGATGTGGTCCTTGCAATAATCCAGCACTCTCATCAACCCAGTATTCCAATGTTCCATCATTCCACCATTCCTTATTCGTTACCCTTTTTTCTTTTTGATGATTTCGGTCAATTTCGTCACGACCTCTTCAGGACTACCTTTTAATATTTCTGCCATCTTTCCAACGGGTGGAAAAAATACCTGATCGATTTTTGTATCGACTGAATCGCCAGTAGAGAGTCCTATCTCTTCCATTCCAAGATCCTTGATCTCCTTGTCTTCCGCCTCTAAGAGAGCGGCAAGGGAGACATATTTCGGCTCATTGATACCAGTCTGAATGGTCAGGACAGCAGGGAGTTTGAGCTCTGTTACTTCATCGATCCCGCCTTCCAATTCTCTTCGGACCTTTGCCTTGTCGCCTGTAATCTCGATATGGGTGACAATGGCTGCGTGAG
>Ga0184636_1000340_pt1 | contig 11292 bp, 10 predicted proteins | sample PLM3_60_b2_FD_133164 | JGI IMG/M metagenome (GOLD analysis project Ga0184636, IMG submission 133164) | Groundwater sediment microbial communities from an aquifer in East River, Colorado, USA - PLM4_90_b2 | ecosystem: Environmental > Terrestrial > Soil > Riparian zone | place: USA: East River... | reverse complement strand
GGAAGTGAATGTGCTGGAAGTCATCTCTCTGCATAAAGACCAGCTTTATTTGGGCAGGGGATAATTACTGTTCCAGATACCGATGGTACGCTGTGAGATAGCGTAATACCCGGGCGGCGCGGCGCGGGTGGCTGTATTCCGGTATCTGAATTTTAACGTGGTTATTCGTTCCCGGGGCAGAGGCGATAGCCATTCTCCTGATATAAACCAGCGGTTTGTCGTATTCCTTGAGCTGCCGATAAAGGTTTGCCTGGCTTTTTTCGGCTTCCTGCTGCATGGCGCGAATTTGTTCCGGTTTTAGTTCGCCGGTCATACTGGGAGGAACGAACATCGGCGGCAGAAGGGAGATAACAGCGTCTACATTCTTGTCTTCCAACAGTAGTTTCAAACAGGTTTCCGCCACATTTTCACCGCCTGTCAGCCGGATACCCACCAGGTCGACGGGATTACCGGGCACCCAGCGCGAAGGCAGAAGAGCGCTCATCTTCTTAATCGTCGTTGGTTCTAATGAAGCTAATTCCAGCCCTTCTTTCTCACAGTCTTCAGTGGTCATCACCCCGAAGCCGCCGCCTATCGTTAATATGCCGATACGGTTGCCTTTGGGCAGCGGCAGCTGGCATAAAGCGAAAGCCGTATCAGCCAGTTCCTCTTCATCCTCAACTCTTATCACGCCGGCCTGCTTGAAGGCGGCGGTATATATAACGTCGGATCCGGCTAACGCGCCGGTGTGCGACCTCGCGGCTTTAGCCGATGCCTGGGTAGTGCCGGACTTTATGGCGATGATAGGTTTATGTTTCGTCATTTCTCTGGCAAGGTTGAAAAAGCGTCGGCCTTCCCTCAACCCCTCGATGTATAAGGCGATGATGCGTGTATCATTATCGCTGCCGAGATATTCCAGGTAGTCTTCCAGACGTAAATCAGCTTCGTTCCCCGTGCTGACGAACTTGCTTAGCCCCACTCCCCGACCCGCCGCATTTTGCATGATGCTGATGCTTAAGGTGCCGCTCTGACTTAATAAAGCCATCGGCCCGGCCGGAATCCTATCCGCGAAACCGACGCTGGCGACATGGGAATAAAAATCGGCGTGGCCGTTGCAGTTAGGTCCCGTAAAGCGTATCCCGGCCTCTTTAGCGATGGCATTTACTTCGGCTTGCAGTCTGGCGCCTTGGTCATCTACCTCGGCGAACCCCGCCGAAATGATTACCGCGGCTTTTACCTTTTTCTCGGCACACTGCCGGAATACCTTCGGGACAATCTCCGCCGGTACGACGATAATCGCGAGCTCCACCGAACCGGAAATATCCAGGATGCTTTTATAGGTCTTTAGCCCCATCACTTCCGCCTCGTTAGGGTTAATCGCGTAGACATGCCGGCTTGATTTAGCCTTAAAGGATTCTAAGGATGCCCGGATAGCATCGTTTCCCCAGGTGCCGGGGGTCTTCTTGGCTCCGATGACGGCGATTGAATCGGCGTCAAAAAAGGCGTGCCAGAAACTGTTATCTTTTACCTGGCTGGCGTCTTTTGTATTCATAGTTATACTGACATTATAAGTTATATTTAGCCACAAATAAAACGCTGCTGCTGCGGATTGTTATCAGTTCGTAATAATTCCTCGATATTATTATTGAAAATAGTGAGTAATATCACATCGTCCCGATTGACACAACATGTTATAATAATTGGTACTTAAGCAGAATATATCAGGAGGTAAATATGAAAGGCGATGTAAAAGTAATTAACACCCTGAATTCCTTGCTGGCGGATGAACTCACCGCGGTTAACCAGTACATGGTGCATTCGGAAATGTGTGAGAACTGGGGCTACGTTAAGCTCGGCGAGGTAATCCAGAAACGCGCCGTCGACGAAATGAAACACGCGGAAAAGCTTATCGCGCGTATCTTGTTCCTGGAAGGCATCCCCATCGTTAACAACTTAAAGAAGATGAGCATCGGCGCGGATGTACCCAAAATGTTTGCCAGCGACCATGTTCTCGAAGCCGATGCCATCAAATCCTATAATGCCGCTATCGCTCTATGCGGTAATGCCAAGGATTTCGCCACGCGTGAAATTCTGGAGGGCATTCTTAACGACGAGGACAGGCATATCGACAACATCGAGGAAGTCCAGGACGAGATAAAGCAGATGGGCGTCCAGGTGTTTTTATCAACGCAAATTAAGTAGACGGTATTTTTTACTAGAAATAATCCTGTATAAACCGGAGACCTAGCCGAGGGATAGCATGCTGGCTAGGTCTCCGTGCTATTTTACAACCGGTTTCTCTTCCTTCGCTTAAATTTCTTTAGTGTGCTGTATTACTTTTTTTCAGTGCCAAGCAATATCAATGCCTTAATGGCTAATATTACCGCTATTGGCGCGATCATGGTACCGAAGTATGATATGATTTGATCTATTTTTGTCCCGATATCCCACCAGGTTATATGAGCGAAAACCCCGGTCATAACCAGTAAGGCGATGGATGCAACAAGCAAGGTATTGCTTTCTTTAGAGCCCATGATGGCATAAATGAGGCCGATTATAAGACCAAATAGTGCCAGTACCAAGGCAATCCAGGCAGTATCCCACCACCAAATCCCGCCTAGAACTGCGAGTATCATGCCGACAATGAACAGAAGAAAGCTTAACCATTTCCACATTTGTGTTATAGTCATATTTACGTCCTCCTTTTTATTGCCCCGAAATTTCAAGTTTTCGTGTGCTACTTCTAAGTCCTATGTTTCAAAATTGTAGAAACCGGGCATTATAAAAGCATCCCATCACCCCCTTTACGCCAATTCCTTTTTGATAAAAAAATAACCGCAGGCTTTCATCAGAAATTGAGCTCGCAGCCATCTAGTCAATCTAGAAGTAACTTTCACAAAACCCAGTCTGGATAGCCCGAGCTTATAAAAGCCACCTTTTATTTTTTGTACCTATTCTTTTGTTACTTTAGTTCTCCTTTTTTGTTCCGCACTACTGTTATACCACAATTAACGATTTTGTCAAGTAGACGGCTTGACTTTATAAAGCCAGTTTCTAAGGATTATCGGGGCAATTATGGTGGTAATAAGGCTCATGAGAACCAGGGCGGTATAGGCGCTCTGGTTTAAAATACCCAGATTGAGCCCGATTAGTGCTACAATCATTGCTACCTCACCGCGGGGTACCATCCCCACGCCGATAATCATAGAATCCCTGATGTTAGTACGCTGAACCAGCGCCGGTATGCCGCAACCGATTATCTTGGATAAAATAGCTACGGCACATAAAGCCAGGATGAACCATATCAAACTTATGTTGACGGCATGGAAATCCATGATAACTCCCAGGGAGACAAAGAAGATAGAAGCGAAAATTATCTGTAAGTGCTCTGCTCCTTCCTTGAACACTTTACCGCGCAATAGATTGGTTCCTTCCAGACACGCACCCGCCAGGAATGAACCGACAATTGCGGACAAGCCGATAAGTTCCGCCACCACGGCATAGAAAAAAGCCACCATTATTGCAAAAATAAAAATTGATTCCGGGTATTTCGCGGCTAGTTTGGTTTTATCCAGCCGCGTTATTAGTCTGCCCAGCAGGAACTTGCCCACCAGGACTCCAATGACCAGAAATCCTATTGCCTTGGCGGCGGCAACAACAATATCTACTGCTGATAGGTCACCGGATACCAGCCCCCGGGATATTGATAAAGCCAGTAGAGCCAGGACATCGTCTATTACCGCAGCGCCAATAATCGCCTTGGCGGTTTCGGTCTGGAGCTTTCCCATTTCTCTTAAAACATTAGCTGTGATGGCAATGCTGGTTGCCGTTAAGGCAGTGCCGACTAAAATGGAAGCCTTGAAATCAAAGTCGAAGAGCACGGCGAGAAAATAGCCGCAACATGCCGGCACGATTACACCGAATAAAGCGATGAAAAAATAACGTATTTTTAAAATATCTTTGAGATTAAACTCCAGCCCTATGGTGAATAACAGCACTATTGCCCCGAGGTTGCCCAGGGTGGAGACGAAATCGGTATATGTTATCCATCCCAGCAGGCTTGGACCGACAATGATGCCTGCAATAATAATCCCCACCACTGCCGATTGATTAATTCTGTATGCAATCAGATACCCTGCTAATGCCACGAACATCAGCAGGCTCATCTGAAATGCTGTGTTTGATAAAATGGATTCGCCGGGCAATTTCACTCTCCTTATTTATAAACTAGTATATAGGAATATTGGTTACCTGTATAGGTTAAAAACACGTATATATATAGGGCTTTGATTGACATGGTTTTCTTGTATGCTTTATTCTTCTTATCATGAATATCGCTATTACCGGCGTTTCCGGATATATCGGCTCAAAGCTCCTGGCTTATCTTGACCGTCAGGATAATATTCAAAGAATCGTCGGTATCGATGTTCAAGCGCCCAGCGTAAAATCGGCTAAACTCAAGTTCTATCAGCATGATGTCCGCCAGCCGTTCGGCGATTTTTTTATTGAGAATGCGGTGGATACCGTCGTGCACCTGGCTTTTATCCTCCGCCCCACCCGCAACACCACACTGGCCAGACAGGTAGATATCGGCGGAACGATGAACTTGTTAGACGCCTGCCGCCAGGCCAAAGTCAAACACCTCATTTACTTAAGCAGCCACACTGCCTATGGCGCCCACAAAGATAACCCTGTACCCCTCACCGAAGATTCGCCCCTCCGCCCGATACCCGGTTTCCAGTATTCCCACGATAAGGTTGAAATTGAGCAAGCCCTGTGTGATTTTGGCGCCTCCGGCAATAATACTACCATTACCATTTTGCGCAGCTGTCCGGGAGTCGGCGCTAACGCTGTAGGCACCGCGACCACCATCATGTTCACGCCTTTCGTGATGCTGGGCATTACCGGTTCCGATGCGCCAATGCAGTTTATCCATGAAGACGACCTTATTAATATCATGGCGATGTTCATCGGGCGGGGAAAAGGGGGTATCTATAACGTCGCCGGCGACGGGACGCTTAAATACAGCGAAGTCGCTCGTTTGTTGCATAAAAGACTTTTAAAACTCCCTTTTAAGTTGCTGGAGGCGGCGGTATCCTTTGCCTGGGCAGTGCATATCCAGAGCGCGGCGCCGGCCGGCTGCCTTCATTTTATTCAATACCCTCCGGTCGTCAGTACGGCCAAACTTAAAAGAGAGCTGGGATATGAATTTATGTATTCGTCAAAGGAGGCTTTGTCAGCCTTAGCCGATTGTGATATTATGCGACGAGATAAAAGAAAGAATCGAGGGTAGTATGGCTAAAAGAAAATATGATAACTGTTTCCTCAAGCCGGAAATTACCCAGGCTGGTGAGTTCCAGGTATTTAAGATGAAAGGCAAGGATGCGCGCGGCTATCCCTGGATGGTGCGTCTGGCGCCTATCACGGCTAAGACTTATCCCGCCGAACTGCCGGAAACCGCCAGCGCCGACCGCATTGAGCTGTATGTGGGCAGCCAGCCGATGGAGATTGATAAAATCTCCGGCGAAATGGAAGTGGCTTTAGGGAAAGAGGGCGAAAAATACAACATTGATAAAGCGGCGATGGTCTATATCCCTAAAGGCGTCCCGGTCAAGCACCGCATTCTGCGTAAACCGGAAAAAACAACCTGGCTGCTTAACTTAACGCTGACCCCCAAGTATGAACCGCCCAAAGCAAAGAAAGGTGGGAAATAAACATGGCTGAAAAGAAATATAACCACCTGGTATTGAATGAATTAATCCACCAGCCCATGGCGGTGACCTCGCAGAATAGCCCCTACCTCTCCGGCGGGCCGTTCTTCTGGAAGCTTGTCCCCGGGGCAATCGGGCAATTCGCTTTCTATTACGTCATGCGCACCGGCATGTTCATGGAGCCGCCGCACTCCCATAAAGCGGAAGAATATCTCATGTTCATTTCCTCCAACCCCCGTGATATGAAAAACCTCGGCGCCACGGTAGAGGTGGCTTTTGGGGAGGAGTGGGAAAAATATACCTTCAATTATTCTACCTTCGTTCATTTTCCCAAGGGCGTAGTGCATTGCCCCGTCTTCGTGAGGAGGCTGGAGAGGCCGTTTTTCCTGGGGCATTTCTGGCCGGGCGGCGAGCCAGCGCACTTTGACAACGTGACTTAATCACGGAAGAAATACCAGTAATTTGGTGGAGATAGGGGGATTTCCTTCGGCTAGCTCAGGACAAGCTCCCCGACCTTCCCGATAAAATCGGGACTTTGCTGACGCTTATTTTGGTAGAAAACTTGCCGTAACTTTTATCATTTCAACTACACTGTTTTTCAGCTTGTCTATGCTATCAGGTACGTCATTATCTGTGGTTTTTCCTTCTAACTCCAAATCAAGAATAGCTAAATGTCTAACAAGATTATTACTAACATTTTCAATAACGTTTTGTATATTGACGTCTAGTTCTAAAGCAACGGTTTTTAAATATGTATATCTTACTGCAACAATATGACATTCATTTTCATGTTGAAGAGCCAAAGCACGCTTTCTAGCATCTCCGATAACTCTAGGTGCAATTCCTAATATAGCTAGGTTAGCAGTAAAAACACTTTTTCTTATTGATTCTCCCCAGTCGATTATTTCTTTTAGTAGTTTTTCTTTTCGTTCTTTAGCTTCTTTAAGTAATCTCTCATCCCTTTCCGCTTGCCACAGTTTTTGATTCTTTTTCCAGCCAATAATTGTAAAAATACAGAAAGTCACGACTGACAGAAAAGTTACACAAGCTAGTACTAGAGTAAAAGTTGCTGTCCAATCCCAATTTTCCATTTCCTAGTTTCCTTTGTTACTCTACTTGGTTATTGTATCTTGTTTCTTAGTGTTTTCGGGTGGTGGGAAAAACGGTGGGGTTCTGGTGGAGATAGGGGGATTCGAACCCCCGACCTCCGCGATGCGAACGCGGCGCTCTCCCAGCTGAGCTATATCCCCTTGATAACATGATTATTATAGCATAAGTGGATTAGCGCTCGATGCGTTTCACCTGGTAGCGAAGCCTGCCCGCTGGCGCCGTAATTTCCACCATTTCCCCGTCACTCCGCCCCAGCAGTGCTTTACCCAGCGGCGATGCTATAGATATTTTACCTTTAGTTGGGTTAACCTCCCGCGGGTCAACGATTGTATAGCGGCATTCCTCGCCGGTAGCCAAATCGCAGACGATAATACTATCGCCGATGCCGGATTTTACCGCTGGTTCTTTCTTCTCCTGGAGGATGGTTGCCGCTTTTAGAGCCGCTTCCAGTTCTTTAATCCTGCCCTCGACATGCCCGCGTTCTTCTCTGGCGGCGTGAAAAGGGGTGTTTTCCCTGAAGTCTTTATCGGCGGCGGCGCGCTGTATCTCCACCACCAACTCACGGCTCTTCTTTTTAAGTGTTTCCAGCTCTACCTTTAGCTCGTCGAACCTCTGCTGCGTCAGCGTTACGGTTTCAGGCGCATTCCGTCGGCTAGCCATGGACGGTCCAGCCTTGCCCTTCTTAGTTTTCATATGTGTTGCCAGATTTGTCGCACTCCAGCCTGCCTTCTTGGCGTAGGCAAGAAAAGCCCGCAATATGGTGAACTTTTTTCCGTAGTCAATATCTGACACATTTAACTGGTCGGAATAGCTGGCGACGGCCGGTCCAGCCAGCGTTAAGAACGAGCTGTCCCATCCGTACCACCTGGCGAATCTATATATCTCCGGCTGGCTGGCGTCCCGGTCTTTAGCCGAGAGCTTACCAAGATAAAGCGTTGTCGCCTCGCCAAGGCTGGGAACATGGTCTGTGCTGTTAGCCATTTACTTCTCCCTCAATTTTCCTCTTCATTCTAAACGTAATCGGCTTTTTCGGTCAAACCTGGAAGGCATTTTGATTATCTCGAAAACCGAGCACCGATCAGGTATTTTAAAAGACTCATTATTGTCCGGCTGTGCCAATCAAAAGAAATTCCTTTTGCTTTGATCAGCGCTTCATCGAAACCGCTGGCTTTAATTATTTTAAACAGTCGCTCGATTTGCCTTTCACTTAGTCGCTCGAAAAACCTGCGTACCCAATAGCCTGTCCTGAGTTCATTGCCCAGCTTCCGCCGCCACGCCCGCTCGTAGCTTGAGAGTCTTTTTTTAGTCAAGTCGTTATCCGCCAGCGCTCGGTTTAAAACGTTGCCAGCCAGTTCCGCCCCGATTAAGCCGTAGTAAATGCCGCCGCCTGTCGTTGGCTTTACCTGCCCCGCCGCGTCCCCGACCGCCACCATACGTTCGCCATAAGTGCGAGTTGGCGGTTTAAGAGGGATGCCTCCGTAACTTAATGGCACGTCGGCGGACTCTATTCTCCCCTGTGCTGCCAGCTGTTTCAGCCATTTTTTTAATAAAGGTCCGGCTTCCTCGCGTGAGAGTAATCCCGCTTTTACCTTCCCTTTTTCCGTCGGCACCAGCCAGCCAAAGAAGCCGGGCGCCATGTCGCCAAAATAAACCTCTACTTCACTAAGACCCGGGGCTGCCGCCTCTGCCTGCGCGCCTATCGCGTAGTCTTTATATTCGCCCAACCCCAACTTTTTATTCAGTCCCGGAACAAAACCGCTGGCGATAACTATCGCCCGTGCCGCGATTTGGTATTCCTTCTTTTCTTCGGCTACCGTGACGTCTACCTGTGCTTTGCTGACAGCAACGGCTATCACGCGGCTGTTGAAACGGTATTCTACGCCGGCGTGCTGGGCGCGCTCCATCATTAAGAAATCAAAAGCCGGTCTATCCAGAATAACCGCCTGTGTTTCGGGACGATACACGTGAATCGAGTCGCCAGATGGTGCGAAAAGATTAGCGCTGTTTACCTGCTTTAGAATAACTTTGCTGTTAATACTAAAAGTGTTGACGCATTCCTGCCCGACGATGCCGGTGCAGCTTAATTTTTGACCGACACCTGTATTTTTCTCTAGAACCAGTACATGGTGTCCTTTTTCCGCCAAGCGGCGGGCGGTATGGCTGCCGGTGGGACCGCCGCCGATTACGATTACATCATACATGCCTGCTCCATTTGACCTGTATATTGTAAGTTTTTTCTAGAGGAATCTCAAACCTGATGTTTAAATCGATAGAATTGGTGATACTGTTTACATCATAAATACACCCCCTGAAGAATTTCGTGGGGAGCTTGGCTAAATGTGTAGAAAGTGATAAAATGGATAGGTTAGTGCACTAGATTGGAAAATCTGTGGCGTGTAGAATAGTAATAAAAAGAATAACTCCCGATAAAATCCTCGAAAAAAAGAAAGTCATCCTAGCCGCTCTGGCAAAAGCCTCCGAAGATAACCTGTTTCCCTTAACAAGCGCTGATGCCTGTAACGGCGCATTTTAGTTTAGTTCTCTATATGCCTTATGGCTCCCTATATCAAGAGTCATTGCAGAATGGATAGAGTAGAGAAAAGGAGTGAGATAAAAAGTGAGTAGTAAAGACAAAAAAGAAACCGGCAATAAGGAGGGAATACTTGGGCAGATATCCGACCAGGCAATAACCTCCATGCAGGAGGAAAATCGAGTTTTCCAACCGCCTAAGGAATTCTCCAAAAACGCTGCCGTAAAAAGTATGGCGGAGTACAAGGCACTCTATCAAGAGTCCCTGAAAAACCCGGATAAATTCTGGGGCAAGATGGCGGAAGAGCTGGACTGGTATAAGAAATGGGATAAGTATGAAATAGCCGACTTCAAGGATAAGCCGGAAATCAGGCACTTCGTCGGCGGCAAGATAAACGTCAGCTATAACTGCCTCGACCGCCACCTCAAGACCGCCCGCAAGAACAAAGCCGCTCTCATCTGGCAGGGCGAGCCGGAGAACGACGTTCGGACCTTCACCTACCAACAGCTGCATCACGAGGTCTGCAAATTCGCTAATGTACTGAAAAAATTGGGCATTAAAAAAGGCGATACCGTCTCCATCTACCTCCCCATGATTCCGGAGCTGGCTATTTCTATGTTAGCCTGCGTCCGCATCGGCGCTATCCATAGCGTGGTTTTCGGCGGCTTCAGCGCCGAAGCCCTGCGCGATAGAATCATCGACTGCAAATCCAAACTGCTGATTACCGCCGATGGCTACTGGCGCAGCGGCAAACAGATACAGAGCAAAGCCGGCGCCGATACCGCGGTTACCGCTTGCCCCACCATTAAAAATATCATCATCGTTAAGCGTCTCGGCATTGACATCAACATCCAGTCCGGCCGAGACTTCTGGTGGCATGAAGTAATGTCCGCCCCCGATATTACCGCCAACTGCGAACCGGAGCAGATGGACGCCGATGAACCGCTCTTTGTTCTCTATACCAGCGGCAGTACCGGCAAACCCAAGGGCGTTCTCCATACCCAGGCCGGCTATCTCCTCCACTGCTTACTGACCATGAAATGGCTTTTTGATATCCGGGATGAAGATGTCTATATGTGCACTGCTGATGTCGGCTGGATTACCGGCCATAGCTATATCGTCTACGGGCCGCTCGCGGCCGGCGCCACCAGCCTGATGTATGAAAGCGTTCCCACCTATCCCGCCGCGGACAGGTTCTGGCAAATCATTGAAAAATACAGGGTCAACATCTTCTATACCGCCCCCACAGTAATCCGCGCGCTCATGCGGGAGGGTGAAGAACTCCCCAATAAACGCGACCTTTCCAGCCTGCGCCTGCTCGGCTCCGTCGGTGAACCTATTAACCCCGAGGCCTGGATGTGGTACTACCGCGTTATCGGCAAAGAAAAATGCCCCATTGTGGACACCTGGTGGCAAACCGAAACCGGCGGCATCTTAATCAGCCCCTTCCCCGGCGCCATGGCTATCAAACCTGGCTCCGCCACTCTTCCCTTCCCCGGCGTTGAACCGATTATCCTGAATGAAAACGGCTCTCTAGTCGGTCCTAATGAAGGCGGCTGGCTCTGCATCAAGAAACCGTGGCCCGGAATGATGTGCACCATCTGGGGCGACGCTGCCAGGTTCAAGGAAACCTATTTCACCAAGTTCCCCGGCTACTATAACACCGGCGACGGCGCCCGCAAGGACGCGGACGGTTATTACTGGCTCATGGGCCGCATCGATGACGTGATTAACGTCTCCGGCCACCGCATCGGCACCGCCGAGGTGGAAAGCAGCCTCGTCTCTCATCCTAAAGTAGCCGAGGCGGCCGTCGTCGGTATGCCCCATTCATTGAAAGGACAGGGCATCTATGCCTACGTCACCGTCAAGACCGGCATCAAGCCGGATGCGGACCTGGAAAAAGAGCTAAGAGCCCATGTCCGCCAGCAAATCGGCCCTATCGCCACTCCGGATGTCATCCAG
>Ga0184636_1000339_pt1 | contig 11300 bp, 11 predicted proteins | sample PLM3_60_b2_FD_133164 | JGI IMG/M metagenome (GOLD analysis project Ga0184636, IMG submission 133164) | Groundwater sediment microbial communities from an aquifer in East River, Colorado, USA - PLM4_90_b2 | ecosystem: Environmental > Terrestrial > Soil > Riparian zone | place: USA: East River... | reverse complement strand
TACGGACTTCTAATTTTATATGAGAATTAGCATCCTCTACCCTAATATTAGGAATATAGACATCTTCTACCCGACGATTATCTTCCTGTATAGATGCAGACTTCCCACCGGATCTATTAATGATACCCTCAAGCTTTTCAAGTAAGCCATCGCTCTTGTTACTTTGCATTCTCGATTCTATATTTTTTAAAGCTTCTTGGATAACCGATAAATCAATAGAAGCGGGATTTTTCTCCAACTTCTCAAGTCTATCTAATATAACAGCCAGGGCATCATTATTCTGTGAGGATGGAGAAGAAAGATTGGATTGACTTTTTATTACACTTTCTAAGTCCCGTATTTTTTCTAATAATACTTTTACTTCCGGAGATGATCCAGGTTCTGGAGTTTTAGTCTCAGAAGGTATAATAGAAGTATTGATATCAAAAGATCCTGTAGTATCTTCTGACTTCTTTAGAACTATAAGAATCTTACGTTCGATTGCACGTTTTAAATCAACAGAACTTTCATACTGAGAATCTGTGTAAACCTTCTGCTGCTTGTAGTATACGCAATCATTAAGATCTTTAAGTTCTACCTTCTTTGGTGAGTTTCCAATGACATAGAACATATTTTTTATTTTATTTAGATATTATACGTAAATAATGTATTCGATATTATACGGAATACTTTGCAACTGATCTCCAGAAAGCATCTTGAGCTTCCTTAGGAATTTTTTCAAATTTAGGAACATTTCTCTTGGGTATTTCTACGCCTTTTTCCTCTATAGGTGTTTCTTCTTCAGAATATCCATCTCCTACAGATCCATCCTCCGGAACAGTCTCTTCTACAACTGGTCCATCTTCAGGAGTTTCACCGTCTGTTGGTATTGCATCACTTTCAGGAGTCTCTTCACCTATTGGTGCAGTATCATCTTCAGGAGTTTCTTCATCAGTAGGTGTTACATTACCTTCAGGAGTTTCATTATCTCTGGGGGTTTCATCACCTTCAGGAGTTTCACCATCTATCGGGGCTATATCACTTTCAGGAGTCTCTTCACTTTCAGATTTTTGTTCTTCATCAGGAGTTCCATCATAATCTGAGATCTCTGTGGTATCGTCAATCTTACCCTCTTCAGGAGTTTCTGAAACATCCTTATCTTCTTCAGGATTCACAGCAGTCATAGGGAGAGTTCCATTAATAATGGGAGGTTCATCTGTTTCAGGTTTGATTATATCAGAAGTCTCATCAACCTTATCAGTTCCCTGATCATCCACTGGTTCAAATATATCAGCACCGGTATCTTCTGTATCTTCAGCCTCTACATAATATTTTTCACTTGAGTCTGTAGGTACATAGGACATCTTACCACCACAAGCCACGCATGTTACTGCATCATTAACGGTAACATTAGCAACACGTACAACATTATTTTTTTTACCGGAAATTTTACGTTTTGTATTAATATCCAATAACGATGATGTGTGATTGCACCCATCACAAACAAAGAATGTATTGTCCGCAGCTTCTTTCTCAAGATCATTAGCAATCTTAAGTAATCTCTCAGCGGCAAGTTTCATATTCGATCCCATGGAAAGACTCCTTTGAGGCAAAATAACTTCTGATAGATTTGTATAATAAATTAAAAGATTATTACTCTTAAATAATTAATTTTATATTCTAACTAATCTTTTTTATTAAACTTATTACTATTTGTCAATAAACAATATTCTCAAATGTCACGGTCCTGCCCTGCAATTGGTATTGACCTGGTATCTCAGGTTTGTTCGGTATCGTCGGACTTGCATCAGAAGGCTGACTCGCACGATAAGCATTCCAGGCTGCTGGGACATTCAACCCACCATCTATTGTAACCGTATATCTTGGATCTCTCCGATCAAGAGGTGCCAACATGAAATGTTGTTGGTATATAGCCCCACGAGATCCCTGAGGATTTACATGTGCTATTGAAAGCCTATCACTATTCTGACGGACAACAAAATCACGATCATTAAGAAGAGGATAGGGTCCCATCCATGTCTGAAAATCATAAGAGACATGTAAGCCCATATCCATTAGTTGTACGGTTTTTTCTGTTTCTGGAGGAGCAATAATTATATTATATGGTCCTTCATACCCGCCGATATAAGAAGTCCCAAGACATAAAGGACAATCATTCTTAGCCGTGCGATACTGTTCATCCCAGCAAACACATAATTCTCCCGCCCATTTTCGAATGAATAGCTTTACACGCTCTCCACCTTGCTCCAATATCCATCTATTACGCCTGATACTCTCAGCCCATATCCAATCAATCTTTTCCATACCATAAAGACTGATAGCATCAACTTCGTTAAGAGGCGTCTCTTTCATCTCATCATTTGAACCATCAATCGCAACTGTAGTGCACTTATAATAAACTTTTCTGTTTGCATCCAGCTGTATCCAGTTATTAATGTAAGTATAAGATACCCTTATTTCACCACCACTACTAAGTATGGGCAATACTGGGGGATCTAATCTATTGAACTGATTATTATATGTTTGCTTATTTATTAAGAAAATTTCGCCAGTTTCACCTTGGACTTTAAATGCAGGAACTGTCTGAAAAGTATCCAATGAAGTTCGTCTAATTTCAACCTTAACATGCTTAGAATGATTTGCTATCTCCCCATTTTTATCTGGTATTACTATTGGTTTATGGTAGGTATGAACAACCCAATCGCCAGTTGCATTTGTACCAGCTATGAGTCTTCCACCGGCTACAGGATCTTCCTGATCAGCCCAAACTTCTCGAGTCTCATCCCTATAATAAAGTGCTCCGATAGGTACATCATTTAGTTTTACATAAGGACCTTCAGGAGTATCATATGACCGGTAAACATTTATCCCTAAAACATTATACCCATTATGTTCAATGTACGTTGCAGTAGAATCCCATCTTATATCGATTACGCCAATAAGATATGGACTGGTAGCATGCACACTTTTAGGACCAAGAGGTAGAGAAAGAGGCTTATCACTATTCCATCGATAAGGAAGTTTAAAATCGGGTCTTCCATAATTGTCCATAAAATTATGAGGAGCTGTTGTCATATATTATTTCCTTACCCCTGTATTCCAGTAGCGCCTGTTATTGCAAAAAGTTTTTTAAGTGTAACTACACTACTTACACCTGTAGCTCCCACGATAGAACTTGAAAAAGCATTTAAATTCAAAACTGCGTCATCCCCCGCCCCCGAATTAATAAACTGCAGTACCCAGCCTGTCATTGACCCTGAGACAAAAGTATTGGCATATGAGCCATGAATATAGGTGCCCTCGATAGACACTGTGAATTTATTATCTTTAAGGATAAATCTTACCTTAAGATCTGAGAATAGCTCATCGGGAGTATGTGGATCAGATACCACAGAATTTATCTCATAAGTATTCCCACCAGTTATATATCCATAGGTTATCACTGACAAAGATCGATTTATCCTAATATATACGCTGTTATCATTATTACGAATCTTCACCATTAAGTTATCTGATTTCACTGTAGCAAATAACTTTATATCCACATCCGTATTAAAGCTAAAAGATCCCATTATGTTAGAAGGTGATGTTAAGATCATTTCACCCTTACCATAACTAACTATGCCGGTTCCTGTCCAAGAACCATCCCTTACATTACTATAAAAAATACCACTCAGACCAACTTCCTTAAATCTCTCTACGCCTACAAGATTTATACCGGTCACACCCTGAAAGGAAGGATAATAACCCGGTTCCACTATAACATAGGGGCTACCCTCTTGAAGTGCCCTATTAATGGTACGATAAGGTGATCCAATAGTCCCTGTACCTAAGTCGTTACCATCGGGAGAAGTGTAAATTAAGCCAGTTTCAAAAGAAGGATGTGAGGGATAAATTACAACCACATCGTTTCTGCTTTGAGTACCGATGACCAAATTGCTATCACTTAGAATCATATCTTTACTTCTAAATCTACTGTAACTTGACCCAGTAGTATAGAATGTATAAGAGCCTGTTTCACCATCCTGTGATGGAACAACATTTGTGGCTATATGTAAATCCTTTGTACCTGATCTCTGATACCCTCTGTCTGGGGTAGCATATGGACCAGTTTCAGTTCCAGGATAATCTTTATCATATCCGTACTCCGCAACATAGTTACCCATTGCTGTTTCATTACTATTAAATTCAAAAGCTCCTATGTCACCTGTGGCACCCTGTATTCCTGTGGCACCCCTATGAAATAAATCGAAATCTATATCACGATCGAATGGAGACACGTTATCTCTGATCCCAGTATAAGAGGCAGTATAATACCAGTCACCATCAACATTAATTTTCCTTATCCCTATCTCTCCATAAATGTTATCCCATCTATCAAAATCTCCCCTATCAATATTGGGAGAAGAAGGTTGTAGTCTAAAGTCCTCATTATTTGGATCTCTATACATAGCCGTCATACCAATATTAAGCATACCAGTACTACCTGTAGGAACTGATCCACCCCACCATACTAACACGTCATCAAAATTATTATTTCGTATTTTTACAGGGTTATTTAGATAAACACCGAGGGCTACCTGAACACCAGCACTAGAAATACTATTAGAATCTATTCGACTATTCTCATCACCAATATTTTGGACACTTATAGCATTCCCCGGAACTATATCACCTGTTTCTGAATACATTATTCTAACTATATCCCCTACAGAAAATTCCTGAGCTAACTGAAGACTATCCCATGAGATCATAGATCCCGATAGTATTACTGTAAAATCCGTACCATAATTAAATGAGGGGCCATTTACTATGTTTAGTGCAACATCATACTTCCCGCCGGTTGCAGGTGAAGCAAAACCTGGAAGCTGTAATCTTTTATAGTTAATATCAAAGGCATTAAGAGTCTTGTATATTATTCTAAGATTAGTATCTGGAAATAAAATCGGGGGTAAATCTATAGCACCATATACTGTATTCCCCCAAAGATCTAATCTTTCAACAGTGACTATGTCAATAGACTTTCGACCATTAGAAAAGACGTCTGAATTTACACAGACTTCTTTTGCAGAATTAATTCTTATGGCAGATTGGTGACCATAGAAATAGTTTCTATGGATTGAGATATAATTCACAGAATCTATACTTATTGCAGTATCTACATTATTAAACCTACAGCCACGAACTATTATTGATCCTACACTCAAATTAGAAGCTGTTATCCCAGTGACCATATTATTAAAAGTTAAACCTTCAATGAGGCCTTGCATACCCGAGAGTGTTAAACTCCCCATTATTGGCGTGGCACCATAAGCTGATTTAACTGTTAAATTTTTTGTAATAGTAAGATTCCCGTAGGATGTCCCATTACCCCTCTGAAGGACAACCACACCTCCTTCATATACCTGTGTTAAGGCATAATTTAGAGTCTTTACAGGGGAAAGAAGTTCCCCTATATTTGAATCCTGACCATACAAAGAGTCAACATATACAGTATAAAGCATAGCTATTCATTTCTATATTTACTTTGTGTATAACACTTTTGATTTAGGCGATATAACCTTGATATCTTTGCACAAATTACAAGCATATGTGATTGAGAACAATATGTGAATCAACTTGTAAAGACCATTTTTTCATTATTCATAATTTCATTGATCCATCCCTGGTGCAAAATTAATCCTGAGGAATATCTCCATCGATACATAGTGACAGTTTGCCAATCCCGATAAAGATACGGAACCCACACATTACCCCCACCAAGTCTATGATGCCTTGACCAAGCTATTGAATACGGCAATCCAACATCACTTACTCCGTCCTCTGAGGGACACTCTATACCATCGATGTAATAATGCATTTCCCCTTCACCATAACATACATAAGTGAGTAGGTGCCACTTTTTATCATCTAACGAAATACCTGTATATTGCTCAATAGGCTTAGATTCAGAATTAGAAAATTGTAGTTTATAATCAAAATTACCAGATCTCTTTATTTCCACCCTTATTGACTGATCAGATTCTACTAAACCATCAGGATCAGCTATAGATAGTAAGTACACAGGGTATTCGTCTGGAATTTGTATATCATAGACCCATCCCATACAAGTAAACTTATTAGCTTTCTTAATACTGGTAGACCCTGTAATTACGAGTGAAACTTCTGACATAATAATCCTTGAATTTCTATATCGATTTAATAATTGTATACCGCTCTCAAGTACAAAATTCCGGTTACACCATGAGAAGTGTTATTCAATACATCCTTTATATCGGAATTGGCAAGATTCAGAGCTAACATAGCAGTAGTACCTGGGACGTTACTGAACGTAACCCCGAAATCTACCCCATACCGCTGGGCAGGCCCATCAGTGGGATCCACAGCGATATCATAGGCACCATTAGGACCAGTTGTTGGAGCAGCCTTTAATAGTAGCAAGTCATTAGATCCTGGACCTACCATACCAGTCAAACCAAAATACTCAACTTCTATAGCCATAATTATTCCTTATTGATAGGATACAATAACTATAGAATATTAAGAGATTATAGCGATAGGTTATTTCTGCCAGATATACAATATTTCGGCATTCTTCGTAGATTTCTTCCGTGAAGAAGTATGAAAATAAATTGGGGGCAATTCCTTCAAAGAAGTACCAGGGAGTTCAACTTTAAGAGATTTTGGTAAATTTAGAATAAGAAGAGACTTATCTTTCAATGCACTTTCAGAATATCTAAATATAGCATTCATTAAATTTAACCAATCCTTCTTGGTTATACCTTTACCATACACCTCTAAATCAAAATATGGGGGAGAAGTAAATACTAAATCACAACTATCAGGAGCACCCCCACATGAAAACTCAGAATCAATTACTTTTGCGGTATCTATGCATAATACTTTTTGCATATTTTTATGACACGTAACTGTACTTTCCCATGCATCATATCCAACATAACGTCTACCGCATGATACCGCACCGAGTAGTCTTCCACCCCATCCGGCACAAGGATCTACAATCAACCCATTCTCAGGGCAATATCTACTTGATATAGCTTTAGCTACACTACAAGGAAACCCTATAACACCACCATTAAAATAAATGAGATTATCAAAAACAAAATCTGGCAAAATAGGCTTTTTAGATTTTAAAGTATACTCTAACACAGATCTGAATTGCATATAATTGTTGAATACATTAAGAGGGGATACTTGTCGAAACTTAGCCTCAACCATATGGGGCATAAAATGTTTAAAAATATGATTACCTACATCGAGATATCTTAACACTTCCTCAGTCTTCCATAGATAATCTGTATTAAATACTTTTAATTTCTCAAATTCCTTATTTAAATATTCTTCAGAAATATTAAAATATGGAAACCCTCTACCATGGTAATATTCTACAGCATTATTTAAAAGTTTAGAATCCTTATCACACAAATAGCTGTTTAAAAAAGATAATTGATAATCTTCTCTTATTACTGGATTAAATAATTCTGGGATATAATCTACCCAAAACTTACCCACTTCAATACCCGGTAACTTACTTGCCATACCCGGTATTATATACTCTGGATTAATATCCTTAACTTCCAGAGTATGCTCATTTATATAATCTCCAAAATTATATTTATTTCTAAAATAAGCACATAAGCTATTTGAAGCGCTTATACCAGGACGACCAGAATAAAAAGAGCCATCATCCATATATAAACATGCCCAACTTAAAGGAGTCATCTCCGTTAATATCTTATCAAAATTTTTGGATCCATCCTCATTTAAATATTGCTTATACTTAAATAGTCCTGGACATGAGATACCTATTTGTTCTCCACTACCTAAGCATATTCCATCCTTAGCGAAGTTTGATCGAGCAACTGTGATAATATTACTTAGATAAGGCTTAAGTACTCTTATTTTGAGATATATATAGTCCAGTTGCTTTAATGAGTGATTTACTACAAATCTTCCATTTATGTCAATATGCCCATCCCCAAACAACCACCCAAGCATGCATTCATGAAACAAACTATCTGGGAGTATTATTGGAGATACTTTTAATAGACTATCACGTAAAACTTCTAAATTATTAGACCATATTTTTCTATGAGGTAATAGAGACAAACCTTCTTCATCAAGACGCTTTTTAATTATAGTCTCCGAAACTCCTACTATTTCACAGATAGCTAATAAACTAACATGATTGTTAATCTTACTTTCCAACCATTCCTTTGATAATTGCTTTCCTTTTTGATTAGCAAGGTAATCTGCATGCTGCCTCTGACTCATCAATCCTAATTTTTGAAAATGAGTTAAGATAAGATCATCTGATATATATATCCCATAATTAGTTTTTATATACAGGCTAATATCTATCATAGTCATTGTCTTAGAAAGAAAATCAGTAGCAAGAGCCAATGTGATATGCTTGCCCAACCAGTCAAATTTTGTTTTTGCTACATGACCAAATTTTCTTAGCCACATCCCAACCACTACCCCAGAAGCACTAAGCCCAAATTCTTTCTTTAAAATTTTAGATATATCTGTATATGATTTAAGCTCTTCATCATTTAGATAAATAGCCCTATCTCTTATTTGTGGGGACCAATCATCTAAACAGATACTTGGATTCTCTTTTTTTCTTGTGGGGGATATTTGATTAATTTTAATCAAATATGAAATTTGTCTTTTTAACCATCGAGGAGTCTCACCAAGCTTTTCAGCTAACTCCTGACGGGGCATTTTACCATGGTTTGCTATAATAAAATTAGTGCGTTCCTGTGTGGACCTATCTGCAGTTATTCCTTTTTTTGGTATAGTCATACATTAAGTATACATCATTTTAGAAATAAAGTCAACTGGGTACTTAACTCCAACCCCCCCTTGCACCTGATACGAAATTTCGTCTCGACTGTACACCTGGTCTGCTATAAGGTCCTAAGGCACTTGAAATTCCTATCCCGTATCTAGGTTGTTTTAACCCAATAGCAATTTTTATCGATCTCTTTGCCTGGTCAAGAAGCTTATCGTATTCACCTTCAAAGGAATCTTTCATTGATTGATATTTAGAAGATTTTTCTATATTAAGAGAAACCCCACTAATACTATAGTCGTACTCGTCAACGACCCAATTCAAGGCAAGCGCCCCACAAGCTATAGAAGAGGCTTTCAAGAGCAGAACAGCTCTCCATCTGTCAGGTGTCTGAAACAGAGTTATACCCGTCACCGGAGGAGCCGTATTGAAATAATCAACAGCCATAAGGAGATATTCATAAAGCTCATAGTCTTCCCATATGTAACCAAATACCTGAGCTTGCGCTTGTATAAACTTTTCACTAGCCGGGGGACGAAATCTATAATTACGATCGGGATTATTATCCCTGAGCATTATTCTTAATCTTCTTACTAACAACTGCTCAGAGTCAATAGTTGTAATATCAGTTTTTACATCTTTAGCAACTATATTAAATTCCTGAATAACCTGGATTGTAGGGGATCCTGAAGTCTCTCTAAAATTCCAACGCACTATCCAGTCACCTATATTTGCGTCTAAGGGTATGGTAGAGCCCACGTAGTACTGACCCACCCCCATAGTCGCAGGGATTTGGTCTGGAGGGCCTATAAGTACTTCAACACCTGTTGTATAGTCAAATATTGAGAATCGAATATAATAGGGATCTACCAAATTCCCAATATTATCCCTAATTAATATTTTCAAGTCCTCTTGTGTAAGGGTTTGTCCAGGCTGGTATGCTACTGACATGTTATATTCCTCGATCGATATTATTTAGGTAAGTGTCAATAACTTTCCTCACAGAATCTTCTTTAAGAAATGAAAATTTACTGAACTGTTCGTGAATATAAGGGATAGTCTGACCTGATTCTTCTTTAAGAAAGTCACCATTCTCAGATCTCATATATGAGGATATTCGAACCATGTCCCTGAAGACAGGATTTTTTTTACGTTGCATAAAATCGTCTCCTTATAATGTCTCTGTAAGGATTTTTTATTAATAGATTATCCTCTAAGATTTTTAGTATAATATCATGTAGGCATTAAGATCAACGTGATTTTCCATAACCAATTCATGTTGATGAATACCATCCGAAGTTACGGAAAATTCTACAATGGTCACTTGTATAGCAGAAGCATCTGAAGCCATATAATACCAGCGTATCTCATAGGTCCCAACTTTCCAGGTATCTTCGACAATAAAGTTAGGTTTTATTTTTCCGGTATCTATAATATCAGGTAATCGATTATGTGTTCCGATAGGGATAAATTGACTTGTGATAGGATGCACATATCCAACATCATATCTTACCCAAAATGGTGTATATGGAAAAGTCTGATCTGGATAAGCACCATAGTGCCTTGCATACATATTAAGGATAAGATCTTCTTGTCCTATCCGATGTCCTTGTATAAAACTTTCCATAGAGAATCTCCAAACAAGGGGGACTGACCCGTGTATAATCAGTCCTTCAACGGAATTGGCACATTCTATTCTTCGTTATCTTCTTCTTCAATTTCGAGGACTAACTCAACAATAAATTTAATTTTCTTCTTTTCATCATCAATTTCAGGCATATAATCGACCTGGTCTTCCCAGATATAATCATCAAAGTCCTGATTCAAATCGGAGACATCAAGATTAGGGTATTTTTCTGTAAGAAAAGAAGAAAGTTGTGGGTTGATCATTTTCTTAAGATCCCCTTCGTGATCATCTGTCCAACCTTGAAGTATCCTATTAAGTACCCGGTAGCTATCCGGAGGGACGCCTTCATAACTAATATGAATACATGCCCATACTTCAATATTCGCTGAGAACTCTTCATCATTGTTCTCTACAACATTTTCTTCATCAATCTCGATATTTTCGAATTCGATAAAAGAAGCTTCTTTCAATTTAAAATTTTCAGAAGCCTTCCTAGCCATAAAATCAACAACAGATGCTCTCATAATTAAAATCCATGTTTGCTGTTAGTAAAATTAGCACCATCTATTCCCGTATAACTCATATCCCACAATACAGGTTCTAATGTTCCCATACCTGTTATACCACCAGTCTCGGGGGTCACTTTATCAATGTTCATATAGACATTGATATCATAGGGACCTATAGCAGGGGATATCGTTCTCATTTTACCTTGATATACATCCATATTAGTTATTATCCTTTTTTAATTTCATTTCCAATTATGCTGGCGCAAAGGGACTTCAATGACTTTATATTGTCAGCATAGGTAAGAGCATCGACTGGGCATTGTCTTAAAAAATAAGCTATTTTAAG
>Ga0184636_1000336_pt1 | contig 11389 bp, 11 predicted proteins | sample PLM3_60_b2_FD_133164 | JGI IMG/M metagenome (GOLD analysis project Ga0184636, IMG submission 133164) | Groundwater sediment microbial communities from an aquifer in East River, Colorado, USA - PLM4_90_b2 | ecosystem: Environmental > Terrestrial > Soil > Riparian zone | place: USA: East River... | reverse complement strand
CCAATGAAATGCTTGATGAAAATATAAACGAAAAAAGCCTGCTGCGTGAATATAAAAGAGAAGAGATCACGGCAAGGATCGTGGCTGAATCGGCTGAAAGAAATGATAAGATTGCTAAAGAAGTCTATCGCTTTACCGGTCAGATTTTAGGAGAGGCTCTTGCCAATTTTGTGATGTTCTCTTCACCCGAAGCGATCATTCTTTTTGGCGGCGTTATAAAAGCCGGCGACCTGATTTTAAAACCTACCAAAGAGCATATGGAGAAAAATCTTCTTCCTATTTTTCGAAATAAAGTAAAACTGGTGTTCAGTGAATTGAAAGAAGCAGACGCAGCCATATTGGGAGCCAGCGCCCTGGTTTGGGAGTTTAAATAATAGAACCAGGATTTACAGAATTTTAAAGATTAAAAGGAAATCTTTAAGATTTTTTCTATTAATATGAACTCATTTATATCCTAAACTCCTTATGATCCTTTAATCATAGTTTTGGTTGATAAACTGCAGCTCCTGTAATTTTCAGATCCTTTTTTTGCTGAGCATAAAGAACGAGCTGCCAGCCTTGCCTTCCGGCGGGCGGGTTATCATCAGCAATATCTTTAGGTATTGAAATTTCAAAATTCATTTTTTGCTGAAGGTTTTTCTTTACAAATGATCTGACGATATTTGTATGAGATAATTTTGAGCCCCGGTTCTCTCCTCCCCTTACATTCATTTCCGCATGATTTTGCACTACTGCAATAAACAGATCTGCTTCTTTATAATCACCATCCGCATGGCAGCTAACCAATAATTTATCATTGACTTTTTTAACTTCATCTATCGTTAACTGAGCAGCAGGCTTTTCGTTCAACACCTTTTTTATCTCTGTTTCGGCGGTTGAGCGGCTGCTACCCACTACTTCATATTGGCCGTTAATGATCAGTTGCGGCGTATAAATGCCCTCCAATTGAAATTGCTTGCCGTATTGTCTCTGACGCTCTGAAAATTGTTCACTACTAAATGGATCTTTCCAGCCGAGATGATCCCAGTAATCAACGTGAAAGGATAAAGAAATTATACCGGGGCTGATTGCCGCAAGTTCCGGTAACAATCTATCAGCAGGCGGACAACTGGAACAACCTTCTGAAGTAAATAATTCCAGTACAGCAAAGGATTTATACGAACCTTTTACAGGCTGAGTAATAATTTTCTTTTGCAATTTATTTTTATTAATGAAACCAGGAGTTATAATTCCTGCAAAAGCCACAAAGATGAATATCCATTTCATACAGCAAAGCTACTAAAGATTTAAAGATGGAGATGTCGCTGAGGTGACAATCAAAATTTTTTACCAGTAATCTATAAAGTTATTTCTCGCTAAGTTTTATACACTCTTTATATCATTACCTCAATGATTCCTTATGATAAACACAGCCGGCACCGGTCTTTGTCCTGCTGCATCAGAGGGTTTAATCGTTTCTTTTCCATTGACAAGCATACAACTACTGCCTCCTCCATCAAGATTCAATGCTTCCCAACAACTAAGATCTTTCAATATTTGTGCTTCTTGTCCCAGTGTAGCACCATGAGCAAGAGAATTTCTTCCTTCGATCATTAAAATAATAAGCTTACCATCCTTTGTATAACCCATGGCTGAACGTGGGTGTTTGTCATTGATGGCTTTGCCAACAAACATTCTTTCTTCTTCGTTGCTAATATTCATTTCACCTCTCTGTAAAAGAACAGGCCCGCCCCCAACTGACGTCTGCATTTTCCATTTAAAATAGGGTTTAGGTCTTAAATAAAAAAAACCGCACGCAAAAGGATGAACCCTGATGTCTTTAAGATAAAAATCGGATCTGTCATTTTCTATCAGGTAAGGTTCGCTTCTTGTAGCGTAAGGAAATTTCGCAGAGGAATCTGTGAATAACCATGCAACGTCAGCCTTTCTTTTTTTTGATATTCCAATTGCGCTTCTTAGCGGATGAAAATATTTTAAAGTATCTTTTCCTTTTCCGGGAATTAAATGCTGATTAAACGCTACCAGGCTCCCATTCTTTATCACGACATTCAAACTCCTGTTTGTTTCAAAAGAAAAAAATGTGCAGTTAACTACAACCAACGGTTTTTCATTTTTTTCATAAAATTTCGCAGGAGTCAATCTCCGGTTCAAAGTTGTATCAGCGGTGAAATCTATTTTTTTATCCTTAAGATCAGCGATAAGATAATAAGCACGAAATGGAGCCGTATCACTGGGTTGGTTAGTAAAATAAACATGCACTGAAGAGGGCAAAGGCTGAAATAACGAATCAACATTTGTCCATTTTAATTGTGCTATTCCAAAAAAAGAGTGGCAAATAGCGAGAAGGGAGAGGTAAAAATATTTTTTCATACTACCGGATTATCGTTGTAGTTCCTCTTAATTGATATTTCCTGCCATTATGATCTTCTGCATTTAATATCCATACAAAAGTTCCTGTGCCTTGCGGTCGGCCATTAAAACTCCCATCCCATCCTTTACTCATATCAGATGTTTTAAAAACTAATTCACCCCAGCGATTGTACACAGCAAAATAATCCAACCGCTTAATACCATTATACCTGGGTCTTAATACATCGTTTAATCCGTCATTATTTGGTGTAAATGCAGTTGGCACAAAAACACCGGGAAATTTAAATACTGTAATCTTTACAGAATCTGTAGCTATGCAGCCTGCATTAGTAGTAGCAGTTAAATAATATACCTGGTCATTCTGCAAAACAGCAGTGGGGCTAAAACCATAAATAGTACTCAATCCCGTTGCGGGTGACCAGGTTAAAGTTGGCAACCCGTTAAAATTTCCTCCCCAACTTGCAGTAAGCACGAATGGAATATTTTGCTGTACCGAAGTATCTTTTCCTGCATCAGTATAAATATACCCGACATGAATTGTTTTGGTTGTATCATTGGATACACATCCGTTATCAGCAGTGGCAGTAAGATGTACAGTTTTAAAACCACCCGGCGAATAAATATGAACAGTATTTTGTTGCTGCGAAATCTGACCGTCACCAAATTTCCAATTCCATTGTGTAATTGTTGTAGCATTATCAATTTGCTGACCCGAAAAATTGATGGGCTGCTTCCAACACCCATTGCCCGCCTGAATAGCCACAACAGGAGTAGACCAGACTGAAAAATTTTTTTTCACTGTATCAGACATGCAATCATATATACTGGCCACTGCCAATTTTAACTGATGGGGACCTAATGGAAGGTTGAACAATACAGGCTGCTGAACAGTAGATATTACCACACCATCCAGGAACCATGTCCATTGCGATATTGCGCCAAAACCTGAGGTTGATTCTTCAATTATTCCTAATAACTTATTAGTGCAACTATCATAAACGGAAAAATTGGCAATTGGTTTTGCGCCGATATTAATTGTTTTTTTCATTGTATCACTCACACATCCATCCATACCCTTAATTACATGTTTTACAATGTAAGCACCAGGTGAAGTATAATTATGTGGCGGAGGATTTTGAAGAGTGCTTGTTGTTCCGTCGCCAAAATCCCAATAAAAATTTTGAATAATGGTGAATGATTCAGATTGATCGGTAAAAATAACCGGGTTGCCGAGACAGGTTGAATTATTTGAAAGATTAGTGGTAAAAACAGGATTTAATGCTGTACAAAACTGCTGCAGGTTATTGGCTCCCCCGGTAGCAGCACTAAAACCCCAATAAACCATGGGATCATTATTAAAAACAGTTGCTACCAGATCATATTGCGCCTGCAAACGAAATTGTCCATCAAAATATGTGGTCAGTGTTTTTGTGGAAGCATCCCATGTAATCCTGAATACATGCCATGCACAATCTTCAATATTATCACTCGTTGCAGAAGCCTGTATGGGCCCGGCCAGGTCGCTGCCATGTGTAACATTACCATTTAACTGAATGCTGATATGATCATAAGCCGGATCATTCCGATTAAAATTTTGCCAGGTATCTAAAGAAACTCCTACAGAAGGTGAAATACCCTCAAAGCCCATTCCTTCGCCGGTTGTACCCACACTGGTGCCGATAGGCTGAAGAATAAAAACAATACCATCCGCTCCATTGACATCCTGGCAACCGAGGTAAACATTAAAATGAAAATCAAATGAATTATTCAGATTGATCTTATTACTATTCCATACACTTCCACTTTGTGTGTAAATCGCCTGGGTAAGAGTATAGCAATTGCAATTATTTTGGGTGGCTGAGCCATTCAGAATGTATTGGCAAAATGAACTAGGGGATATAGAAGCTGCAAATAATAACAGGAAAAAATAATTCAGCAGCTTCTTCATTTTCTATACTTGTTTAAATCCCGGTACTCTTACCAGGATATGAAACAAAGGAAATATTACAGTTGGGTTTGGAAGGCATTCATCCTTCTCATTTCCCATTCTTTTTTTCCAAGACCGGGAAACACATGCCGCTCACTATGATAAGAGGAACGAACGAGAGGACCGCTTTCAACATAATCAATACCGAGACCATACCCTATCTCTTTATATTCAGCAAATTCATCAGGATGAACAAAACGAACAACAGCTAAATGCTTTTTGGTTGGTTGAAGGTATTGACCCAGCGTAATTACATCAACACCATTATTTGCCAGGTCAAGCATTGTTTGTACCACTTCTTCTTTTTTTTCTCCAAGGCCAAGCATGATCCCGCTTTTTGTACGCATCCCCCCTTGCTTTAAAATTTTCAGCACTTCCATGCTGCGCCAGTATTTTGCCTGTATGCGAACTTGTTTTGTCAATCTTTCTACTGTTTCAATATTATGGCTTACTACTTCCGGCGAAGTATCGATAACCCGTTGGATGTTTTCCTTCTCTCCTTTGAAATCGGGTATCAGGGTTTCGAGTGTTGTGTTCGGGTTAAGAGATTTAACGGCTTTGATCGTATTGTACCAGATGATCGATCCTCCATCCTTTAATTCATCGCGATCAACAGAAGTGATAACAGCATGTTTTACCTTCATCAGGTGAATGGCTTCAGCCACACGTTGAGGTTCGTCCCAGTCAACCGGATCAGGACGGCCGGTTGCCACCGCACAAAAACCACAACTGCGGGTACAGGTATTTCCAAGGATCATGAAAGTTGCTGTTCCTTCACCCCAGCATTCGCCCATGTTAGGACAGTTTCCACTTTCACAAATCGTATGAAGTTTATGTGTATCTACGAGGTTACGGACATGTTTGTAATTTTCACCAATGGGAAGTTTGACACGAAGCCAGTCAGGTTTTTTAACCTTGCCTGCCGGCAGGCTGGCTTCTGTTTCTTTTTCAATTGTATTTGATACAACAGGAAGTTCTATCATAGTTCTTAGTTCAGAGTTCAGAGTTTAGAGCCAAATGCCCAATCGAACTCTGAACATATACCTGTCCCGCACAGGCGGGAACAGAAGTTTAATAACAGTATTTAAGCTGCTAACACAATAACTCTGCAAATTTAGCATGATTACTTTCGACGGCCAAACAGAATGGCAATATGCCCCTGGAAGAATATCTGTCGCTCTTTTGTATAAAGAAGTATGGGAATCTTTTGTGCGTATACTTCAACACTAATACCTATTTCGATACCTGAGACCATTTCATTATACCGGCCATAATCAAAACGCAACGCTCCTTTTGCATAAATACCGGGTTTGAATTTTATTTGACCCCAGCCGGTACCAATACCCCCGCTTCCACGAATGATCGATTTATTTGTGAAGCTTGCGCTATCCTCTGCTGTGTACCTGATCTTTTTTGTTCCGGTAGAATCATCTATTTCCAGGTAATAAGGTCTTAATAATCCCAATGAAATACCGCCATGATAAATAGCTGTTACAGCTACGCCATTTTTATTTCCTTTCTGGCCAAGCAGGTATTGCTGCCCAAAGCCTAATCTAAACGGATAAAAATTATTGATCTTTCCAAAAACATAGGGGTTTGCAACTGAAAAAAAACTGGCTGAAGTTGGAATCTTTTCTTCTTTCGGATCTTTTATTTCTGTCAGTTCCACAGTATATAAACTGGTCTTCCGACGGGTGTTCATTTTTCCTAATTCATAAAATGCCCCATAACCATTGGTGCGTAACTGAATGCCGAATACAGATTGTTTGGAATAGATCAGGGCGCCTTCTTCTTCCTGCTTGATCATGGCATTTACACGTTCCCGGCGTTCTTCTTTGCGGTCTGTCTTTGATAATTTTCTTCTGCCGGTTGAATCCTGCGCAAATGAACTGAACATTAATGTTGCAAGGATGCTAACTAAGATGAGTCTTTTCACGAATAGTCTTTTAATTAATTACTAACGTAAATTTAGGTCAAAAATTGAAATGACCTCAACAGTAGTTTATAATGGCGATCTGCGTACCGTTTGCACACATATTAAAAGCGGCTCTTCTTTTGAAACGGATGCCCCTGTGGATAATAATGGCAAGGGGGAACGATTTTCACCCACCGACCTGATGTCGACTTCGCTGGGCACTTGTATGATAACCGTAATGGGCATTAAGGCAAGAAGCATGGGTTTTGATCTGGATGGTGTAGAAATTGAAGTAGAAAAGATCATGAAGGCCGATCCGCGGAGAGTAGGCGGGATCAATTTATTCTTTCACATCCCGGGTAGCCTGAAAAATATTGAAGAAACGAGCAAGGCCATTTTAAAGAACAAGGGTGAAACCTGCCCGGTAATGCTCAGCATTCATCCTGATATTGAAGTGAAGGTAAATTGGGGGGACTGGAGTTAGTTACGAGTTATGCGTTACAAGTTATGAGTAAACGGGTTTTTATGTTACCAGCTTTTGAAAAATAAATAATAACCGAACAAAATTGACAATGATAAAAGGACTTTACGAAACTCATTTATTTGTTGAAAATTTAGAGAATTCAATTGACTTCTATAAAAATATTCTTGGACTTAAACAATGCTATTATGAAGAAGAACGTAGAACAGCATTTTTTTGGATAGGTAAACCGAAAGAAGCAATGTTAGGACTTTGGGAGAAGCCAAAAGACGAAATTGACAAGCGACATTTTGCATTTCGTTGCGACAAAGATGACATTTTAAACAAATCTGTAGACTTTTTGAAAGTACGAAATTTGAAACCTTACAACTTTCTAAAAGACGGAGCTGAAAAACCAATGGTTTTTGCCTGGATGCCAGCAATTGCAATTTATTTCAACGACCCGGATGGACATTATCTTGAATTCATTGCAATTTTAGACGGAAAAGCAAGACCAGAATTAGGTGTAATATCTTATGAGGAATGGACAGAAATTGACAACGAAAAATAAAAAAGGACAACCCACAAAGGTTTGCTAAAAGCGAGGTTGACGGCTTCTTAATGAGCATTTGTGCTAAAGCAAATATTAGGAATTCTAATCGGCTTCGATGCTTAAACACCCGCCTTCGGCAAGCCCAAAACCGTCAGCCGCAGGCTTGGATGGGCATTACTTACAAAGAAAAAATGGAATTAGTTATATGAACATTTTAGAAATTAAAATTGCTGCTTCGGAAGACATTGAGAAAATTATTCCGGCATTTAAAGAGTTAAGACCTCACAGAACCGAAGACGACTTAAGGATACTTTTTCCAATTCTTTTTAACGAAGGATATAAGGTTGCATTTATTGGCAATGAGGAATTGGCATATTCTGTAATCGGTTTTAGAATTTTGACATTTTTATGGAGCGGGAAGACATTATATGTGGACGACTTATCAACCCTAAGTGGATTTAAGAAAAATGGTTATGCAGGGCAATTGTTTCAATGGACTAAGCAATATGCGAAAGAAAACAACTGTGACCATTTTTCACTCAACTCAGGCTTCCAAAGAAGAGATGCTTATAGATTTTATCTAAATCAAGGACTTTTTGTTGAATCACTTCACTTTGCACGGAAAGTTGACGAGTTGTGAAACTCCCTTATAGGTCTTGGTTCCAGGGCTGAATTTGAGGAGAGCCGGGACAGGCGCCGATCTTTTTATTTCACGCAAAGACAGCAAAGATTAAAACAAAAGGCGCTAAGTTTTTCTTTGCAGCTTTGCGAAATCTCAGCGTCTTTGCGTAAAATTCTTTTCTTTGGTAACCCTGCTGAGCAATGTTATGCCGAGCTTGACGAAGTATAAGTATTTTATTTTATCATACAATAAACCAAACCTGAATTCTATATCAATGAACTATAAACAAACAGATTTTACAAAATTAGGCGATGATTATTTCCCTGGATTTGTAGGAATTGAAGTCGTACAGGTCACAAAGAATTTTGCCATTGCACGCATGGAAATAAAAAAATTCCATTTTGCTCCCAATGGTTATTTACATGCAGGCAGTATTATTACCCTGGCTGATACGATAGCCGGTTATGCCTGCCTCTACAATTTACCCGATAAAGGAATTTCATTTACTACAATAGAGCTGAAATCAAATTTTTTAGGAGCAGTAAAAAATGGGTTTATTAAAGCAGAAGCCAGTCTTCAACATCCGGGAAAAACTACCCAGGTTTGGGATGTAGAAGTAAAAAATGAGGAGAATGAAAAAACAATTGCTTTATTCAGGTGTACCCAGTTAATATTATACTAAAAAGAATTTTTTGACCGGCAACTGCCTTCACCAATACACAAAGGCCAATGATAGATGCAATTTCTGCGTCATCTGCTCATTTTAAATCCGCGAAATCTGCGGGAGTTTTTTTCCTGCAGATTTCGCGGATTACGCCGCAGATGACGCAGATTTAGTTTCAAAAATCTATGAAAATTCAACCTTTCAGAATCGCATTCCCCACAGAACAGTCGAGGCATCGTTTCTTATCACAATATTCATTTTTCAATTCGATCAATGCCTGTGAATCAAAGGCATTTTTATTTTCAATTTTTAATTTCTGAAATCCTCTGGTGATAGAATTGTTTTCGGCAGAAGTTTCTTCCAGCCATTGAAGGGCTTTTTGTTTGTATTTTTCTTCATTATGATAACTGCCGTAGGCAAAAAGCATTGGCGCTATTGTGTTGATGATGATATTATCGATCATCGCGGCCCCCAGGTTTTTCTTTTTAAAAGATGAAGTTTCATCAAAACGATAATGATAGTGCCAGTAGTCATTGGCCGTCACGTCAAACCATTTTTTTACTTCTTTTACAGAAGAAGCTTCTTTGATCTTAGAAAACAAATGTGCCGATTCATGAACCAGCATCGCCAATTGCGCTAAACGGATCGTAGGAAAATTTCCAGGTCGCATACGGAGAAAAAACACCGTGCCGGAAGCGGGTTTTAGTTTGTATTTATTTTTATAAAATTGATATTCTTTTTTCAGCATTAAGGGATAATCTTCTTTATCCCGATAGCTATCAGTATTTTCTTTTAACAAACCTGCCTGTCCTAATAATAGCGCTTCCAGTTGATGGACCTGGTTCTTATGCCTGGCAAGAATATTCAGCGGAATGGATCGGGCCATTTCTTCAAAGGCATCACCATTTACCTTCATTCCGAAATTCCGGGAAAGCAGCCACCAGAATATCTCTTCCCAATGATAATTGGATTGCTGTAAATAATTTTCAATCGCTTTAGCTTTTCGCATCAACCGTTCAGCGAGCAATCTTTCTTTCCAGCTAGTCCATATAATGTCCCGAACGGTATGAATGCTGTTTTTACAGGCAACAAATCCTGCTGCATTCATCAACTCTCCATATCGCTGCAATAATATTTTGGGAACCCTTCCTTTTAACTCCAGGACCGGGATAGAAGTCTGCTGTCCGGCATCATCTTCCCAAACGACATGAAGAATGACGTTGTTGTAATTATCATCTTTATGATGATTATGTTTTTTCCAATCAGAAGTTTTAATATGCAATTCTATAGTTCCCGCCCAGGTTGTATCACCGATCTTAATTTTAGCATCGGAGAAATCGGGGCCCTGGTTTGTGTTGAATTGACCCGGGAAAATGACCCTGGCAGTTTCTCCTGCTGAAGTAGCGAGTTCGCTTTTATTGAAATATTGAAATTGCCAGATGAATTGCAGCAGCCGTTCGGTCATGCCCTTTGTCTCCGCCTTAGGCGGAGAACTTAGTTTCGATAAACCTTCTTTGTTTGCCCTATTCATAAACTGAATTTTGGCAATTACAAAAGAAAGAGAATTTCTTAAAAAGAAACCGGGAATTACCCCCCTTTTTCGTGGGAAAAATCTTTCAAAGCCTGCACTACTCTGCTCACCGGCAGCCCCATTACGTTATAAAAATCTCCGCTTACCGATTTAATTCCTACCACCCCGATCCATTCCTGTATAGCGTAGGCCCCTGCCTTATCGTAGGGCTTGTATTTGTCAACATAAAATTCAATTTGTTCCCGGGTGAGCTCATGAAAATAAACATCCGTGCTATCGGCAAAGGCAACTTCACTCTCCCCTTTTTTTATAACGACACCTGTGATCACCACGTGTTTATGACCGGAAAGATCAGAGAGCATTCGTATAGCTTCTTCCCTGTTCCCGGGCTTATTGATGATCCTTCCTTTTAAAACAACCATCGTATCTGCAGCAAGAACAATGGCATCACCCGGAATCATGGATCCGATAGCCAATGCTTTTTGCCTGGCAATATAAATGGCTGCTTCACCCGGTTTCAGACCCTGTGGAAATGTTTCAGCAGTTTCTTTTATTACAATTTCAAAAGGAACTTCTGCCCATTCGAGCAGTTGCTTTCTCCTTGGTGATTGTGAAGCAAGAATAATTTTCTTCATAAATAGAAGTAGAAAAAGATCATAGACAAAATTCCTGTAAACATCACCATCTTGGTAATGTCACTTAATTGATGGAATTGCCGGGGAGTAGCGGCTTTATATAATTTATAAAAAACATACAGCAGGGGGAGAATGATCAGTAAACTACTATAGACCACCGGCCACCACCACTGAAACTGCAATATATAAACCTGTATTGCCGCTAATAAAGCCAGCAGCACAATCATCCAGACAGCGATATAAATTTTTGTTGCATTCAATCCCCAAACTATCGGCATGGTTCTGCTGCCATATTTTGCATCTCCTTCTATATCTTCCATATCCTTAATAGCTTCCCGGATAAGAGAAAGAATAAAGGCAAAGCCCGCATAAAGAAAACCGAGACGCATAATTTTATTCTGGCCCTCTAACCAATCCGGATCAATTTGAGTGGTAAACGATAAATGTAATTCTGATAAACACAAAATTAAAATTACCCAGGAGCTAAGAAGTGAGATCAATATATTTCCTGAGAGTAATTTCCTTTTGAGAGAAACCGAATACCCAAACAGTAATAAAACGCATCCAAAATTGGCCAGCACGATATACCAAAGTCCCGTTGTCCAGGAAATATAAAGACTCAATAAAACACCGATACCACTCAGAACAAAAT
>Ga0184636_1000335_pt1 | contig 11407 bp, 9 predicted proteins | sample PLM3_60_b2_FD_133164 | JGI IMG/M metagenome (GOLD analysis project Ga0184636, IMG submission 133164) | Groundwater sediment microbial communities from an aquifer in East River, Colorado, USA - PLM4_90_b2 | ecosystem: Environmental > Terrestrial > Soil > Riparian zone | place: USA: East River... | reverse complement strand
TTTTACCTGTGGTATTCATATAAATAGTTTAGAGATTAAAAATCGATACCTATGCCTGCAAGGTAAATTTTGGGAGTCACTTTTTAAATGACGCTACTCAAGAATATAATTGATAGTCATCATTCATACTGAAGATATTGCGGTATATAATCTGTCCACATCTGCTGGCTTGCATAATTCGGTTCCCGAATTCATAATAGCTGCCGTGCCACAAGCGACTCCATATTGCACAGCCTCTTTCAGGCTTTTATTTCCTGCCAGGCTCAATACAATGCCTGCTACCATACTATCGCCGGCGCCTACGGTGCTTTTTCTTTTTACCGGTGGAGGAACTATATGAAGTGACTCATCTTTTGTAACCAGCATAGCACCGGCGGGTCCCATCGAAACGACTATTATCTCAGATTGACCTTTGGAAATTATTTCCCTGGCAACGGGGATTACCATTTCAATATCAATTTCTTCTTTTCCAACCAATGAACTCAGCTCGCCAAGGTTTGGTTTTAACAGGTACACACCTTTTTCAACAGCCTGTTTTAATGCTTCGCCTGAAGTATCAACAACCAGCTTTGCATTTTTCTTTTTGGCAATCACAGCTATTCTTCCAAAAATATCCATCGGGATCCCCGGTGCCAGGCTTCCACTGGCAACGATAAATTCAACATCTTTCATTTTGTCAATCGCCTCCAGGCACTCTTGCCATTCTTTTTCATTTTGCAGTTGCCCCGGCATACCAAACCGGTATTGCTGATTTGTTGATTCATCCAGTACAATCAGGTTTTCTCTTGTATGATTAGCCGTTTCAATCCCGATGATATTTATTCCTTCCTTTTCTAGTAATTGAGTAAAAAATTTTCCTGTGTACCCTCCGGCCGGGTAGATAGCTGTAACATCCCCACCCAATTTTTTGATAGCTCTTGCCACATTAATTCCACCCCCACCCGGCTCAAATTTTGGAGAAGCACATTTTAATTTCTTTTCGGGTATGAGTGCTGCAACTGAAGTGCTTTTATCGATGCAGGGGTTAAACGTAATGGTAATAATTGAATGCATAAAATGAATTTTGATCAATTTGAACGACCCAATAATCATGATGATTTGAAATGAATATTCATTTCTGAAAGTTCCCTGAAGAATTTTCTTTCTTTTCTTATTTCCCTGAGATCATAAAACAAAATATCAAAGGCCAGCCATAACAAAAACCAGCCGGCTGGTTCAAGAATAATTCTTACTGCTGTGACAGAAAAAGAATGAGCTCCCTTAAAACTAATGAAGGAATTTATTGCCATTACTGCAAACCCAGCTATTAATAAGCCAATCCCGGTATTTAATTTCTTCCTGAATTTCTCAGCATTCATCCTGAACTGGTCTGTGAAAAAATCTTTTAAGCTATCAATGATAATTTTTTCAGAAGCGTCTTCTCTTTTTTCCGGCGGTAACAGCAAGACCAGGTCAGCCGCTCTTTCTTTTTTATATTTTGTCGCTAAACGAAGTTCATGCAGAAAATCTTCTGATATTCTTCGCTTCAGGTAATGACGGGAATCAAAATCTGAGTAAATGTCATCATAATAATCCAGCCAAAGACTTAATTCTGCCATATCATTTCAATAAAACTCTATGCAAAATATATTTGAGTAATATATTCAAAAATAAAGAAAGCCCCGTTGCTCCCTTTGCAGCGGGGCTGGTAACCCATACTGTAGCTGTCTTATTTTACTGCTACATGTTTTGAAATTGCAGCTTTTTTAGCTTCCTCTTTTTTGGGTAATGACAATTTTAATACACCATCGACATAAGTCGCTTCAATCCTTTCTTTGTTCACTTCATCGGGTAAAGTAAAACTGCGGCTGAAAGATGAAAAACTGTATTCCTTACGGGTATAATTTTCATCTTTTTCATCTTTTTCTTCTTTTTTTTCTTCTGTTTCAGCACTGACGGTAAGAATATTACCCTGAATATCAATGTTAAAATCACTCTTTTTCATTCCGGGTGCGGCTAAGGATACTTTGAACTCATCCTTATTTTCAGCAATGTTTACAGCCGGCATAGTTAATGCTCTTCCCCATAAGCCGCTGTTTGTTGGCTCGAAAAATTCATTCCAGGGCCTATAGAAATCTTCAAACATGGAAGGCATCAGACCTGTTGATTTTGTTAATGCTTTTGTTGACATAATTGACTCCCTTTTTTATTTTGATTATTTTGATTTACCCTGCAAATCTATCTTTGTGCATAACCCCGACCAATAACGATGATCAGCAAAAAAACTGAATCTGATCAGGGTTTTCAGAAAAACATATGGAAAAGCAGCATAGCTTTAACTAAAAGGTGATCTTCTTCTCAAATCCATTTTATACATCTCAAACCAGGCCACGCTGATAAAAGCAGTAGCAAGGCAAATAAAAAAATTGTTAGCTGATATGGTTGAAAGTTCAAACAGGTTACGCACAAAAGGAACTGCCAGAATAATGCATAGAAACAAAACAGAAATAATCATTACCGGCAGGGCGAGGTTGTTTTTATAGCGGATCGTTTTTGTAAAGTTTTTTGTAAAAGACCGGTTAGCAAAAGTGAGAAATATATTGCTGATTATTAAAGTAGTGAAAACAATCGTTCTTGTAACAGCCAGCGTATCGCCTTTGTTCATAAAAATATAGTACAGGGTCAATGTTCCGCATGCAATAATAAGCCCCTGTATAATACTGATAAGTAATTCATCCTTGCGGAAAAGCCCTTCATTTCTGTTCCTTGGAGGCAATTGCAGAATATCTTTTTCAACCGGTTCCCTTTCAAAAAATATGGAACATGTAGGTCCCATTATCAGCTCAAGAAAAATAATATGAATGGGCGTAAAAATATTCAGATACTTCCAACCCAATATTACAGGAAGGGCAGCAGTAAAAATGATAGGAATATGGATCGAAATAATGTAGCGAACTGCTTTTTTCAGATTACTGAAAATCTTTCGCCCCTGTTCAATTGCTTCAACCATTTTCTCCAGGTCATCATTGGTAAGAACAAGATCAGAAGCCTGTCTGGCTATTTCAGTTCCTCTCTCACCCATAGCAATTCCAATATGTGCCGATTTTAATGCGGGCGCATCGTTAACACCATCACCGGTCATCGCTACTATTTCCCCGTTGGCTTTTAAAGCTTCGATTACTTTTAACTTTGCATCAGGAAACATGCGGGCAAACAGGTTAGCTCTTTTCACTGCTTCCTGCAATTCAGTTTCTGTCATTTTCATCACTTCATCACCTGTAAAATATCTGAGGTAGCCAAGCATACCCACCTGTTCAGCAATATTGATAGCTGTTTCAGGATAATCACCTGTAATAAGTTTAATACCGATCTTAGCATCGTAAAACTGTTTAAAAATTTTTGAAATATTTTTCTTTGGCGGATCATAAAGGCTTAATAATCCTTCAAATTGCCAATTGAAATCATCCTGTTCATCAGGTAATGGTCCGTCGGAATGTGCAGCACTTGCTATTCCAATCACACGGTATCCTTTTGCTGCAAGGGATTTAATATAACCTGTGATTTTTTGTTCATTCCCTTTATCAAGCTTACATATTTTCAAAATCCTTTCGGCAGCCCCTTTTGCAGCCACTATTTTTACATTTTCATGCTGGTACACATGCGTCATCATGGGTGGCTGACCCTCTAAAGGGTATTCATAGATCATTTTTAATGGTTCAGGCAATTTATTATCGGTTTTTTCCTCATAGGCTTGCCAAATCGCTTTTTCCATTGCATCAAACGGATGTGCTTCGCTTGCCAACGCGCCATAGCGTAAGACATTTCCATCCATTATTTTTTGACTCTGCCCGAGGTCAATTAATTTATCTGTTTTGTGGTCATAAATCATTTTCACCCGCATGCTGTTTTCTGTAATCGTTCCTGTTTTGTCAAGACAGATTACACTAACAGCTCCAAGATTTTCTATGATTTGTGGTTGTCGTGAAATAATGCCAAGCCTGGCCATGTGGTAAGCCCCAAGCGCCATGAAAGACGAGAAAGCAACCGGGATTTCTTCAGGTATTGCCGCCATAGCCAGTGTAAGCGCGAACAACAAACTACTGACCGCATTTTCACTCTTCAGGTAATTAACAAAAAAAATGATGGTAAAAGCACTGAAACCAAAAAAAGCCAGCTTTTTTACAAAACGACTTATTTGTTGCTGCAATAATGTTTTCGGCGCAGTGTAGATGCTGACAGATTTACCCAGTTTACCCAATACTGTGTTATTTCCTGTAGCCGTAACTCTTGCATAACATTGCCCCGAATTAATCGTAGTGCCCTGGTATAACAAATTGTTTCCCTTTGTTTCATTTTTTTCAACGGGCAGGGATTCGCCAGTAATAATGGATTCATTAACGGTTAAATCATTATCCCGGATAATTACAGCATCTGCCGGCGTTTTATTTCCTTCGGATAAAATGATCATGTCCCCGGGGACTAATTCATCCGTGGCTATAGCTTTTTCTTTTCCATTGCGGATTACAATAACCCCGGGCTCGGTAAAATGTTTTAAGGCTTCTAAGGCTTTCGTGCTTCTCACTTCCTGGTATACTGAAATGCCTGCGACAAATATCATTGCCACTATCATCATCATTCCTTCACCCGGTTTGTTCAGAATAAAATACAGAGTAGCCGCAACGAATAACAGGATAAACATAGGTTCAAGAACAATATCCCGGAGAATGTGCGTGATTCTCCGGGATGGTTCGGAATAAAAAATGTTTTTCCCAAACTTTTGCCGCAGAAAAGGAATATCACTTTCATCTATGCCTTTTATATTTTCAATATGCAGAGCTTTGACAGGCATAATTAGTCATTCATTTACTATACAAATCAATAACTGCTTTCATACACCAGAGAATCAGTGATAATAGCAAAATATCGCAAAGTGAAGTTAATCTACAGTTTATTCAGGCTATTTATTTTCTCATAATTGTTCTTTACAAATTTGGTTTTAGCATACGATAATTCATTTTCCGGGGTTTTGTTTTTGGCCCAGCAGTTGATATTATAAAAAGTGGCGGCTGAAATATTTATTATTTTATCGGTGGTAGCAAAAGTCTGGTGCGGGGTGTTGGCAACTCTGATTCCCAGTTCTTTTGCTTTGAGAATATCTACATTATCATAATCAATTCCACGGATAGCGATACATCGAACTCCGGCATGGTTTAATTTTTTTATAACTGGTGCAGATGCATCATCTCCTGCAGAAACAGAAATCACGTCATACCCGGTTGCCAGGCCAACAGTTGATTCAGATAAGGATTCAGGGATAAAATTTACCACATGAACATTTTTGTTTGCTGCTATTAAATATTCCTGTTCAAAATCCCTGGTGCTATAAAAAAGAATTTTCACGTTGTCATTCTAGTTAAATTGAACTAATTTACTTTTGTAATCTTTTACAAGCTATTTATTTTTTCCTTTTACTTTTCCCAGTTTAAAACCTTCTGCTTTTAAATGACGTACCTGGTTTTTCTCACCTCAGGGAAATTTGGGATTCAAAAAATCTCCTTCTTTCAAAACCCGCCAGTAAGGGTTAACTTTTGATTTACCTTTTGCTTTATCTTCTTCAGCAGTACTTGCTGCAATATTCAGAAAAATACCAGTGGTTAAAGGACAGGTCATGTCAGCATGATAATCGTCGGCCAATTTATCACGAATGATATTTACAGTTGCCAATTTGCCTTTAGGAATGTTCTTAATTGTTTCATCAATCAATAACGGTGATGGCACCAGCATTCTCCCGGAACCTATACGTTCTGCCCATTTAGCCGGCACATCCACGATTTTCGGTTCCATTTTTTTTTCTAATTTTTCTCTCCAGCTTTTTGAAGATTTGCCTTTGTTCATAAAAATTAATTTATACCGGTAATGATAATTTCTTTTCTGCCTTATTAATATTTTCAATTCCTTTCAGCAATGCATCCGGATTAAAAGAAATGCTATTGATGCCCTGTCCAACTAAAAATTGAGCAAACTCAGGAAAATCGCTGGGAGCCTGCCCGCACAACCCGATTTTAGTTCCTGTCTGTCTTGCTTTCGTAATCATCATTGCGATCATTGTCTTTGCAGATTTGTTCTGTTCGCTGAACAGGTCAGAGATCAGTGCAGAATCCCTGTCAATTCCTAAGGTTAGTTGAGTTAAATCATTTGAGCCGATGGAAAAGCCATCAAATATTTCCGCAAATTCTTCTGCCTGCAAAACATTGCTGGGAATTTCTGCCATCACATATATTTCAAGTGTTGGATCTTTATCCCTGTCAAGGTTATTTTTTTTCATTACTTCAATCACTTTTTTGCCTTCTTCTACCGTGCGGCAGAAAGGAATCATAACTTTAACATTGGTTAATCCCATTTCTTCGCGAACCATTTTTATTGCTTCACATTCCAGCCGGAATCCTTCTTTGTACAAATCATTATAATACCTGGAAGCACCGCGAAATCCAAGCATGGGGTTTTCCTCCCGGGGTTCAAAATCTTTTCCTCCAATAAGATTGGCATATTCGTTTGTTTTGAAATCACTCATTCTTACAATTACATCTTTCGGATAAAACGCAGCAGCGATCGTTGCAACGCCCTGTGCCAGTTTATCAACAAAATATTTTTCCTTGTTTGGATAATGATGAGTGAGTTCTTCTATTTTTTGTTTTACTGATTGATCTTTTAGTTCATTGAATTTTATCAGCGCCATCGGGTGAATCTGTATATAATGATTTATAATAAATTCAATGCGCATCAGGCCTACACCATCATTTGGATAAAAAGATAACTGGAATGCCTTATCCGGGTCACCCACGATGAGCATGGCTTCAGTGCTTTCGGGTTTTTTAATATTGGTAAAATCAATTTCAGTTTCCTTGAATTTTACCTGCCCTTTATAAACATACCCTGTTTTTCCTTCGCAGCATGAAACAGTGATCACTTCACCATCCCTGATTTTATCCGTTGCATCGCCACATCCTACAATAGCCGGCACACCCAATTCCCTGGCCACAATAGAAGCATGGCTTGTTCTTCCACCTTTATTTGTAACAATAGCTCCGGCTTTTTTCAATACAGGGTCCCAATCGGGGCTTGTCAGATCACTAATGACTATTTCGCCCTTGTTTAGCTTGTCTCCATCCTTTGGAGATTGCAATATTCTTGCTTTTCCACTTGTAACTTTTGATCCGATGGCCTGCCCCGCTGTCAGGCATTCGCCTTTATCCAACAATTTATATTCCTTGATCTTATAAGGGTTCTTTTGTGAATGGACGGTTTCTGGTCTCGCCTGAATAATGAATAATTCGTTTGTTATTCCATCCTTTGCCCATTCAATATCCATGGGTTTTTGATAATGTTCTTCAATCAGCAACGCCCATCTGGCAAGCGTTGATATCTCATCATCATTCAAAACAAACTGTTCCTGGTTCTCCCTGGGTGTATTAATATTGATGACAGAAGATGAGGCGCTTTCATCAGTTGAATAAATCATCGTTTTTGTTTTTTCGCCCAATTTTTTTTGAATGAGAGCATTTTTACCCTGTCGTAATGTTGGCTTAAAAACAAAAAACTCATCTGGCGTTACGGTTCCCTGAACAATATTTTCACCCAATCCCCATACACCGCTTAAATGAATTACATCACGAAAACCGGATTCAGGCTCCAATGTAAAACCCACCCCGGAGCAAGCCTTATCAGAGCGAACCATTTTTTGAACCCCCACTGACAAAGCAACCTTTTCATGAGCAAAATCATTGTCTTCACGGTATTTTATGGCCCTGTCAGTATATAATGAAGCAAAACATTTTTGCACGGCCTGTATTACAGATTCAGCTCCTTTTATATTCAGGTAAGATTCATGCTGCCCTGCAAAACTGGCTTGCGGCAGGTCTTCAGCTGTTGCACTGCTGCGTACCGCCACCGCAAAATATTCTTTGCCGCATAATTCTTTGTAAGCATTGACAATTGCTGACTGCAGATCGCCGGGTATCCCGGCATTCAATATCATTTGTCTTGCCTTACTTCCTACCTCTTTGAGATTCGAATAACTTTTTTTGTCCAATTCCTTTAGTAATGTCAGCAGGGGTTGTTTCAGATTGTTGTAGTCCATAAAATACCAGAAGGCATCAGCGGTAGTAGCAAAACCGTCAGGCACAAGAATACCTTTTGATGAAAGCCTGTTGAACATTTCACCAAGGGAAGAATTTTTACCACCCACCAGGGCTATATCATTTATAGTTATTTCCTGAAATTTTTTGATATAAACACTCATATGATTTATTTTTTTAGTCATTCGTGAATGGTCATTATAGGAACTGATTCATGAAGAATTATTTCTTTAGAATGCCTCCTGGTAAAAATATTCATAGGGAAATAATGTTTTTTGGGCAAAAGCAACAATAGATCAACCTGGTTTTTACAAAGGAATTTATGAACTCCTTCCTCAACATTATCTTCATTAATAAAAAGAAATTCCGGCTGCAGGTCTTTCAATAAATCTTTCAATGAATCTGCCTTTTCAACCGGAAATCCATCTTTGTGCACATGCAGAATATAAATCTCCGCATTAAAAAGATGATATAATTCCCTGAAATACTTAACGGGTATAGTGCTGTTCAAATTTTCGAGATCACAGTCTACAACGATTTTTTTCAGGCCGTGAAAGCTTGCTGTCAAAGGAATTATCATTATAGGAAAATTCATTTGGGCAGCTGTCAGTGTGTTACTACCGGAAAGAAATCTCTTTACCGGGTCACCTGTTGTTCCCATTACTATCATTAAAGGTTTTACAGTGTTACATAGCCCTTCGAGCATTAATTTGAAATCACCTGCTTCGAGCTTTGTAATGACGTTTATTTGATTTTTTGTATAGTTTGTCAGCGAAGTTTTTAAGTTTTGTAATTCTGTTTCTGCCGCAGCTTCCATTTTTTGGAAAGCCTCCGGTGGCCAGGGAATTTCAGGTAACAAAGTATAAACTTTCAGTACATGAAGAATATATAAATCTGCCTTTACGGCTACAGCCATATCCGCGGCATAATGGACTGCATTAGATGAAATAGCTGAAAAATCGGTTGTCACTACAATAGTTCTCATAATATATCATTGAAAGTCATCTTACAAATTTTCAACAATAGAAGAAGAATTTGGATGATAGCTGTCAAAACAGATGATGATACCTGTCATAATGCATTTATTATGCATCGTTCATCTATGTGGTCTGTTGCCCTAATTGCTTCAATCTGCTGACATGAGAACCCAGCGCCTTAATGAATGAGGGCTTTAGATTATAGCAGAGACCAAATTCATGAGCTGTTTTTTCTACGATAGGAGCAATTTTCCGGTAATGCACATGGCAGATATTCGGGAACAGATGATGTTCGATCTGAAAGTTTAATCCCCCAACATACCAGTTCAGAAACAGGTTGTTTCTTGCAAAATCTGATGTCGTTCGCAGTTCATGAACGGCCCATTCGGTATTGATAATACCATCAGCATCCGGCTTAAATTGTTGAGCACCCTCCACCACATGCGCCATTTGGAAGATGGTGCTTAAAATACATCCTGCTATCCAGTGCATGATAAAAAAACCAAGAAGAACCTGCCACCATGAAAAATCAGTAATAAGAATCGGAAGACCTATAAATGTGAACAGGTAGATTAATTTCACAATTACCATTTTGGCGTATTCCAGTTTGGGGTTAATATTATGCTTTTGTGTGATGCCCGCTCTATTGTATTTAACCAATTGTCCAAAATCTTTTGTCAGCTTAGAGATGGTTAATAATCCATAAAAGAAAAAGGCATGAATATACTGGTAGCGATGAATTTTTTTCAAGGGCGCATATTGTGACAAACGAATAGGACCTCTTGCTCCTATATCTTCATCAAATCCCTCAATATTGGTATAAGCGTGGTGCATAATATTATGCTGCACCTTCCAATTGAATACATTGCTCCCCAGCAAATACATAGTGCCCCCCATTATTTTATTCACCCGGTCCCTGCCGGAATAAGAACCATGCACAGCATCATGCATTACGCACATGCCGATACCGGCTGTTCCTATCCCGATCAGTATCACAAGGGGTAAAGCGAGCCAGGCATTCATCGGTATTGTAAGCAGTATTACAAAAGGAACAATATAAAATGCCAGCATGGTTATCGTTTGTGTCACCAGAGTAATATTTCCCTTGGTGGAAATCCCCTTTTCTTTGAAGTAATTATTAACATTATGTCTTACAGCAGCGGCAAATTTTTTTTGCCATATTTCCTCGCTTACAAATTTTATCGCTTTCATAACCAGGTATATTTTTTCTAAATATGCAAATCTGGATAATTAGCCGTTTTTTACCAATGATATATCTCAAACCGCTTTTTGATGTTGGTCAATTGCCGCCAGCAGTATTCTTTTTTTCTTCTTTCTGCTTCTGTTTTTCCAGTTTTCTGAAATAGCCCCGAAGCAAAAAATTATGTTTCAAGGCTTCCATGTCCTGGTTAAAGGCATCTGTGCCTTTTTCAATATTATCAAGACTTTGGTGTAACTTATTTACAACAGAAGAATCTTTTAGTAAGGTATTCATTACTCCCTTGCCATTATTCAGATCATTTTGTACTGAGCTTACAAATTTGTTTATTTCTTCAGCCAGGGTATCGGCATGATCCCCCACCGTTTTAATTTTTTGAATGGCTTCATTTAAGTTCAGTGCATAAGAGCTATCTGTCAGAATTGCTCCCAATGACCCTTTCCCGTTTTTAACATCATTGACAAGGTTGTGCAGATCATCTATCATGTTTGCAGCACGGGCAGTAGCCAACCGTATATTATTCACAGATGAGCGGATATCATCTGGCAGGGTTTTTTCGTTCAGTATTTTCCATAAAGCATCGCTGCTGTTAATATTATGAATCGTTGTCTTCAGGTTTTCAGCAATAATTGAGATATCATTATTGGTTTTATTTAATGTTCGCAGCATTTCATCCGTATCAATTGCTTTCCTTGTGCTGAGAACATCACCTTCTTCCGCAGCGGCGGCTGATTGTTTGCCAGGAGAAATATTAAGGACTTTGTTTCCGACAAAGCCCTCTGTACCGATGGATGCAATAGCATTTTTCCGGATAATGCCTTTCATTTTGTTATCGATCAGCATGACTACCTCGATCAGGGTATCGTTCAGGATAGTGACCTTTTTAACAGTCCCTACTTCTATACCTGAATACCGTATATTATTACCCGACTTTAATCCCTGTACATTTTCAAACCTGGCATTCAAAACATAGTTTGAACCGAAAAGATTTCGGTTTTTGCCTATCATGTACAGCAATAAAATAAGAACCAATAATCCGGCAATTACAAAAGCTCCAAGTTTGACACTATTGATAATACGTTTTGGCATAATATATC
>Ga0184636_1000334_pt1 | contig 11476 bp, 11 predicted proteins | sample PLM3_60_b2_FD_133164 | JGI IMG/M metagenome (GOLD analysis project Ga0184636, IMG submission 133164) | Groundwater sediment microbial communities from an aquifer in East River, Colorado, USA - PLM4_90_b2 | ecosystem: Environmental > Terrestrial > Soil > Riparian zone | place: USA: East River... | reverse complement strand
TCTTTATGATTATAAAGGAATTTGAAGAAAAGAATTATATGAAATATCCCGTTTCAAATTACAAATATTTTGCGAAAGTAAATAAAAATTAAACTAGTCAGACACAATTTATTGAACGGTCTCGATTCCTCGACAGGCTCGGAATGACAGAACTGGCATAATTTTGTAATTCACAGAAATTAAAAAAACACTGGTATACTACGATATACCAGTGTTTTTTTAGATAAATCTTTTTATTAAAACAATTCTATAAGCTTCTGGAAATTCTTTTTGAAGATCTGAGATTTTTTGAATAACTACGCCGGAAGCAAGTGAATTATTTGTTGCATGAATTATTTCGTCATTGCCAAGATAAATTCCTACATGCCCTACATAAATTTTTCTCCCAGGGAATAAATCATGTTGATAATGGCCGATTGTTCCTTCAAAAAATATCAAATCACTAATTTGGATTTGAGAGATATTTTCTATTTCCTGTCCGTTTGCGGCGGCCTGAAGTATTGAAGAACGAGGGAGTTCAACCCCAACCTGATTAAAAACATATTGAATAAAAGAAGAGCAATCAACTCCTTCGCTTGGTGATATTTTAGGATCAGAATATGCGCCGCGTTTGTATGGAGTTCCTGTTAAACTTTTTGCAGTTTCAATAAGTTTGGAAATTTTTTCTTGTTGCTCCATCATGATTTTATAATAGTTTTAGTGTTTACTAATGTCAAATTGTCTGATAATATTTATTTGCGGGGTAGAGCATCGGTAGCTCGCAAGGCTCAATCAGCAAAAATTGTAAATAAAATATGGACATAAAGTTGAGAGGTGATATTGCCGAACAAGCTGCAATTTTCCAGGCTCTGAATAGAGGTTGGGGAGTTTTAAAGCCTGTTGGAGATCGACTTCCTTACGATTTGATTTTTGACATAGGGGAAACTCTAATCAAAATTCAAGTTAAATGCGCCTGGTTTGATAAAAACAGCAAAAATTATGTTGTTGATAATCGCAGGACTAAAACAAATAGAAGGCGCATGATTAGAAGTAGATATAGCAAAATGGATTTTGATTTTGCTTTGGTATATTTGCCTCAACTAAATATATTTTATGTTTTTCCAGTTGATAAGTTTATTAGTTATGCCAGTGATATTCACATGGTTGAAGCTGATAAACGTCAGCGTAAACCGCGGTCATTTATTTATCGCGATGCATGGGAATTAATTTTGCAACGGGCTGCGCATAAGGAAACTCATGCGTGATACTTGCCAAATTCGGGGAAGCCCTCGTTTAATTACAAGGTAATCCCGAGCCAATCCTTTAGTATTGTTTTGAGAAGGCATTGCCTTGCCGAAACTTTAGTGAAGGCAGGTGTAGAGACTTGATGGTAAGCACCGAAACATTAAGATGTCGGTGAAGGGAAAGTCCAGACCACAAATTCGTCAGATGACGGAGCAGTGAAAGCTGTAGCGGTATGCATAACCTTGAGGTAGCAGGTTCAATTCCTGCCCCCGCAACATAATAAATAAAATTTCGCCACAAAGGGCGATTTTTTATTTTTCTTGAAATATCGCCTGTAAATTGGTTATACTTCAGGTATTAAATTTAAAGATGCCTCTGTAGTTCAACGGTTAGAACAGATCACTCATAACGATCAAACAATGGTCCGACTCCATTCTGAGGCACAAAAACAAAATGAAACAATCACAACTTTTTACAAAATCACGCAGAGAGGCTCCAAAAGATGAAGAATCATTAAATGCGCAGCTTTTAATCCGCGCAGGATTTATTGATAAATTGATGGCTGGAGTGTATACATTTTTGCCGCTTGGTTTAAAGGTTTTTAAAAAAATTGAAAATATTATCCGCGAAGAAATGGTTGGTTTGGGCGCGCAGGAAATTTTAATGCCGACACTCCAGTCAAAAAGCGCGTGGGAAACAACTGGTCGTTGGGATTCTTTGGACTCTTTAATAAAGTTCACAACTTTTTACACCAAGAACGAATATGCTCTCGGGCCAACTCATGAAGAAGTTGTTTCTCCATTGCTTAAAAAATTTATTCTTTCATATAAGGATTTGCCAACTGCGACTTTTCAGATTCAAAATAAATTCAGGGATGAAAAAAGAGCGCGCTCAGGGCTTATTCGCGGCAGGGAATTTTTTATGAAAGATTTATATTCTTTTCATGCAGATGAAACAGATGCTGATAAATATTATGAAGAGGCAAGCAGGGTTTATGAGAAAATTTTTAAAAGAGTCGGATTGGGAGATTTGACATATCTGACGTATGCATCCGGCGGAAGTTTTTCAAAATATTCACATGAATTTCAGACTTTGGCGGAGACAGGAGAAGATACTGTTTATGTTTGTGCCAAATGTAAAGTTGCTGTTAATAAGGAAATAATTGAAGATCAAAATGTTTGTCCAAAATGCGAGAGTAAAAATCTTGAAGAAAAACGCGCGATTGAAGTCGGAAATATTTTTAAATTGAAAACAAAATATTCAAATCCGTTTAATCTGGTTTATAAAGACGAAAATGGGAATGATCATGATGTTATAATGGGGTGTTATGGAATAGGCATTAATCGTCTTATGGGAACAATTGCAGAGATTTTTAATGATGAAAAGGGGATTATTTGGCCAAAATCTGTGGCGCCTTTTCAGGTACATTTGTTGAATTTAAAGCCTGAAAATCATGACGTAACCACTTTTGCCGATAAAATTTACAATGATTTACAACAGCAAAATATTGAAGTATTATATGATGACAGAAAAGGAGTGAGTGTGGGTGAAAAATTTGCAGACAGCGACTTGATTGGCATTCCATATAGAGCCGTGATAAGCGAAAAAAATGGCGATAAAATAGAGATTAAAAAAAGAGAAGAAAAAGAAATTAAGTTAGTTAGTGAAAAAGAACTTTTAAATTTACTACATAACACTAACTGAATACAAAAATACGTAATTACAAAATTTTAAAATAATTATTTTTGTAGTTTTGTATATTAGTATTTATTTCGTATTTTGTAGTTATTGCATGATAAATTATTTTAAAAAAGATATTGGCATTGATTTGGGAACTGCAAATTCACTTTTGTATATCAAAGACAGGGGAATTGTTGTGGATGAGCCGTCTGTTGCCGCGGTAAATAATAAAACTGGACAAATTGTTGCGATAGGTCATGAAGCAAAAAAAATGTTGGGCAGAACACCAGCCCATATATCAGTTATAAAACCTCTTACAAATGGAGTTATTTCTGATTTTGAAATGACTGAAGAAATGTTGCGTCATTTCCTAAAAAAAATAAATAGCAATCAGATTTTTAATTATTACAGGGCTGTTATTGGCGTTCCTCCGAATTTAACTGAAGTTGAAAGAAAATCAGTGGAAGATGCGGCAATAAACGCCGGAGCTTCAAAAGCTTTTCTTGTTGAGGAACCAATTGCTGCCGCATTGGGCGCAAGATTGCCGATAGATGAGGCATCTGCAACTATGATTGTTGATATTGGCGGAGGCACAACTGATATTGCCATTATTTCAATGAATGGAGCGGTAATAAGCAAAAGTCTTAAAATTGCCGGTGACAGATTTAACGAGGATATTATAAAGTTTATCAGAGATGAATTTAAACTTCTGATTGGAGAACCAACAGCTGAAGAGATTAAAAAAATCGTCGGATCAGCAATACCGTTGGATGAAAAACTTGAATTGTCCATTCGCGGACGCGACATAAGCAGCGGGTTACCGCGTGAAATTATTGTAAAAAACAGCCAAATAAGATCGGCAATCAGCAAATCGCTCAAGTTAATTACTGAATCGGTTAAGGAAATAATTGAGAGAACTCCACCTGAACTTGTGGGTGACATTTTAAAGCGTGGAATTTATCTTTGTGGAGGAGGAAGCTTGCTTCGTGGACTTGATCAGTTGCTTGAAAAAGAAATTTCAGTTCCAATTATGGTTGTTGATGATCCTCTTACTGCAGTTGCCCGAGGTACTGGAATTATTGCCGAAAATATTGATGGCTACGAACATTTGTTTACTTTTCCTTTAAGGCCGTCAGATATCAACATATAGATAAAATTTCTAAATGAAAAGAATAATCCTTGGAATACTGACAGTTGTTTTAATTATTTTTATTTTTTTTACCAATTTTTTTATTGAAAAAAATTCCACAATCCAGTTTTTTTCTTTTGTTAAAAATTATTTACATGTTGATTTGTATAAGGAAAATAATTCTTTAAAAATTGAAAATGAAAATTTACGCGCACAATTGCAAAAACTCCAGATTTTTTATTCTGAATCTGATTCGTTAAAAAAGTTAAATGAAAAATACGTGAGTGCAAAAATTTTCTCCACATATCCTTTTAATATAAAGAACATTTTAACTGTTGATAAGGGTGCTGATAATAATGTGAAAAAAGACGAAGTTGTTGTTATAAATGCGAATATATTTTTAGGTCAGGTTTCAGATGTATCAAAAAATTCAGCTTCAATAAGAACTGTATTTGATCCAGACTGGCAATTACCTGTAAAAATAGGGGAAAATAAAACAAATGGCCTCTTTAAAGGAGGGAATGACCCAAAAATCACACTAATTGAAAAATCTGTAAAAGTGGGCGATGGGGTTTTTCTGGCTTCCATGGATTTTCCTTTATATCTAAAAATTGGAGATATAAGTCAGATAAACGAAGGAACTGGGGGAGTTTTTAAGGAGGCTTTAATTCAAATGTCTTACAATCTTGGAGAATTAGAAAATGTCTATATATTGACCCCGTTAGAAGTGCGGTAAAGTTCTTCTATCACTCAATAGTCAAGGCGTTTAGCCGACTATCGTCTCCATATAATGCCCTGGCAATATATTTGCAACACTTCTAACGTGGTTGACACAATAATTATTTTTAATTATTTTATTAACTCCTTTAGATTTTACAATATTTCTAACGGGGTTGACTGGCAGCTTTAAACCAATATAATATGGGTATTAATGTAAAGTTAAAAAATCAAAAATCAAAATGACAATGTAAAAATGTAAAGTTTAATATTCTGAAACATTTTTAAATTTTAAACTGTCATTTTCAATTTTGATATTTACACTTTTAATTTGAAACGTGGATGAAATTATTAAAGACAATCAAAATATACCTGAAAATAATGGCGAATTAACTGAAGGTGACAAAATAAAAAAGGAAAGGGATGAATATTTAGATGGGTGGCAAAGAGCAAGAGCTGAGCTGATAAATTTTAAAAAGGATGAGTCAAAAAGATTGGAGGTTTTTAAAAATTTTTCCAATGAAATGATTATCAGGGACTTGATTACGGTTTTGGACAGTTTTGACTTGGCAATTGCAGCTTTGGAAAAGGATGGAAAAGTTGAAAAAGGAATTTATTTGATAAAATCCCAGATTGAGGACGCTTTGAAAAATTATGGCCTTGGTAAAATTATTGTTTCAGTTGGCCAAATATTTGATCCAATGGTTCATGAGGCGGTCGCCGAAATTGAATCAGATGGGCAATCGGGAACTATTATTGAAGAAATCGAACGCGGCTATCTGTTAAATGGAAAATTAGTTAGACCGGCGAGAGTAAAGGTGGCAAAATAATTTACAATTTACAATTTTCAATTTACAATTTTCAATCAATGAGTCAATTAATTAAAAATTGAAACATTAAAAATTTATTGAAAATTAAAAATTGAAAATTAGATATTTACTATGAAGATTTTAGGCATAGATTTAGGTACAACTAACTCAGCAATGGCAATTATAGAAGGAGGCGAGCCAAAAATTTTGGAAAATGCGGAAGGAATGAGAACCACTCCGTCAATTGTTGCATTGTCAAAAGCAAATGAAAGATTGGCTGGTATTTTGGCAAAACGTCAGTCTGTTGTGAATCCGAAAAATACAATTTTTTCCGTCAAAAGATTGATTGGAAGAAAATTTGATGACTCAGAAGTCCAGCGCGATAAAGAATGGTTTTCTTATGATATTCAAAAGTCCGCAACAGGAGGAGTTGAAGTAAAGATGGGTGACAGGTGGTATACTCCGGAAGAAATTTCCGCAATGATTTTGGCAAAGTTAAAATCAGATGCTGAAGCAAAGACTGGAGAAAAAATTGAAGAGGCGGTAATTACTGTGCCTGCTTATTTTGATGACGCACAAAGACAAGCGACTAAAAATGCCGGAGAGATTGCCGGACTTAAAGTTAAAAGAATTATCAATGAACCAACTGCCGCGGCTTTGGCTTATGGTTTAAATAAGCAAAAAAATGAAAAAGTTGTTGTTTATGATTTTGGTGGAGGAACTTTTGACGTGTCTGTTTTGGAAATAGGAGATGATGTTGTTGAGGTTAAATCAACAGGAGGAGATACCCATTTAGGCGGGGATGATTTCGATAAAAAAATAATGGAATTTTTGGTCAGTGAATATAAAAAACAGGAAGGAATTGATCTTTCCAAAGATCCATTAGCATTGCAAAGATTAAAAGAAGCCGGCGAAAGAGCAAAACATGAGCTTTCAACCGCATTTGAAACTGAAATAAATCTTCCGTATGTGACTTCCGATGCTTCTGGACCAAAACATTTCTTAATAAAATTCAATCGCGCGAAATTGGAAGAATTGGTCAGGGAATATGTGGACAGTTCGATTAAAATTGTTGAAAAAGTTGTCAGTGAGGCAGGATTAAAAATTTCTGACATTAATGAAGTAATTTTGGTCGGCGGGCAAACAAGAATGCCGTTGATAAACGAGACTGTTAAAAATCTTTTTGGCAAAGAACCGCATAAGGGGATTAATCCGGATGAAGTTGTCGCTATCGGCGCTGCAGTTCAAGCGGGAATTTTTCAGGGAGATGTAAAAGACGTTTTGCTTTTGGATGTTATTCCTCTTTCTCTTGGAATTGAAACTTATGGAAGCGTGTTTACTCCGGTTATTGAAAAGAATACTACCATTCCGGCTACAAAAGCGCAGGTATTTTCAACAGCTGCTGATAATCAAACATCGGTTGAAATTCATATTCTTCAGGGAGAAAGACCAATGGCCAGCGATAATAGAACTTTGGGCAGATTTATTTTGGACGGCATTCCGCCATCACCAAGAGGAATTCCTCAGGTTGAAGTTTCCTTTGATGTTGATGCAAATGGAATTTTAAATGTTTCAGCAAAAGACAAGGCAAGTGGAAAGGCTCAGTCAATTAAAATTGAGGCCACAACACAACTTTCAAAAGAAGAAATTGAAAAATTAAAAAATGAAGCGGCATTGCATGCCGATGAAGACAAAAAGAAAAAAGAATTGGTTGAAATTAAAAATCAATCCGAACAGTTAATTTATACCGCTGAAAAATCAGTCAAAGATGCGGGCGATAAAATTTCCCAAGAGATAAAAGATGCGGTCAATAATAAAATTTCTGAATTAAAAGCTGTTAAAGATGGCGTTGATATTGAGACTATAAAGTCCAAATTTGACGAACTTGGAACAGAACTCCAAAAAATAGGACAGGCAATGTATCCCCCAAAGGATGAAACGGGCGAAGCTCCAAAACAATAAAACTTTTATCATTGCAAATTTATCTCACAACATTGATTATGATGTTGTGAGATTTATATGAGGGATGTATAATATATTAAATGACAGAAGTACAGTTACTCGACAAACGACAGCCTATTCTGAATGCAAATTCAGTGACTTATAAAATAATAATTGTATGGATTTTGGGAGTAATCACATCCTTTGTTTTTGCATGGTTTTTAAATGATTTTTTTAATTCAAATGTCATTAATAGTCTGATTATAAGCACTGTTTCCGTTGTTTTGTTCTTGGTCATTTTTCTTTTGCAGACATTGTTTGTTTCAGAAAGATGGCCCTCAATATTTATTGTTTTTTTGGAAAGCATGGCAATATTATTGCCGTTTATAGGGAAATCGATAATGATTCTTTCTCTTATCCCAATAATTTTTATCTTTTTTTATTTTAGTAATTCAAAAGGGAGAAATATTGTAAATAACAGCTTAAAAATAAATTTTTGGAATACGAGCAAGGCAGTTTTACCTAAAAGTATTGTTGCGGTCGCTTTGTTATATGGAGTGATTACTCAGTTATATTTATCAACTGATAAATCGCAACAATTTCCAATCCCCCCATTTTTGTTTAATGAAATTGCCTTGTCGGGTAATTTTTTGTTTGAAAAAATTTTTCCGGGGATTACGCCATCTTTAACAATAGAGGAAATTGCATTAAAATCCGCTGCGGCAAAATTAAATAAAGTTCCAGATGCGCGTTTATTGTCAGAACCAGTTAAAAAACAATTTTTACAACAAGCAACAGCGGATTTTTATAAAACTATCTCTTCTTATATTAGTTATGATATAAATCCAAAACTCACCATTCCGGATATGCTTTATCAATTTACGAAGGAAAAATTTTTAAAACTTTCAGACCAGGGCAGAAATATTTTTTATGTGGTTTTCGGCATTTTAGTATTTTTTATATTTGAGGCAATAAGTTGGCCATTAAGAATATTAATTTCTTTTTTGGCATACATTGTTTTTGAAGTTTTACTTGCGCTGGGATTTGGACAAATTGTATTTGAAGAAAGAACAAAGGAAATTATAACTACATAAAATGTAAAATTAAAAAATCAAAAATCAAAATGATAATGCAAAATAATAAAGTTAAATTTTAAATTGTTATTTTCCATTTTGATATTTGCATTTTAAATTATTAACGTGGATTACTATAAAATTTTAGATGTTTCAAAAAGCGCCTCCCAGGAAGATATAAAAAAAGCCTATCGCAAATTGGCGCATAAGTATCATCCTGATAAACCGGGTGGCGATGAAAAAAAATTCAAGGAGTTAAATGAAGCTTATCAAATACTGTCTGATCCAAAGAAGAAAGCGCAATATGATAAGTTTGGAAAAGTGTTTGAAGGACAGCAATCAAGAGGCAATAACTCAGGACCGTTCGGTGACTTTGATTTTGGTGGACAAAATCCTTTTGGTGGAGCTCAAGGAGGACCATTTGGGTTTGATTTTAACCAATTTTCCGGCGAAGGGGATTTTGGCGATATTTTTGACGTATTTTTTGAAGGATTGGGAATGAAGGATAAAAGACGAACATATAAGCATGGCTCTGATATGCAATTAATGCAGGAAATTACTCTTGAAGAATCATTTAATGGAGTTGAAAAAAAGGTTAAATTTAAAGTTGGCATTAAGTGTAATAAATGCACAGGTTTGGGACATGATCCTAAGTCTGGCTTTACAACTTGTTCTGTTTGTAACGGCAGGGGAGAAATAAAGGAAACAAAAAATACTTTTTTTGGCAGTTTTACTCAGGTTAAATCATGTTCAAGCTGTTACGGATTGGGACAAATACCAAATAAAGTTTGTGAAAATTGCAAAGGCAGTGGCGTTATAAACGGGGAAAAGGAAATGGCTGTCAAAATTCTTCCCGGAGTTATGGACGGGCAAATTATAAAAATTATTGGAGCCGGAGAAGCAGGAGAAAGAGGCGCTGCAGATGGAGATTTGTTTATCATAATAAAGGTTAAATCACACGGTTTGTTTTTAAGAGATGGGAATAACCTGATAATTCAAAAGGAAATTAATTTAATTGAATTGATTTTAAGTCTCATTGATAGGAATAAAAAAATAGAAATCCCATCAATTTCAGGGAAAAAGATTGGTTTTAATATACCCGACGATTTTGATCTGACCCAAATGCTTAAAATTTCAGGAGAAGGAATGCCGCATTTTAATAAATCATCAAGAGGCGACCTTTTTGTGAAATTCAAGATCAAAACCCCAAGTAAAATAAATTCAAAAATAAAGGGTTTATTGGAGGAGCTGGGTAAGGAAGTCAATAAATAGATGAGAATTCAATCGATATTGTTTTTTGTGCTAATAACCGCATTTCTTTCGTTTATGCAGTTTTTTAACCTTTCACTTTTTGGAGTTAGTCCAAATTTTGTCATAATTGCTATTTCTGCGGTCTCAATTTTTATGCGTGATATTTGGGAGGGAATGTTTATTGTTTCTTTAGTGTCTTTTATTTTAAAATTTTCTCCAAATTTTAATAGTGAAATACTGATTTTTTTCGTGTTGGGAATTTTAATTATGATGGCGTCAAAATACCTTCCTTGGAATTATTTTATAAATGGCATATTCCTAATTGCTATTTTTTCGCTTATTTTGTATGTATTTTTAGCCCCGGCAAAAATTATTTCAGTGGTGTTTTTTCAGGAGATTTTTTATAATGTTTTAATTGGCGGATTGGTAATTTCATTAATGAAAAAAATTGCAAAAAATGAGTGATGATTATGAGAATTTAATAAATAATTTGATAAGTGACGGGTATTTAAAAACCCCGTCCATAATTGAGGCGTTTAAAAAAATAGACCGCGCGGATTTTGTTTTGGACGAGTATAAGGAAAAGGCATATTTAAATGAACCTCTTTCAATTGGATTTGAGCAAACAATTTCGCAACCATTGATTGTGGCTTTTATGTTGGAATTATTGCAGCCGAGAGAGGGAGAGAAGGTCTTAGAAATCGGAGCGGGAAGCGGATGGCAAACTGCAATTATTGCGGAAATGGTAGGCAGGGTGACGCCTAATTTGGCAGAACAAAATGCAAGTACGCAACCAGAAGAAAAAACCAGAGAGGAAAATGTAACCAATCAAATTTTTGGGAAAATAATTGCGATTGAAAGAATTTCGGAACTTAAAGACTTGTCCGAAAAAAATATTTTAAAATATAATTTTATAGAGAAGAATGTTGCAAATGTCATTTTGGGTGACGGCTCAAAAGGATATAAAAATGAAGCGCCTTATGACAGAATTATTGCGGCAGCGGCTGTAAGCGGAGAAATTCCATCCGCATGGAAGCGCCAGTTAAAAATCGGCGGCAGAATAGTGGCTCCATTTGAAAACAGCGTCGTTGTTATTGATAAGGTTTCAAAAAATAAATACGTTAAAAAAGACTACTTTGGTTTTAGCTTTGTACCCCTTGTTTTACGCTCTTAAAGCATGAAATTATACAATTAAAACCTAGTTTATAGCCCTAAAATATAGGGGCTGTCTTTGTTGACATTTTTTATCCAGTATGCTATACATACAAAAGCACAAATATTCTAAAAACTATATACTTTACAGAAAGGAGTAGTTGAAATGAGGAAAATTCTGGTTTTTGCGGTGTTAGTCATGCTGATGCCTCCGGGAATTTGCGCGGCTGCAAATAAACTTCCTGCTAAGGAAGTGATAAAGAAGCAGCAAGCAGCGATTAAGAAGAAAGATGTAAAAATCGCTGAGTTAGAAAAGCAGTTGGCTGATAATTTAATGAAGCCGGGGCCGAAAAGGGAGGTTGAAAAGCCCTGCCTTGGCTGGAGCAGTACTCTTAGTTTTATCGGCGGGGGAACTACCGGTTGGGGCTTTGGCTCTAATAACACTGGAGCAAAAATTGCCGGTGGGTCACTGCTGCTTGCAACACTCATTGCTGAAAAAG
>Ga0184636_1000333_pt1 | contig 11476 bp, 10 predicted proteins | sample PLM3_60_b2_FD_133164 | JGI IMG/M metagenome (GOLD analysis project Ga0184636, IMG submission 133164) | Groundwater sediment microbial communities from an aquifer in East River, Colorado, USA - PLM4_90_b2 | ecosystem: Environmental > Terrestrial > Soil > Riparian zone | place: USA: East River... | reverse complement strand
GGTAAGCAGTTCATTTCAAAACTTCAGCCTGATCTTTCGGCCTATGTTTATTCCACTACTTTCGGACCTGCTGTATCACTGCCAAATATTTCACCTACTGCATTTTTAGTGGATCGTTGTGAAAATGTCTATGTTTCCGGATGGGGAGGATGTTTTTGTCCTGATCCGATCAGTGGTTCATATCCTAATTCCGGAACTTTTAATATGCCGGTTACTCCTGATGCAAGTAAAAATACCACTGATGGAAGAGATTTCTATTTCTTTGTATTGAAGAAAGATGCCGCTTCACAATTATACGGAAGTTTCTTTGGCGAAGACAACTCTCAACAGACGCAGGGTCCCGGTTGCGACCATGTAGATGGAGGTACCAGCCGTTTTGATCAGAATGGTGTTATTTACCAGGCAATTTGCGGAAACTGTAAATCTTTCGGAGCAGCCGTATTTCCAACTACGCCCGGTGCCTGGGCAACGACCAATCCTGCAAATGGTGGTGGCGGATGTAATCTGGCCATGGTTAAAATTGATTTTAATCTTGCAGGTGTAAAATCGGGTGTTTTATCAACCATTAACGGTGTGCCCAGGGATTCGGCAGGCTGTGTTCCGCTGGTAGTTGATTTCAGTGATACTATTCGGAATGCAGTCAGCTATGAGTGGAGCTTTGGAGATGGCAGTGCACAGGTTACTACAACTACACCCAACAATACCCATACCTATAATAGCACAGGAACTTTTCTCGTTATGCTGGTCGCCATTGATTCTGCAACCTGTAATATTCGTGATACCTCGTATGTGCATATAAGGGTGGGCAGCATACAGGGGCTTATTAATTTCAATCCTGTAAAACTGAGTCCTTGTGATTCATTTAAATACAGGTTTGACAATTTATCTACCTCACCCCGTGCTTTCACCAATACCTCATTTACCTGGGATTTTGGAGATGGTTCACCCCGCATAGTGGCTGGTACAGCCAGTGTATTTCATAATTATGCCGGCCCGGGAACTTACAATGTAAGGCTGATTCTAACCGATACATTTTATTGTAACGCTCCGGATTCTCTTGTCATACAGCTACGGGTTGCGGCCCTGGTAAAAGCCCAGTTCACAACACCGCCGACAGGTTGTGTTCCCTATAATGCTGTTTTTAATAATACAACTATTGCAGGACAAAGTTTTCAATGGGATTTTGGAGATAGCGGCAATTCAACTGCCATTAATCCAACACATTTATATGCGGTACCAGGCACTTATACAATTGTATTGATTGCAAATGATCCCAATACCTGTAATCTTACCGATACGGCAAGATTTACAATCAATGTCTATAACAATCCTGTAGCTGATTTTAGTTTTTCGCCCGATCCCCCGATTGAAAATACACCAACGACCTTTGTAAATCTTTCTTCACCGGATGCTATCCGTTTCTTATGGAATTTCGGTGATAAGGATAGTTTACGAACAACGTCAAGAGCGAATGTTTTACATCAGTATAATGCCACCGGTACATTTACTGCCTGTCTTACCGCTACAAACATTGCGGGTTGCGCCGATAGTATTTGCAAACAGGTGAGTGCCTTTGTTGTACCGGCGGTTGATGTGCCCAATGCGTTTACTCCGCAAAGCAATGATATCAACAGCAGGATATTTGTAAAGGGATTCGGAATAACAAAGCTGCGATTCATTATCTGGAATCGCTGGGGACAAAAAGTTTTTGAAACAAATGACAAAAGTATTGGCTGGGATGGAAAATTCAAAGGAGCTTTACAACCCATGGATGTATATGCCTATACCCTGGATGTGGAATTTTTTGATGGGGCAAAAGCGACTAAAAAGGGTGATATAACGTTAATAAGATAATAAATGTGCTATCCCGATATATCGGGATGACAATGTGCTGATATGACAGTGAAAAAAAATAAAATAAAACCATTAGCGCCTTGTGCCCTGTGCCTTGTGTTTTTCACATTGGCTTTTGATTCTTGCGCCGTTGCCCAGGATCTTCATTTTTCTCAATTTATAAATTCGCCGTTGCTGACAAATCCTGCTAATACGGGCTTTATTCCTCAATCTGATTACAGGCTTGGAATTAATTATCGCAACCAATGGTCATCTGTTATGTCGGTTCCTTATAAAACAATGAGTGCTTTTGGTGATGTGCAGGTTTTCCGGGACAGGATCGAAACAGGCTGGGTGGGTTTGGGCGGTGTTATTCTGCATGATGTAGCAGGAAGCGGTAATCTCACATCTACTAAAATATATGGATCTGTTGCCTACCATCAAATGATCAATTCAGGAAGTTTGGTAAGCGCCGGTTTTAATATAGGATGGTCTAATAAACAGATCAATGTGACGAACCTGAAATTTCCCGATCAGTATGATGGAAAATTTTTTGATAATCATTTACCAACAGGCGTAGCATTGGCAACAAATAATATTAACTACCTTGATTTGCAGGCAGGAGTAAATTATGCTTATTTCCCAACAGATAAAATATATATGAATGTGGGTTTTTCAGCAATACATGTTAACAGGCCAAGAGAATCTTTCTTTAATCAAACTTCTATTGCTGACAATCGTCTTCCTGTTCGTTATACCGGGTTTTTAAACGGCAGTTATAAGTTAAACGATCAGTGGATCATCAACCCGAATGTATATGTCTCAATGCAAACCAGGGCATCTGAAATTGTTGGCGGTGTCAATGCTCATTATAATTTATCAGGTGACGGAGAAAATGAATTGATCGGTGGAATTTATTACCGGTATAAAGATGCCATTATTCCTATGATCGGGCTTACGTATAAAGACTATACTTTCACTTTCACCTATGATGCTACTATGTCAACATTAAGAAATTATAACAATACCCGTGGTGCATTTGAATTCTCCCTGATCAAAAACGGTTTTTTCAGCGGTCCTGCTGACAGGCAATCTATTTGCCCTTCATTTAAAAAATAATCAGTAAAAACACGGTAACTTCTGCATGTTGCCGATTTGTACGATTTTTACAATATTGAAGTTAAAACCAGGACAGATCATGATAGCAACAGCTACAAAAACCGCACTTAATTCTCAGCATATCGAAGAATTTAAAATCATCCTTGGAGAAAGATATGTATTGATAGATGAAGAGGCTCTTTACAATTACTCCCATGATGAAACCGAAGACCTGCACTATTTACCGGATGTTGTTTTAAAACCCCGGACAGCTGAAGAGATCAGCGCTATTCTGAAAATTTGTAACCGGGACAAAATTCCTGTTACTCCCCGCGGGGCCGGCACAGGACTAAGCGGCGGTGCCTTACCTCATTTAGGTGGTGTTGTTCTTTCAACCGAAAGAATGAATAACATTATCCATATTGATGAAAGAAACCTGCAGGTAATTACTGAGCCGGGGATAATAACAGAAGTATTACAAAACGCAGTAAAAGAAAAGGGGCTGTTTTATCCGCCGGACCCAAGCAGCCGCGGCTCTTGTTTTATCGGCGGAAATATTTCAGAGAATAGCGGCGGACCGAAAGCTGTGAAATATGGAGTAGTGAAAGATTATGTGTTGAATCTTGAAATGGTTTTACCAACCGGAGAAATTATATGGACTGGAGCCAATGTTTTAAAAAACGCGACGGGCTATAACCTGACACAATTGGTTGTTGGAAGTGAAGGAACGCTTGGTGTAGTTACAAAAATTGTATTGAAACTAATTCCATTGCCCAAACACGATTTGCTGATGCTGGCGCCTTTTCGTTCAGCAGAAAATGCCTGTGCTGCGGTAGCTGCAATTTTCCGGGCCGGTTATACACCCAGTGCGATGGAATTTATGGAACGGGATGCATTGGAATGGGTAAGCAAATTTGTTGATAGCACTACCGTTAAAATTGATCATGATGTGCAGGCACATTTATTAATTGAGGTGGATGGAAATAATATGGATGTATTGATGCAGGATATGGAAGGGATTGCAGGCATCGTAACAGGATTTGAATGCGGGGAAATTTTATTTGCAGATAATGAACAGCAGAAGGCAGAATTATGGAAGATGAGAAGAAGAGTAGGGGAAGCGGTTAAATCACATTCAATTTATAAAGAAGAAGACACCGTGGTGCCAAGGGCTGAATTGCCTGTTCTTTTAAAAGGGGTAAAAGATATTGGTAAAAAATATGGTTTTCATTCTGTTTGCTATGGTCATGCAGGTGATGGAAATCTCCATGTAAATATTATACGCGGCGACCTTACTGAAGAACAATGGAACGGTTCGTTAAAAGAAGGCATCCGTGAAATATTTGAATTAACAAAGCGTTTGGGGGGTACTCTCAGCGGGGAGCATGGAATCGGGTTGGTGCAAAAAGAATATATGAATATCATTTTTGACGAAACACAAATGCGTTTAATGAAAGAGATCAAAACAATATTTGATCCAAACCATATTTTAAACGCAGGAAAAATTTTTGATATCGGATGACTGATCTATCCACAATGGAAAATCTAAAAGGATCGGTAAAAGCAATGACAGTTTTATTTTATGCTTTATTTGCCGGCGTGATAATTTTCCTGTTAATCATTCTTGGTTTATTACAACTTCAGATAAAATTCCTGGAGGGGGGCGACATTGGTAAAATACTTTTGATTATTGTCCTGTTGATCGCTGTTATATGCCTTGTTTCTGCTGTTTCCATTTATAATAAACGAGTCAATGAAATAGCAAATTCAACTTTATCATTGACTGAAAAACTGAACAGTTACAGGGCAACATTGATCCTTTATCTTGCTTTGTCCGAAGGCCCGGCCATGTTTTCCATTATTTGTTTGTTGTTAACGGGTAACTATTGGTGTATGGCTGTTACAGCCGGAATGCTTATTGCCATGCTCTTTAAAAAACCATCAAGGCAAAAACTAATCGACGAGTTGCAATTGGATTGGCAGGATCAGGGGCAACTATGAAAATAATAAAATCAAGTGATATGAAAAGAATGTTTTTGTTTATAACGGTATTCTTTGTCCTGGCTTTGCGGGTTATAGCACAGGATGAAAAAGAAGAAAAAGGTCCCGATAGCCATCGGGTTAAAAAAGAAAACCTGTTTACCGGCGGTTCAGTTACTGCTTCATTTTATACAGGCGGTACCATATTAGGCGCTAACCCCATTTTCGGGTATAGATTAGCTAATTGGGCCGATGCGGGTATAGCTTTAAATTATGTGTATACAGGTGAGAAGGATGAATTTAATAATAAAGCCCGGCAAAATGTATTTGGTGCCGGGGTATTTACCCGCCTGTATCCGTTAAGATTCTTTTTCTTTCAGGGTCAGTTAGAGCATAATTTTATTAATACAAAATACATCTTCAATGATGGTGTAAAAATAAAATATAAAGCTGATGCCAATTCACTTCTTGTTGGTGCAGGATTAGCACAGGGCAGAGAAAGAGGGTCAAATACTTTTTATTATATATCGCTGCTTTTTGATGTTATCAGAAATGTGAATTCTCCCTATATGGATGTTACATATAATTCACTTGGGCAGCCTGTTTCAGTAAGAGCTATTCCAATCGTGAGAGCCGGAATAAATATCGGATTGTTCCAGGGACATAATGATAATGAGGAAAGAAATAATGGAAGAAAGCGACCAAGATCTTATGACAGGTATTGAACAAGCTGCAACGGCTCATCTAACACAGTGATCCTTTCTTTTGCCGTTTCATAAAGAAAGCCATTTTTTTCAAGTCGATCAATATGAGCAATGAGGTGATCAAAAAATCCATCAGAATTTAAAATGAAAATTCGTTTATCATGAATGGAAAGCTGGTTCCAGGTCAGCATTTCAAATAATTCATCTAATGTTCCGAAACCGCCGGGTAAGATAATGGCTGCATCACAGAGTTCATACATTTTTTTCTTACGTACGTGCATATCATCGGCAATAATTAATTCAGTGATACCATCATGCTGATGCTCCCACTCTACCAGAACATGAGGAATGATACCGGTCACTTTTCCATTGTGCTTCATTACAGCATCCGCTACCATACCCATAATCCCGTTTCTTCCTCCCCCATAGATCATTTTAATATTATTCCCGGCCATCAGTTTTCCCAATTGCTGTGCGTGTTGCCTATAAATTTCGTCAATTCCGTTTTTTGAACCGCAGAAGACTGCCAGGGAAGTGATCGGCATAGTTTCACAATATTTCAGCCAAAGGGAAAACAAATTTCTTTATCTTCAAAATTCATTAGTACACATGGAAACATGGCTATTGAAACCAAATCTCGATTATGAATTCTACACAGTTGTTGTTGTATGTTGTCGGATATTTCGCTCTATTGCTTACTGTAGCCTGGTACACTTCCCGCAATTCAAATAATGAATCTTTTTTTATCGGCAACCGGAATTCCAACTGGATGCTGGTGGCTTTTGGAATGATCGGAACATCTTTATCGGGGGTAACCTTTGTTTCAGTCCCGGGAACCGTTGGTGGCGGCGGTTTTGGTTATTTCCAGGTTGTTATCGGGTATGTCATCGGGTATGCTATCATCGCTTTTGTTTTACTTCCCCTTTATTACAAACTCAATCTTACATCTATTTATAATTACCTGCAGGGCAGGTTTGGAATGGTCTCATACAAAACGGGAGCTCTATTCTTTATTATTTCCAGGGTGCTTGGCGCTACCGCAAGACTTTATCTCGTCATTAATGTGCTCCAGATCTTTATTTTGAAGGACATGCAAATCCCTTTCTGGTTAACAACCTCCATCATTTTACTGATGATCATTCTTTACACCTTTGAAGGAGGTGTAAAAACAATTGTTTTTACAGATACTCTGCAAACAACATGTATGCTGCTGGGCCTGGTTGTTTGCATTTTGTATATCATGAATCACATGAATCATTCATTTGGCTCTACATTAGATGAGTTAAGCAGCAGGGGACTTACAAAGATTTTTAATACCGATCTGAACAGTCCCGGGTTTTTTCTGAAACAAATAATTGGCGGCATGTTTATTACGGCAACCATGACCGGCCTGGACCAGGAGATGATGCAAAAGAATATCAGCGTGCGCAGATTGAAAGATTCCCAGAAAAATGTCCTCACCTTCACCGTGATTCTTGTTATTGTAAATTTCTTATTCCTGTTCATGGGTGGGTTGCTTTATTTATTTGGCTCGTCACAAGGTATCAATGTTCCGGCTGATGACCTCTTCCCCACAGTTGCCTTACACCATATGGGTTCGGTAATACCGATCATTTTTGTGATAGGATTGATCTCGGCTTTATTTCCCAGCGCCGATGGAGCATTGACTGCACTAACCTCTTCTTTTTGTATCGACATATTAGGAATGAAGCGAAAAGATGATTGGGACGAAAAAAGAAGACGGAGGATCAGGTTAACCGTCCATTTTATTTTTGCTTTTTTATTTTTTCTTATGGTTATGGGTTTTAAATGGATCGACAACAAGTCCATCATCGATGTAATTCTTAAGGTGGCTGGCTTTACTTACGGACCACTTCTTGGTTTGTTTGCATTCGGGAGATTAACCAGGAGATCGATCAACGACAAGCTTTCTTTTTATGTTTGTATTGCAGCTCCCCTGATCATTTGGGGAATTGATTTTATCAATAATATTGAATGGTATCAGAAGCAGTTTCATTTAAACGGCGATTCAATTGATTCCATAAAAAATCTTTCCCGATCTGTTTTTGGAAAATTTAAGATAGGCTACGAATTGCTGATTTATAACGGTCTTCTTACTTTTCTTGGATTATTGATGATCTCAAAAAGAAACCCCCAAACCCCCTAAAGGGGGCTTTTGGAAGCATTCCGGCGTTTAGAAATGCTTATTTTTGGTATGCCATCCGCCTCAGGCAGATGGCATTATCATCTGAACTTTTCGAATTTACTCAGCAGAACTACAAGGCGTTGGAGTGTCCTGCAAATGCGGGAAAGGAACCCTGGTAGCACTAATACAGCTAAGGACAAATAAAAATTTTTGAAGTGGAGCAAAAAAACTGGAGTGAACATATCAGAAAATCACGTCAAAGAAACTGGACAGAATCAAAAGCTCATTCGAGCTGGCAGATCTTTAAGATAATGGCTGAGTTTGTAGATGGCTTTGAGGCCCTGGCAAAGATCGGGCCCTGTATATGCATTTTTGGGTCGGCAAGGGTAAAACCAGGTCATCGTTATTATGAACTTGCAGTTGAAATCGGAAAACGTATGGCAGAGGAAGGATTTGGTATTATCAGTGGCGGCGGCCCCGGCATTATGGAAGCATCCAATAAAGGATCACAACTGGGTGGAGGTAAATCGGTAGGACTGAATATAGAATTGCCATTTGAGCAGGGATCAAATTCATTTGTTGATAAGGAGCATAACCTGAATTTTGATTATTTCTTTGTCCGTAAAGTGATGTTCGTAAAATATTCACAGGCATTTATTATGATGCCCGGCGGCTTTGGAACCATGGATGAATTTTTTGAAGTGCTAACCTTAATACAAACAGGTAAAATGCTGCAGGTGCCGTTGATCCTTGTAGGTACTGAATTTTGGGAAGGATTGTTAAAATGGGTAAAGGAAGTAATGTTGGAAAAGGAAAGCAATATTTCATTAAAGGATTTTGATCTTGTGAAAGTCGCCAATACGGCAGAGGAAGTGTCGCAACATGTTTTGAATTTTTATACACAACATGCTCTACAACCTAATTTTTAGTTCGATGTCCGAAGTTTGAAATTCTATTAGTGTCCTATCAAACTCCCAATATCAAACCCTGACAAACATGGAACTAATAAACCCGCAGGCAGAATTGTATGCCGAACGATATTCTTCACCAGAGGACGAGTTACTGGAAAGAATAAATGAATTCACGCAAAAACATCCGGAAGCGCAGATGTTGAGTGGTCACCTGCAGGGAAAGGTGTTGGAGATGTTGAGCTGTATGATAAGGCCAAGGCGTATTTTAGAGATCGGGACGTTCACAGGATATAGTGCTCTTTGTCTTGCAAAAGGTTTAACAGCCGACGGGCAATTGCATACGATCGAAATCCGGGAGCAGGAAGCAAAAAACGCAAAAGAGTTTTTTTCTCAATCTTCTTACAATTCTAAGATAATTTTGCACACCGGGTCTGCGTTAGATATCATTCCGGCCCTTAATGAAATATGGGATTTAGTGTTTATAGATGCAGATAAACCAGCCTATATCGATTATTTTAACCTTGTTTTGCCAAAACTCAGGAAAAACGGGTTTATTTTCGCAGATAATATATTTTTTCACGGCCAGGTACTGGAACAGGAAATAACGGGTAAAAGTGCAAAAGGTATTCAGGCTTTTAATGAATACATTCAACAAAGAACAGACATAGAAAAAGTGATCCTTACCCTTCGTGATGGCTTGTTTTTAATCAGAAAATTATAATTATTCAATGCAAAACAAACGACTCACCATTTTCGTCCTTGCATTCGCATTAAATTTTCTTTTCAAGTTTTTGCAGGCGCAGCCTGCTGATGCTATACTTACCTACATAGCAAGGTATAAAGACCTTGCCATTGCCGAAATGCAGCGCACAGGCGTACCGGCTGCTATCACTTTAGCACAGGGTATTCATGAAACAGAAGCCGGCACAAGCGATCTTGTCAGAAAATCAAATAATCATTTTGGTATTAAATGTAAAACTGAATGGACAGGTAAATCTGTTTCCCATGATGACGATTCAAGAGGTGAATGTTTCCGTAGTTATACAGAAGCGGAAGATTCGTATAAAGATCATTCTGATTTTTTAAGAACCCGTCCTAATTATGCTTCGTTATTTAATCTTGACCCTACAGATTACGAGGCATGGGCCTATGGCCTTAAGAAAGCTGGTTATGCTACCAATCCGAAATATGCCCAGATACTTATTAAGCTGATCCGTGATTATAATCTGGAGGATTATACCCTGATAGCCATGGGCAGAATGAAACAAGAAGTGATTCTTGCAAAAAATGATCTTGTGCCGGAGGAAAAAAATAAAGCCATGATTGCGACTTCAAAAAGCAGCAAGATTGAAGAGGAAAAGGTTTCTGTAATTCCAGCTGTTTCTATTGATGTTGAGTATCCGTCGGGAGAGTTTAAGATAAATGAAACAAGAGTTTTATTTATTAAAAAAGGGAGTTCTTATCTCAATATTGCACAGCAATACGAAATACCACTAGCCAGGCTTTTTGAGTTTAATGATATGAAGGAGCAGGAGGTTGCCTTAAATGACCGATTGTTCTATATTCAGCGCAAAAGAAAAACAGGCGATCATGAATTTCATGTTGTTCAACCGGGAGAAAATATTTATAGCATCGCTCAGACAGAAGCTCTCCGGATGGAAAGTTTGTTAGAATATAACAACCTGGGTTCCGGTATGCAGCCTGCTGTTGGCGAGACACTGTATCTCCGTTCAAAAGCAGTGGCAATGCCAAAACTTGCGAACATAAAAAATGCTGTGACAGAAAATTCTTTAACCAGTGCCAGCAGTCAATCCATTTCCGTGAACAATGCGGGATCCCGGCAAATAGAAAATTCAGTTTCAAAAAACAACAGTTTTTTCTTTCATACAGTTCAGTCCAAAGAAACTGTATATTCAATCGCCCAAAAATATAATGTAAGTTTTGATGACCTGGTTAACTGGAACCAGTTACAGGGATATGATCTGAAGATCGGCCAGTCATTGAAAATTTATAAATAATGCCCTCCATTAAGGTTCATGATAAAACGTTTGACATCTATCTTTCTGAAACAACCATCCAGGAAAGAATAAAAGAGATTGCTGAAACACTTAATAAAGAATATGCAGGAAAACGGCCATTGTTTCTTGCTATTTTGAATGGTTCTTTCATGTTTGCTGCTGATCTTTTCAAACATCTTACTATACCCGCGGAAATATGTTTTATTAAATTGGCTTCTTATAAGGGGATGAAATCCAGTGGTAATGTAGTAACCGCTATTGGCCTTGATTATGATTTGTTTGGCAAGGATGTGATTATTGTGGAAGACATTGTAGATACGGGCAAAACCTTGTATGGTTTTATTCCGAAATTAAAACATCAGCAGCCGGCGTCCCTGAAAATTGTTGCGCTGCTTCATAAGCCTGATGCCACAAAATTCCCTTTAACCATCGACTATATCGGCTTTACCATCCCAAATAAATTTGTAGTGGGTTACGGGCTTGATTATGATGGGTTAGGACGGAACCTTAAAGAAATCTACCAGCTTGTATAAGATCATTATCAGAAGCCAGTCTTTTTTTGTACTTTATGCGCAATAAAAGACCCATTGAAGACAGTTTGCCATATATGCTTGTTTCTACTGACAGGTTCATCTCTGTTTAGTCAGCAATTTTATATACGCGGAGAGGTCAGAGATGAATCAGGTAATCCTTTGCAAAATGTAAACATCCTTCTTCAAACCACCGGTTATATCTACCATACCGGTTCATATGGTTCATTCGGAATACTTACCAGTAGAAATACAG
>Ga0184636_1000332_pt1 | contig 11487 bp, 2 predicted proteins | sample PLM3_60_b2_FD_133164 | JGI IMG/M metagenome (GOLD analysis project Ga0184636, IMG submission 133164) | Groundwater sediment microbial communities from an aquifer in East River, Colorado, USA - PLM4_90_b2 | ecosystem: Environmental > Terrestrial > Soil > Riparian zone | place: USA: East River... | reverse complement strand
TTCGTTGGGTACAGGTAATAATTTGATCCGCTCATCTCCTCGTTGTTCTTTTTTATGTTTTTTCAGAGCCACCTGTGCGCCCTCTTCAGTATGAGCACCCCTCACCTGGATATTCAAACCGTTATAAGCATTAACAATATAAACATACTCAGGATATTTTTTTTCTGTTGGTGAGAACTGCCATTCCTGGAAGAGCGTTTTTTCTGCCATGCTATTTACAAACACACTACGGTTCTTATCGTCTGTTGGTTCTGATTCCAATAAATTATCTCCATAATAAGTGTAGATATTGTAAGTAGAGTCTGTAATTCTTATTCTCTTTGCTTCATCATCATCAAAAACCTTATCTGTTATTTCCTCGATCTTGTCCCAGGCTTTATTAAATGCCTTGGGAACATTTTCTGCGGTCATATTTATAAACTTCTTGCCGGCGTCCCTAAGTACTACATAGGCTTTTTTAAAAGCTTCTTCTATTTCTTTTGCCACTATTTTCCCAATGTCTTCTATCTGGTCAAATATCAATTTAGCAAGGTCTAATGTACTACCCACTTTTATAGATACAGTTGCACTTTTCTTTTTACCAGCGATCGTAAAATCAACGGTGGCTTTCACTCCCGTTTTCATACCGTCCAGTTTCCCTTTAAAATATACCCTGTCAATTGAAAGCTTAAGGTCAAATACAGCTTTGGATAAATAACGCTGTGCATCTTTCATAAGACCCGCAGGTTTTGCTTCTACAGACACATAGGTATTTTCCAATGGATTGCTAAAATCACTGATCTTAGCCTGCAGGTCTGCATCTAATACACCAAAAACTTTTCCACTCAAATTGCAGGTGTATCCTTCAGGGTTCAGAAAAATAAATGCATTGGCATTATTTATACCCAGTATGGTGACAGAAGCATTTGCATAAACAAGGGTATCAGCTGAAGAAGCTTTACCTGTCACTATCTTCAGCATCTTTTCTGAAGTAAGATTTACAACCAGCTTCGGCTTTCCTTTTCCTTCCGAACCGGAAAACTTAAATATATCAAACCCATTCGCAGAAATATTGATATTATCCATTTCACCGCTGGCTTTCAAACCGGCAGATAAACCATTGTCAAAACCTTCGAGACTTATATCAAATTTTCCATTCCATCCGCTGATATTTCCTTCGGCGCCTACGCCATAACCTGAGGTAAAGGTTTCATTGCTTAATGTGTAAGTAGAAGCGCCGGGTGGTACGAATTTGAATCTTGCCTTGCGCAGTTCACTTTTGAAAACAGGTTTTGCAAATGATGGTATTTTATTTTTGATATTCGATCCGCACAATGTATTGATGATATTATTCCAGCTTAACTTTTCAACATCTATCAATAGCAGGTTTTTGTTTATCTCATTAAAATCAACACCCAATATTACTTTACCGCTTACATCGCCCAATGAGGCATGTCCTGTGATCATAAAATCCCCGGGTGTTGGTATGGGTGTAGTGGAGAAATCAATTCCTGTCTGGTACATCAGTCCGCCAATTTTAAATCCTTTGAATCCAAACGGCTCCTCCCAATCATTCACCATGGCGCCGGCAATTTTTATTGTACCGTTAGCCTCCAAAGCGCCCAATGCACGGAAATTCAGTGTTTCTTTTTTATTCAGCTTCAGATCGGTGTACATTAACAGCGATAACTCAGGATTAACAGCAAAAGGTTTTAGTTTTAGTTCCAGATAAGGGAAATAAATCCGGCCGGCAATATTTACATTCTTATTAAATGTAATGCCCCCGGTTAATGAAATGTCGGAAATGTTCGTTGGAAAGTTCGCAGAGAAGCAAATGAGATTGACCCCAGTCAGATCGCCCAGGGAACCCAGCTTTTTTGATAATTTTATTTTTTCAAGATCATATCCAAACAAGAAGTTAATACCCTTTGGCAATACAGGGTTTCCGAAACCCAGGTTTCTGTGTACAGGTAAACTATTTTGAGGGGCTGCTGCAAAAGAAGAAATATACAAGGCTGCATTGGTTAATTGAAACTTATCAAGAATTCCTAATTCGGGGACCGCAGTTTTAAATGAGAAATTTTCAGGAAGGGAAAACCCTATCATGAAACCCCATTTACTTCCTTTCTCTTCTGTAGCGGGTGTAATTTTATTTTCTTTTTCAGTGCCTGAATTTTTATCAGAGCCGGCGCCTGGTAAAGTCGGGACTTTTTGACCATTTGTGCCTGAAGGATTCTGTGTCTCGCTGCCGCCTTTCGTGTTTACAACAGGTTTTATATCTGTAGTAGATATCTGCGTTTGATTACCGGTTTTTAAATCCGTCCCGGGTTTTGAATCTGTGATATTTGTCTGTGTCCGGCTGACTTGTTTTATGTCTTTTCCGGGTTTTGAATCTCTTTCATCATTCTGCGTTTGATTACCGGTTTTTATGCCTGTTACCGGTTTTGGATCCAGGTTAGAACTCACCGTTTGATTGCTGCCTTTTGTTTCCGGATTTATTAATTTACCTGATTGACCGTCATATATCGCACTGTATTTCCAATCTTTGTCATCACCGGGCTTCGTTATAAATCCACCATTGATGGGATCTTTGGACGGTCCGCCGTTTTGTTGCTGATCTTTTTGAAAGCCTGTTTTATTATTTTCTTTTGAATCATAATTTTTACTTTTTGTATCAATCGTGCTTACAGGTTTTTTATCTGCGGTTGTTCTTTCAACCACAATATTTACATTGCCGAGAGTAGTCCTTGCCATGATCTCCACACCTTTCACAGGTCGTATATCAATCATTCCCTGTTCCAATTTCTGGTTAAGTATCCCTGGGGGGATACTCAATCCTCCAAGATCTTCTATTTTAAAAACAGACACCAGGTCATTAATGCTGATATCACGGGCATCCACAGATATCACCCAATCATAAATATTTTTTGTAAGATTTGAAGTCACACTTATTTCTGTTTTACCCTTTAATTCAAAAAATGCCGAAAGGAAGCCTTGTATATCATAATGTTTCTCTGTCTCAGTTTTTGAAACAGGTCCTGTAAAAAACCCCAACGCGATTTTTTTAAGTTTTATATCTACTCCGTCAAATGGCTGCCAGTCTTCCAGCATTCTACAGCCCAGATAATATGATTCAGATGAATTTAACCCGGTTATTGGAAAACGGAAATCGAGCGAATCCATAACCATTCTTTCTCTCAAAAAAGGGGGTAAATAAAAACTGGTCCATTTGTTTTCACTTTCACCGGGAGTTTTTAAACTTTCGGGCCTGACCTTTTCTTCCATGGGGAAAATCACCTGGAAGCTACTTAAGGTATCAGTCGCATAATACGTCGCCCGGTACCTAACCTCGCCAATACCAGCTAATTCGCCCCTTCCTTCAATGATTGACGTGAAATTATTTTTAATAAATCTTACGGATTTAAATGTAAGATCGAAACCGGTCAACTGCACGGGCGCATATTGTTGCAGGGTCTTCCACATGGCAGTATCCCTGCCTTCTAATTCTGAATCTCCAAAGCCAATTAATTCCTGGGCATTCAACCAGCTTGTTGACGAAAAAAGAAGAAGAAAGAAAAAAACGGTGGGGAATATCCTGGTTCGCATAAAGGACAATTTAAAGGTTTTAAAAAATCAATTACTTTACTCATATTAGCATTGCTAAAAAAGGAAAGGACTAAAACGTGGAGGAGAAGGTGGTGGCTTGTATTAATCCTTTCCATATTTTCCTGACATATCAGCTAACGGGGTATGGCGTTCCGGAACCGGGAAAGATTTTCAGAATTTCGTCAACCCTCTTTAATTATCAAATCATGTTATCCTGTTGAATTTGTTTTCGTTTATTGAATAACCCGGGAATTAGTTATGAATTTGAAATTAGCAACGGAAATGAGGATATACTTTCTGAATTCAGACATAGACATTCAAAATTTCGCCAAACCCTGTACTATTGTTATCATTAATTGATCCATGTGTGTAATCCGTTGCCTTCTATTTTGAATTTATACGCATCATTGGCATTGCCGGTCAATGTTGGATTAATGATCACACCCTGCTCGATCTTTGCGTTCAATGGCAGAAAATGAAATTGCTGATTTAATCCCCCGCTCCTGGTTGCTATTGTAAGAATAGCTCCGTTTGCCGTACTGGCATCTTTTATCGTCAATACCAGATTGCTTTGAAGTTTGGATTCCAATTCAAAAAATCCGTTGCCCAGATGATTCAACTTAAATAACTGCGCAGGTGTTTTATTACACAGGTATTGCCAGATGAGCTGACCGTTATTTGGTAAACCATTCTGTACGTCAAGACACATCCCGCTGTTTATATTTTTTATCGAATAGTAACCATCGCCATTGGGTTCAATGATAAATTGCTGTGCGGTTGTGCTTTTTACAAGATTGTATTGCTGCACTTTTCCACCCAGATCTTTATTGCCATTCACAATATCAACGGCTTTACCACTTTGCCTTGCTATAATAAAACAGGTTGATGCAGGAATGAAAGGCTGAGAAGAATTTTCGGGCAGGTTTGTCCATCGTATATACAGATCACTATGTTCAAATTGTAAATAATAAAAACCATTCTGGCCGGATACAGGAATAACCCTGACCCGCTGGTTGCCCCTGGTATTGGGATCTTTTTTTAATTTCTGCAGTGAAATTCTCGCTGCTACAGTTGTTGCAGCATTATCTACTTCCAGGACAAGGCCGCTTTGTACAGAAGTAATATAGTAATACCCGACTTTATCGGAAGGAATAAGCTGCCAGTTATCCCCGGCGTACCCTTCAAAAACACCTCCCCAGGCAGAACCATTATCTTTTTCTGCTGGTATTGCTTCTACATTCATTCCGCCGTAACGGGTAAGAATTTTATATACAGGTCCATTTATTTTCAGGTATTTTCTATCACCTGTAATGCCGGTAAAATCATTGACAAGATTGCCTAAATCGCCTAATTTTTTGCCCCAAAATATATCATAGGTTTCTGGTGTAGAAAGAGGGATATTATCTCTTACACAACGAATAGAAAACCCCGCTCCTGCTTTAGTAAAGCCTGTGTAATTTATTCTCACATCACTTCCATTCCAAATCATACGGTCAAAAGCACAACCCATACAATTCGAGCTATTATAACCGGAACTGGTCCAGAATTCAGCTTGCACACCAATTGTTTGAAAAGCTCCATAGTCAAAGCGAAGCCCGCCCGGAAGAGCAGTGAAGCCAGTGATATTTGAACCATTCCAGCCATTGGCTGTTTTCAGTTTTGTGCCTGCATCAATTACTCCGCCTAAATAGGCCGTGAGATTGGTCCACTCTCCGTCAGCAGGCATATGCCAGCCTGCCGGCGCCAGGCCTCGTGGATCACTCAAGGCATAAAAGTTATAAAGCTTACCATATTTTATTCCGTTGGCGGAATCGTTATTGTAATAACACCAGGCAGGTCTTTTGTTCTTTCCGGCATCATACCATTCAGCATCGGTTTTAGCCTGGGAGACCGGGTCGCCATTTCTAAAGTAACTTACCCTTAAGTTCTCCGCTAACCAGGTTTGAGAACCAATTTTCGTAGTCATGTAAAATCTTCCTTCATTGTCAATAAACTGTGACTGTACCTTTATTCCGATAACGAGGATGGCTATTGAATTGAGTAATATTTTTTTGAAGATAAATCGGTTTCCTTTAAAACCAGTCAGATAAAAGAAAGCCTCCTTTTTTCTTAGTGAAAAATCATGATTGGTACTCATGTTAATAATGTTTTGGTTGATGAATAAATGAAAGGCCGTTTTGCATTTGAAGGTAGAACCGGCAATGAGGACAGGCGTTCTCAAATCAGACAAAGACTATTTGTTTTTCGCCTATCGTCCTTTTAATACCCCGATCGGACAATCAGAATGATCAGGCTGTTTTCTGGCTGGCAAATTCAGTGGGAGTTTTTCCGAATTGTTCTTTAAAACATTGGGTGAAATAAGATGCTGTTTCAAAGCCGACGGTGTATGCAGCATCAGCAACACCATGCCCGGAGGATAATAAAATAGCTGCCTTCTGAAGACGGAATTGACGGATAAATTCAACAGGAGATACATTCAATATCGCTTTCAGTTTTCTGTTTAGTGTTCGTTGGCTCATTGCCATCGCCTGTGCAAGTGCTTCCACAGACATGTTGGGATCATCCAGTCTTTCATCCAATTGTTTGTATAATTCCTGGATGAACAGATCGTTCACATGCGGCAGCTTGCGCAAAGGAGCTTTCGGCAATAATTCATTTTGCAAATGCTTGCGTATACGTTCCTGTTGCTGCACCAGGTTTTGCAGTCTTTGTTCCAATTCATCAAAATGAAAAGGTTTGGACAGGTATGCATCAGCGCCCTTCTTTAATCCTGTGAGACGGCTTTCATGAGCAGCTTTTGCTGTCAATAAAATAAATGAGATATGCCCGGTTCTCATATCATCTTTCACAAGTTGACATAATTCAAAGCCATCCATCTCCGGCATCATCACATCGCTGATGACGAGATCGGGGAGTTCATTTAAAATTATTTCCCATCCAAGCTTCCCATTCGCAGCTTGTAATACTTTCCATTCAGATGAAAGACTTTCAACCAGGAAAGAACGTAGTTCATCATTATCCTCTACTACCAGTACCAGCGGCCCTTCTTTTTTCTCTTCCCTGGTTATTTCATCCTTCATTTCATTTGAAGCAATGATCCTCTCAGCAGGTTTCGTTTGAATGCCGGTACTATCTGCCGTTTTTTCCACCGGTACCTCAACTATGAATGTGCTTCCTTGTCCATAAACACTTTTCACTCCTATTTTTCCTTTCATTAATTCAACCAACTCCTTTACGAGTGCAAGACCGATACCGGTACCACCCTGTTTACGGGTAGCTGAATCATCCGCCATATAAAAACGATCAAAGATTTTTGGAAAGTCCTCTTCATGAATTCCGGGTCCTGTATCCGAAACAGTTAATTGAGCCGTCCCTTTCTTGTCAATCAGTTCAACAGTCACTCTCCCATTCTCCGGTGTAAACTTGATGGCATTGCCGAGTAAATTAAAAATGATCTTCTCCCATTTTTCTTCATCAAAGAGATAATGCCCTCTTACATCCTTAATGGTAAAATAAAGTTGTATGTTTTTCTCTTTTGCCTGCAACGAAAATTGCTGGCAGCATCTCTCAACAAATTCACTCAACTCTCCCACTGTTGCGTTTACCTTCATTTGCCCTGATTCGATCTTCGATATATCCAGCAGTTGATTGATCAATCTTAATAATTGCCCTGCGTTTTTATAAGCATTACTTAAAATCCTCTGATCAGCGGGTGAATATTTATTTTCCTGTTTCAGTTTTTCAAGTGGCGTAAGAATAAGCGTTAACGGAGTTCTTAATTCATGGGTTATATTGGAAAAGAAACGGTTTTTTATCTCGTCCACTTCTTTTAAATGCTGGGCCTTGCTATGCTCCAGGGCGATCTCATTTTGCATTTTGATCCGGTTGGTTCTATATCGCCAGTATATTCTGGCAAGCATTAAAACAATCAATGCATAAATGGTATAAGCCCACCAGGTAGCCCAGAATGGCGGCCGGATGCGGATGGATAATTCTTTAACCATCGGGCTCCACGTTCCGGAAGTATTGGAGGCATTGAGCAGCAGAGTATAATGACCGGGAGGCAGTTTTGTATAGTTGGCAATGTTCCTGTTCCCGGTTTCTATCCAGTTATTGTCATATCCTTTAAGCATGTACCGGTAGCGGATCTTTCCGGTTTGATTGAATTGCAAACCGGCGAATTCAAAACTTAAAAAGTTTTTATCGTATGGCAAATCAAGCCTTGAAAGTTCATTGATGGGCTTTGACAGGATTTTATTGCCGGAATCAAACTCAACCGTCTCGTTATTTACAGAAAAGTTTGTAATGCTTACAGCCGTAGCAAACGTATCGGGTACTGATTTTGAAGGATCGAATACAGTATAGCCAGTACCACTTCCGAAAGCCATTCTTCCATCAGGAAATTGGAAAGCATGAAACCGGTTGAATTCATTTTCAAGAAGACCGTCATTGATATCAAAATTCTTAATTGAGTAATCATGACGATTTAGCCTGCAAATTCCATTGTTGGTGCTTAGCCAGATATTGCCCGAATTATCAGGCACGATTGCATAGATTGTATTATTGGGCAAACCATCATTCATGAGAAACACTTTCTTTACCCCTTTCGTTTTATCCCATAACACCAGGCCTTCACCCAGTGTTCCGACCCAGATCAGCTCATCATAATCCGGGTCCTGGAAAATATCTGTAAGCTGATTAGTGGGGAGACCATTTTTTTTATCGGTTTTGGTAAAATGCCGGAACACCTCATCCTTTCTTAACTGGTAAAATCCGCTTTGATATGAGCTGACCCAGATATCACCGGTTTTATCCATCACCATATCCATGGTTGTGGAACCAACTGCCTTTAATGGTTTTACACCGGGTAATTGGTTGAAGTCATCCCACACCCATAAATTCTGCCCCTGGTCAATAGCATAAATTTTTTTATTTTCTCCAATACAAAACGAGGCTGGCGATAAATGAGAGCCGGGTGGAAATCTGAGTGGAAAGAATTTCCCTTGTTTTAAATGATAAATCAAACCATTATTTTTCCGGTCATCATATAAAAAAAACAATGTGCTGTCCTTTGCATAGCTGTATCGCCAAAAATAAGAAGTGGCGGTGCTTGAAAGATCTTTCGGAATATTTTGTGGAATTACACCCGGCAGCTTAGATAAAACATCCACATGAAAGTTTTGCTGATAGGGCAATGAAGTAAAAGGAAGCGAAGCAAAATCTATTTTATATAAGCCTGCGGCATTTGTTCCAAACCAAAGTGTGTTTGATTTATCAAGCAATAAACCTTCTGCATAATCAAATTTTGTGTTCGGATAATCCCATAAATAAGTGAACTCTCCATTATTTTCCAGCCGAAAAATGCTGCCTGATTTTTCCAGGTAAAGTTTGCCGTCAATACCTGCACGCATTTTCCTGATAATTCCTGGTACCGATGATTCAATAATACCAAAAGGAATTACTCCGAATGATTTTTTTTTAGTGTTATAAACAATTATTTGTGAACTATCAGCCATGAAAATATTGCCATCCGGCAAACAAGCAATCGGGTACCATTTTTCTTTGTATAAACTAAATTTTACCGAAGATGGAAAAGGAATGAACTGAAACCCGGATCTTAATTGATCAGAAACTTCAAGGCCGTGAATATGGTATATCCAGATCCGGCCTTCATTATCTGTTGTTGCAGATAGTACCGAATCGCTGTAGAGTTTGTTATTTTTCCTGTTGAAATAGTTGATTTTTCCTGTGGTTTTCTCCCAGGAAAAAATTCCTCTTAAATAATCCACTGTCCAGTACCTGCCATTCCCGTCGGTGAAAAAAGGAGGCATTCGAAGGCGAAACAAGGTATCTTCCTGCGGAAAAGAAAAATTGTTTTGTACCTGGAAGCTTTGCGGATCAAAACAGGCAAATGGTGCATTTTCAAATCGTATCCAGAGCTTGTTTTCGCTATCGCAATAAAGACCGGTAATGACATTGGATAAAATGGTTTTTGGGTCATTCGCTTTGTGACGAAATGTTTTGAATTCCCTCCCATCATATCTTGCAAGGCCATCCCTTGTGCCAACCCACAAAAATCCATTTTTATCCTGCACCAGGCTGCTGATAAAACTTTGCGGCAGGCCATCTTCCACTTTAAACGATTTAAAATGGGTATAAAGCGGCTGTTTCTGGCCGAATGTAAGAACGGGAAGAAAAAAAAACAGTATATAAAGAAAAAGCGGGCGCATTTAGTTATGATTGGTGGCTTAAATTAATATAAAATTAAATAGTAAAGGTTTTTACTTATAGAAGACTATATTTCCGAAATTATAAGATAGCCTCTACGCCAAAATCCAAATTCCTCTTTCTCCCCTATCTTTGCCCCCCTTGATCGCCGAAGGCTTCGCAAAGGCGATCCTTTAAAGTTTGATTAAGTTTTTTAGCTTATGGATAAATTGATGTACCTGGTGCCTGTTATGGGTGTTATTGGATTGCTCTACACCTTTATTAAATTCAGTTGGGTCTCAAAACAGGAAGCTGGTACTGATCGTATGAAAGAGATCAGCACCTATATTGCCGAGGGGGCTATGGCCTTTTTAAAGGCTGAATGGAAGATACTTTCTTATTTCGCTCTGATCGTTGCCCTCTTATTGGGTTTTATGGGCAGCAGGAGTGAAACTTCTCACTGGTCAATTGCTCTCGCCTTTGTTATTGGCGCATTTTTCAGCGCTCTTGCCGGATTTATTGGCATGAAGGCGGCAACAAAGGCCAATGTTCGCACGGCACATGCGGCGCGTACCAGTCTTGCCAAAGCTCTGTCTGTTTCTTTCACCGGTGGTTCGGTAATGGGTATGGGGGTGGCTGGTTTGGCTGTATTAGGATTAGGCGGTGTATTCATTGTATTACTGCAAATTTTTGCACCGGGTGCCATTTCAACCTCTCATGATGTTGGCCGGGCCATTGAAATATTAACCGGTTTTTCTCTCGGCGCCGAATCCATTGCATTGTTTGCCCGTGTCGGCGGTGGCATTTATACAAAGGCGGCTGACGTAGGTGCCGACCTTGTTGGTAAGGTCGAAGCCGGCATTCCCGAAGATGATCCACGCAATCCCGCAACTATTGCAGATAATGTAGGAGATAATGTAGGTGATGTAGCGGGTATGGGTGCTGACCTGTTTGGATCGTATGTTGCCACGGTTCTTGCGACAATTGTTCTTGGTCATGAAGTAACCGATGCAAACAGAACGGCATTGAATGATGGCTACATGGGTTTCTCTCCCATTTTATTGCCCATGCTGATAGCAGGCATCGGAATTATTTTTTCCATCATCGGAACCTTTTTTGTTCGCATCAGTGAATCGGCAGGCGTTAGTACCGGTGTTGTGCAAAAAGCATTGAACATGGGTAACTGGGGAAGCATCGTTCTTACAGCAATAGCCGGTTATTTTTTATGTGATTATATTTTGCCTGATGGCAGTCTTTATATCCGGGGATTTGAATTTACAAAACTGCATGTATTCAGTGCGATTGCATTAGGATTAGTAGTCGGTACGCTTATGAGTGTGATCACAGAATATTATACCTCCATGGGAAAACGCCCTGTGAATACAATCGTCCGGCAATCGGGAACAGGCCATGCAACTAATGTAATCGGAGGATTGGCTGTTGGAATGGAATCAACTTTATTACCGATACTTGTTCTTGCCGGTGGCATTTATGGTTCGTATGCGTTGGCAGGTTTATATGGAGTAGCGATTGCCGCTGCAGGTATGATGGCAACAACGGCTATGCAATTAGCCATTGATGCATTTGGGCCTATTGCTGATAATGCCGGTGGCATTGCTGAAATGAGTGAACTGCCAAAAGAAGTTCGCCAAAAAACAGATACACTGGATGCCGTGGGTAACACAACGGCGGCCA
>Ga0184636_1000328_pt1 | contig 11568 bp, 11 predicted proteins | sample PLM3_60_b2_FD_133164 | JGI IMG/M metagenome (GOLD analysis project Ga0184636, IMG submission 133164) | Groundwater sediment microbial communities from an aquifer in East River, Colorado, USA - PLM4_90_b2 | ecosystem: Environmental > Terrestrial > Soil > Riparian zone | place: USA: East River... | reverse complement strand
TTTAAATACTTCATGGAGTTATGATGCAACATGGAATGGCTGGTTTGTATCCTGGAAACTTATCAATTTTGAATATTCCAGGCTTGATACTTTGTCTGAATTAAAAAGGATCTTTCGTGAGCATCCTGAATTGAGAAATATATTCTCCGCAGGTTTGATCGTGTCTACTGTTGTAAGTGCAACTAAAAATTTAAGGGTAGGCAAAACGATTTATACAGCGAAAGCAAATGCCGAAAAAACCTTTTTGCCTCCGGTCAATGATTTCATTCGTAAAAATGTTTACAGGTTCTTAAAAACTGATGTTGATTTTAAATCAACAACCAAGACCGGCAATAATGAATTCGTCTGGAGAATTTTTGCCGGTGCAGGCTTTACACAAACCGTCAATTATAGGGGTGAGCCTCGCAGTAAGTATTTACCATTTTTCAGAGCATATTATGCCGGTGGCCCCAACAGCATGAGAGCATGGGGTATTCGCAGGCTTGGTCCCGGCCATTCCACTCTCTTTTTTGATAGTATTCCCGACCGGTTTGGCGATGTTCAATTTGAATTCAATGTGGAGCAACGTTTTTATTTATTCAAACTTTTTGGACTCAATTTCAAAAGCGCTGTATTTACGGATGTAGGTAATATCTGGTTCTTAAGAACTAATGGTGATTACCCTGAGGGTGATTTTAAATTCAGAAATTTCTTTAATGATCTCGCTGTTGATATGGGAACAGGTGTAAGATTGGATCTTGGATTTTTCCTCATCAGGCTGGATTATGCATGGAAAGTGAGAAACCCCTCTCCTGAACCTTTCAATAAAGCCGCCCAGTACAAATGGTTCTATGATATCAGGCCGTTCAATGGCACTATGCAATTTGCCGTGACTTATCCGTTCTAGCGCTGCAAGCTACAAGCTATTAGCTGCAAGCTAGGAGCTTGTTGCTTGCAGCGTTCTCTCAAACTCTTCAATCGTCAAAGCATCTTCCAATTTGAAAGCTCCAATTCTTGTCCGGCACAAGCTGCCCAGGTAACCGCCGCATCCTAATTCATTTCCAAAATCATTTGCCAGGCTGCGGATATAAGTTCCTGTTCCGCAGACGACTTTAAAATGAACAACCGGTAACCCGATAGTTATCGGGTCTATTTTAGTAATAACAAATTCACTAATGAAGATTTTTCTCGGTTCTAATTTTACTTCTTTTCCTTGTCTTGCTAATTCATAAACCCGCTTGCCTTCTAATTTAATTGCAGAATGAGCCGGAGGTATCTGCATGATTTCGCCAACAAACTTTTTAACAGCATTGTAAATCTTTTCTTCAGAAATATCTTCCAGCGATCTGAAATTTTCAGGCTTGCTTTCAAGATCATAAGTAGGAGTTGATGCACCAAGGGTAAACGTTCCTGTATATTCCTTTTCCTGGGCCATGTATTCATTGATCTTCTTAGTGAATTTGCCTGTACAGATGATCAACAACCCGGTAGCTAATGGATCAAGTGTTCCGGCATGTCCCACTTTTTTTATTTTGATAAGATTTCGAATTTTCCTGACGGCATCAAACGATGTCCAGTGGAGCGGTTTATTGATCAGGAGAACTTGTCCTTGTTCGTAGATGTTCAAAGTGAGCAGTTTAAAAATTTGAAAATTTAAAGAAGTTCGAACAATAAATGATTACAAAAATATAGGGTGTTGCATTAAACTATTAAACTAATAAACTCTTAAACTCAAATTGACAGCTTATTCTTCAACTCCATGTACTTATTGATGGTATCAACAGTTAGATTTTGCGGAGAAGTAAGAATAGAAATGATCCCATTTTTATACAGCTCTTTGACCATCAGCTTTTTTTCATAAGTGAATTTTTCAGCTATAGTTTTTATATAGATGCCTTCAATATCCGTTGCTTTTGTCTCTGTTAGTTTTTTCAACTCCGTGTTTTCAAAAAATATGACCAGCAGCAAATGATGTTGTGCAATGAGTTTCAGCGAAGGCATTTCCCTTTTCAAACCATCCAGTGATTCAAAATTTGTAAATAATACGATCAGGCTGCGGTGGGTGATGCGGTTTCGAATAACAGAATATAACTTTTCAAAATCGGCCTCTTTGAATTTTGTTTGCTGGCGATATAAAGTTTCCAGCACTAAATTCATTTGGGTTGGTTTCCTGTCTGCAGGCAAAAACGCATCAAGACTTTCTGCAAAAGTGATGAGGCCGGCCTTATCCTGCTTCACCAGCGCTACATTGCTCAACACCAGCGAGGCATTGATGGCATAATCAAGCAAGGTCATTCCTTCAAAAGGCATCTTCATGCTGCGGCTCTTGTTGATCACGCAATAGATCTGCTGGCTTCGTTCGTCAGTAAAATTATTTACCATGAGATCAGTCTTGCGGGCAGTTGCTTTCCAGTTGATCGTGCGATAATCATCTCCCCGGACATATTCCTTGATCTGCTCAAACTCCATGCTGTGACCCAGCTTTCTTACCCTCTTTACTCCTGCCTCCTGCAAGCGGTTATTGACCGCAAGCAATTGGTACCGGCGCATCTGGATATATGATGGATACACTTTAATAGTTTTTGCTGCAGGAAAAATGAATCTTCTTCTCGCCAGCTGCAGCGGACCTTTTATAAAAACATTAATGTTCCCGTAAGAATATTCGCCTCGCGTAAGAGGCTTCACCGAATAAACAATTCTTTCCTCGCTATTCCTGTTTATGCTGAGCTTTCGAAACCAGTTTCTTTCCTGGAATTGCTGCGGCAATTCATCGATCACATGGGCGTTGATGGAGAAAGAATAATTATTTTGAAAATGCAGGGTCACTTTGTTCTCATCACCGTTGCTCCACCTGTCTGCCGTAATTCTTTCCGTGAGCAAAGCATATCGTTTTCCAAAGAGAAGAAAACTATCAACCAGGATCGCCAACAGCAGTATAGCCAAAATAATATTTCCCAGGTCAAATAAAAACGGGCTGAAAAAACTGAGGATATCGATCACTACAACAGCGGCTGCAATGTAATAAGCCAGGCTCGACAAATAAAAAGATTGACCAAAAAATTTTATGATAGCACGGAAGAACAAGTTTAAAAAGTTTAAGAGCTTAAAAGTTTATTTATGTACTTAGCGATATTGCTACTATCACCGTCCCTTCCGCCTCAGGCGGACTCTTGTGCGTTCTATAATCCTATTCGTCAAGTCATATCGGTCATATCTGTCATAATGGTCAAATGGTATGACTCATATGACCCATTTGACTCTTTTGACTCTTTTGACTCTTGCCAGCTCACTATCTCGGAATATCCATCATCTGTATGATCTGTTTTATCACATCGTCTTCAGTCACACCTTCCATTTCTTTGTCAGGGGCCAGAATGATGCGATGACGAAGCACCGGTGGCAATACATCAAGTATATCTTCAGGCGTAACAAAATCGCGGCCGTTGATGGCAGCAATAGCTTTTGACGCATTCATTACTGCCAGCGAAGCTCTTGGAGAAGCGCCAAGATAAATAGACTTATGATGTCTTGTCTGGTGAATAAATTTTGCGATGAACTGCAATAGTTTTTCTTCAATGATCAACGTTTTGATCTGCTTTCTCACCGCTGTTATTTGTTCTGCAGAAAGTACGGGCTGCACCAATTCCTGCACCTGGGTATTTCCCATCTGGTGGAACTGCGTCAGTATTTCCATTTCTTCTGACTCTGTTGGATAGGGAACTAATATTTTGAATAGAAACCTGTCCAGCTGCGCTTCGGGCAAGCGGTACGTTCCCTCCTGCTCTATCGGGTTTTGTGTTGCGACCACCATGAAAGGTGCGGCCATCAGGTAGGTTCTTCCATCTACAGTAACCTGGCGTTCTTCCATCAGCTCAAATAAAGCAGATTGAGTTTTCGCCGGCGCACGGTTGATCTCATCGATCAAAACAATATTACTAAATACAGGTCCCTTTTTAAATTCAAAACTTGCATGCTGCGGATTGAAGATCGGGGTTCCCAAAACATCAGAAGGCATCAGGTCGGGAGTAAATTGAATCCTTGAAAAACCTATGTCCAGCGTTCTTGCTACAAGCTTTGCAGTTAATGTTTTTGCCACACCCGGTACTCCTTCGATCAAGGCATGTCCATCGGCCAGCAATGCAGCCATGATAAGTTTCACCATATCATCCTGGCCCACAATGACCTTTTTTATCTCACTGCGAATAGCTATTACCGCCGCGTTGAGGGCAGTGAGATCGGTTCGTTGTGCAAATAATTGCTCTTCCATTATTGTTGTTTATTTACAAGGATCAACTTACAAACTATTTACGAAACCACATTCACCACCCGATAGCTATCGGGTCACTAATCACTATTTACTATCATGCATTCTTATAAAACTCCTCTAATTGTTTATGAAATCCAGTCAACTGTTTATCAGGAACCACCTCTGCCTGGTCCAACTGATTAATAAAAGAAACTATCTCGTTGATATTCTCTTCCGGCTGACCTGATTTCATGTGCAATGTCTTTATAAATTTTTCATCGAGGTTGACCGTAGAAAGTTTATACCTGTTGCGCACATGCTCCAAAAAATAAGCAATCATTTTACGGGTCAAATTCCTGTTGTCTCTCTTTTCATAATACAATCTGCCTATTGTGGTAACAAACTCCAGCGAATCATTTCGGGGAGGCGCCAGTTCGGGAATAAAGCGTTGCTTTCGTCTTATCTCCTGCAAGGCAAGAAGGGCAAGAATGATCACGAGTAACCAAAGCGCAGCCTTGAATGAAGCATTGCTCATCAGGCCTGAAAGAATGTCTCCGTCATTTCGGCCAGATCGTGAATTATTGCCGGATTCAGAGGCGTTGTACTCTAAATATTTATGCAGGTAATACTCATCCCAAATAACCCGTTCCCTGTCCGGTGCTATCACTGACAACACCTGGTTATAATAATTGATGTTATTGTGATAAAGCAGGAAATAATTAGTGAAACAAATGGGCGCAAGATGCAGGTAAATATTTCCTTCACCCGTTTTCAACCGGATGAAATTGGTAAGTTGAAATTCAGTTCCTGCATTTTCATTTGTTGATGAACCATACTCATAAGAAACTGATGAGTCAAACTTGAAAAAATAACTATCATAACGTTTCCCCGGGTAAAAAAATGAGGAAGGCTGTTGATCAAATGGCAGTTCCAGTGTTACTTCAAGATTATTTTTTTGAACAGCTCCCAATTCACCAAAATTTGTTGAGGATACTTCACAACGCAAATAGTTCTGGGCTGAAAGAGACAGATCTTTTGCACTTATAAAAATATCATTCCCCGATTTTGCAAAGGCAACCAAAGCCCTCATTTCATATTCATCAGCAAAAAGCAATGGCGTTACGATGAATAAAATTTGCTTCGTTCTATTGGTCATTGAATCCTTCCATAAATCCGGTGCCGAGCTGTTGACGCTGATCTTTGCCGGAGGGAATAAATCCTGGAGATGATTATAAGCGACGTAACTACCATAGGGGATCTTATCCGACTTGCGAAAACTGATCCTTTCATCAAAATGATGCTTTGTTTTCCTGCCCAGCGACAATAACCAAAGCAATATGACCACTGACAGGCCCCCAAAAATGTATGGAAGATATTTTTTCAATTTAACCTTCTATCAAAATTTTCAAATTCATTCCGGATGATGATGAAAGCCTCAGGGGATAGATCAAACTTACCATACCAAACATATTCGTAGTTTCTCGTAAGCCTGAAAAATTCATTATAATATTTTGATGAATGAAGTTGCACCAGGTAATCCAGGTTGGTTCTATCCTGCTTGTATTGAATAATGCTTTGGGTGGCAAGAACTTTCAGCACCCGCAAGAACATCAGCCTGGTGGCAAGGCGATAATTCTTCCCGGCGATCGCTTTATCAATCTCTTTCTGATAATTGATATCAAAAATATTTTCAGATTCGGCCGGTTGTTCTGCTTCAGCAGGCGACTGGGCCATTTTCCTGCCTACAATGTTATTTTTTACCAAAAAGAAAATAATTGCGCCAAGCGCAAGCAAAAGAATGATCAAAAGAACATTTGTATTTAACCAACCGGTTCTTATTGCAATCTCTTCTTCCTCCCCTTTTTCATTTTTTTGTATCGGTTGTCTTTTTTGTATGGATTGTCCTTTTCCTGTTGAGTCAGAAGACAAAATGATTTTTTGACCTTTACTTCCGAATGCCGAATCAGCATACCAAAAAGCATCCAATTTTTTCAACGAATCAATTTTTTGCCTGTTGACCGAACGGACCTGGAAGTTTTCCGGTTTATCATTTTCCGATTTTGTGTTGAATAGAACGTTCACTGTGGTTTCTATAGATAATGAATCAGCCTCTTCCGGTGGCGGATCCTGGGCAAATGCAGTCGCCGAAAAAAAAGCCAGCAGAAGAACCGGGGAAATATTTTTTCTAAATGAGATCATTCCTGGAAGAATTGTTTTTCCTCTGTGTTTAATTTTTTGCTCAAACGGATCGGGTAAATAATAAAATACCAAACGATCAGGGTAAGAGACGATAACAGGATGAGCATGTTGAATGCCCAATGCATTTTATAATGACGGGTAACAAATCCTTCAAAAAAAGCAGCCACTATATAAAATGGAATAATGCCTACCAGTAATTTCACTCCATCCTTTGCAGCTTTTTTAAAAGAGTCAATGCGCCTTCTTGTGCCCGGAAAAAGAAAACCCATTCCCAAAATAATTCCCGCAGTGCTGGATATAACGAAGGACCAAAGCTCCAGTTCACCGTGTATCATCACAGCAAGACCCCAATCCCAACCAAGACCATGACTGAAAAATATTTCATGGAAAACGCCAACTGTTACGCCGAAAGCAATCACTGAACGAATAGTAAAAATGCCAAACACTATTCCTTCAAAAAAATATTTGATTGCAACCCTGACATTATTGAACATGATCTCCACCCAGGTGATCAGTGGTCCTTCGCTTTGATAAATGCCAAAAGGATTTCCATCCTCGATATTTTGAATGGTTTTATCAACATACCCATCTCCCAGGACATAGCGGGTAAAATTCTCATCATGCCTGCTGGAAAAAAAACCTACAAGAAAAAATAAGCAGAACAACACTGCGGTAAAAAAAATAACCTTGTGATATTTGCGAACAATTAAAGGCAGATCTATTTTCCAAAAGCGAAAAATACGGTTGGCTTCCTCTTTTTTGTTCCTGAAAATTTTCAAATAAATCCTGGAAGCCTGCCCGTTTATGAACCGGGTGATCTTACTGGAAGGATAAAAAGTTTTGGCATAGGCAAGATCATTTACCAGCTCGGTAAAATCATCAGCCATTTCATCTGCATCGGTGGCGGGCATGTGCTCGATCCTTGTCCATTTGTCTTTATTTTTCTTTATGAATAAGGCTTCTCTCAATTCCGGAATTTAGCTTTGTAAAATACTATTTTTTACAACAGCTATTGCTTTATACTATTTTTGGTAGTGCCTCACTTTGCATTTTTTTAGACCACAGTGACACAGAGCCACGGTGATTCACAGTGTCTTTTGCTGTGTTCCTCCGTGCCACCGTGGTTCAAACTGACACTACTCTATTTTTAGTTCCTCAATAAAAGTTAATTTGCCAAAAACAAGTCTTTTTATTTATGGCTACGATCAGGGTGCCCACTTCATTTAATATTGACCTGGAATTCGAAATGGCAGAATTCCCCCGGCGCATGTTCGCCTGGATAATTGACGTGATCCTGCAAATTCTCTACATCATCATTGCAATTGAAATATTAAAGGCTTCAGTAACAGCAGGCGATTTTTTTGATGATAGTACAAGGTTGAAGCTAATTGCGCTTTTGCTGCCCCTGCCTATTTTTTTCTACCACCCGCTCTGCGAGATTTTCCTGAATGGACAAAGTATAGGAAAAAAGATTTTAAGCATCCGGGTTGTGAGTGAAGACGGTGGTCGGCCATCGATCAGCCAATTCATCATTCGGGCCCTCATTCGTGCTGGTGATTGGGCCATCGTTGCGATAATATTTTTGAATGTCATGATTTTCTTTAACAAGGAACTGAGAATTTTCCTGCTGGGTTCTTTTCTTTTGCTGATCGCAGATATAATATTGGTCGCTGCTTCCAGGAAGAGCCAGAGACTAGGCGATATGATTGCCCATACTATTCTTGTGAGCACCAGCGCCAGGGGCAGGATGGAAGAATCCGTTTTTATAGAAGTAGCAGACAATTATATTCCCGTTTTTCCCCAGATCATGAACCTGAGTGATGGCGACCTTAATGCCGTTAAAAATATTTTGGACACAGCAAGAAAAAAGAATGACTTTAATTTGGCTGCTATAGCAAGTGAAAAGATAAAAAATCATTTGAAGATAGAAACGGCTATGCCTCCGTTTGATTTCTTAGAAACCTTGATGAAGGATTATAATTATCTCTCTGTAAAATAAGGGTAACATTATGTCGAAGCAGCTGTTGAGCCTGCAATCAACAAGATCACGAACACGACAGCCATTACAATAATGATAATAATACCGTATACCATGAAGTAAGATCGCAAACTGCCCAGTCCTTTATTCAGATCTGCCTGGCTCATATTGTCAACGCCTTTTTTTGTAAAAACAGAAAACTGATAAAGAAGATATGCGAGAAGGCCGCTAATGATCAAACTAATAATCACCGATCCTATATTCGGAGCGGTTTGTGATTGCAGCCGATTGCTGCCGTATTCCAATGTTTCTCTTTTAGCCGTGAAGGCTTGGATAACACTTAGAACCAAACTTATGATGGAAGTGATTACCACGATCATTGTCCATTTAGACAAGCCACGGAGTTGATCTTTTGTGTTTTCATCTATTTTTAAATCAAACAGGGAAGATTCAGGACTTTGTTGTTCCATAAAAAATTATTTTGCGATTAAACCAATTAAATTAAAAACCACGCCTATAATTGCCAGGACACCGTAGATGGCAAAATAAGTTTTCAATGACCGAAGCCCGTCATTTAGCATTATCTGGTCCTTTGTTTCAATTCCTTTTTTTATAAGATTGGCTCCGCGAAGTAAGAAAACTAATATCACGGATACCAAGGCAAAAATAAAAATGATGACACCTATGAGGACACCAAATCCGCCGGACTCGTTCATTCCTGGAATGTAATTAGATATTCTGTCTGCAATTCGACTTTGAAAGGCAATAATAATAAGCAGAAAACAGCCCATTGCGATAAAACTGAAAATGGCAATAAATCTTGCCCACTTTGCAGTATCAATCAGATTTTTTGAGGCGATTTGATCAACCTCCAGTTCAAAGACAGATTGATTTTCTTCCATAGCTGCGAGTTTTGGTTATAGTAAAAAATAACAGGAGTTAAATATACAGGCAAATATTCTTTTTAGAAGATTAAATCAATATGCAATCGCGAACAACACTCTCTGGCTTGAAGGTTTGCCTGTCAAAATACATTTTCCATTTTCCTGCGGGTTATTCAACGGTATGCAGCGTATGGTCGCTTTTGTTTTTTCTTTGATGGCTTCTTCCGTTTCAGCAGTTCCATCCCAGTGTGCAGAAATAAAACCGGTTTTTTCTTTAAGGACTTTTTCAAACTCTTCCCAACTATCGGCTTTTGTTATAAGTTGATCACGATATGCTTTTGCTTTATTAAAAATATTTTGTTGGATCTCTTCCATTAGGTTGGTAACATGTTCCGTAAGACCACCTAAAGAAATGCTTTGCTTTTCTTTTGTGTCTCTTCTCGCCACTTCAGCCACACCATTTTCAATATCTCTTGCTCCCAAAGCAATACGAACGGGAACACCTTTCATTTCATATTCTGCAAACTTCCAGCCCGGCCTTGTGTTATCATTATCATCAATCTTCACTCTCAAGCCTGCTTTCTTTAACTCCTGCCCGATCTCCTGGAGTTTATTGTTGACCTTTGTTTTTGTTTCTTCATCTTTTCCCGGGATTGGGATCAACACCGCCTGCACAGGAGCAATTTTTGGCGGAAGGATCAAACCATCATCATCACTATGCGCCATTACCAATGCGCCAATTAATCGCGTTGTAACTCCCCAGCTTGTCGCCCAAACAAACTCCTGCTGATTTTCTTTGTTCAAAAATTTTACATCAAACGCTTTTGCAAAATTTTGGCCAAGGAAATGTGAAGTGCCCGCTTGCAAAGCCTTGCCATCCTGCATCAACGCCTCAATACAATAAGTCTCTACTGCGCCCGCAAATCTTTCGCTTTCTGTTTTCACACCCCGGATCACCGGCACAGCCATCCATTCCTCTGCAAATGTTGCATAGACTCCAAGCATTTTTTCTGCTTCTACAATTGCTTCTTCTTTTGTTGCATGGGCCGTATGCCCTTCCTGCCATAAGAATTCTGTAGTACGCAAGAACAAACGGGTTCTCATTTCCCATCTTACAACGTTGGCCCATTGATTAATCAGCAAAGGAAGGTCGCGGTACGATTGGATCCAGTCTTTATAAGTATTCCAGATGATAGCTTCGCTTGTTGGCCGCACCACTAATTCTTCTTCCAGCTTTGCCTCAGGATCGACCATCAATTTTCCTTTTGCCGATGGATCGGCTTTTAAACGATAATGAGTGACTATGGCGCATTCTTTTGCAAAACCTTCAGCATGCCCTTCTTCTTTTTCTAAAAAACTTTTAGGAACGAATAGCGGAAAATATGCATTCTCATGACCTGTTTCTTGAACATGCGATCCAGCTGATCTCTCATGTTTTCCCATAATGCATAGCCATAAGGTTTGATGACCATGCAGCCGCGAACAGCAGAATAATCTGCAAGTCCTGCTTTCAAAACGAGGTCATTATACCATTGTGAATAGTCATCTGCTCTTGATGTGATTTGTTTCGCCATTGTTTGTTGCTGGTTTCTGGTTGCTGGTTGCTGGTTATCTAGCTAATCGCCATCTCCTGATTTGTCAGCTACTTTTCCCAATCTGCGCCATCAACTCCTTTAATGAATAAATTTATTTTTTTGCCCAGAATTTCAATTTTGGCGTGAAGATAATTATAGAGCGCCTCATCCTGAAGAGATTTTGTTTTATGAAGATTTTCGAGATGATCTATTGTTTCATCATTCGAGCCAAGAGAATAAACTAGAAATTTGATAAATTCCTGTTTATACCTTTTTCTTCCATAGCCTTCAACAATAGTTGCCTTTACTGATTTGCTGGATCTCCTGATCTGTTGGCCCTCTTCAAACATTTCAAACTTTGGAAGTTTACTCAGGCTCATTTCGTGAATCTCCACAACCAAATCATCTGCTAATTTCCATATTTCAAGATTTTTGTAACTCACAAATATTTTTCTTGAATTACCAGGAACGAGTTACCAGCAACCAGAAACAAGCAACCAGCAACTTTTTACTAACACCTGTTAAGCTTTATCATTACATTAACACCAAATAATGCAATTTTACTATGCGATTGATGAGTATTCCCCCAGAATCGCAATGCTCTTTAAAATCGCACAAAAGTAGTAACTTCAATTTTAAACAGTTAAACTCTTTGCCATGAGAACTTCAATTCTACTCCTGGTTTTATCGGCTGCTTTTTTTAGCATT
>Ga0184636_1000327_pt1 | contig 11588 bp, 14 predicted proteins | sample PLM3_60_b2_FD_133164 | JGI IMG/M metagenome (GOLD analysis project Ga0184636, IMG submission 133164) | Groundwater sediment microbial communities from an aquifer in East River, Colorado, USA - PLM4_90_b2 | ecosystem: Environmental > Terrestrial > Soil > Riparian zone | place: USA: East River... | reverse complement strand
GTTGATATAACCCGGCGCCCCGTTAACCACGTTAAAGGGTAAATTACCCTTCTTGGCGAAGATGCGGGCGGGTTTCTGATGGGGATTAAAGCCGTAGCGCAAGATAATTTCTTTTTCAGCCATGTTTAAAAACTCCTGTTTAAAGTTATTAGTTTTTGGTTATTAGTAAGGTGGAAAGGTATTTTATTACAATATCGTCTTCTTCCGGGAGGACGGTGCGGGGGTCTAAAAGCAACTGGTCTTTTTCCACCCGCCCGATTATCGGCAAGGGAAGCGAGCGGAGTTTTTTAGCTAAAGCGCCTCCCCCTTTTAAAGCCACCAGCTTAGTGGGGAGGCTACCGCCGGGTAAAGAACCGCCGCCCACCATCGTCTCCCCGTCAATCACTTTAGCGCCGCAGGCTTTAGCCCAAAGCGCGGCGCGTTTTTCAATATCCTTAAGCGGGGCGGCAATCATACGCCAGACGGGGATTTTGGTGACGGCTTCCTCTTTAAGATAGTGCATAAGCGTTACCGCCAGACCAGCCAGTCGTGTTTTATCAATACGTAAAGCCCGCGCCAGTGGGTGCCGCTTTAGTTTATCAACATACTGCTTTTCGCCGATGATGATGCCGGCCTGGGGTCCGCCCAAAAGCTTATCGCCGGAGAAAAAGACCAAAGAGGCCCCGGCTTTAACACTCTGCTGGACCATCGGCTCGGGAGCGAGTCCGAAAGCGGTAGTATCCAGCAAAGTGCCGCTGCCAAGGTCATCCAGCACCAGCAGGTTATGCTGCTTCGCGATAGCCGCCAGTTCCTCAAGCGTAACCTCGCTGGTAAAACCCACCAGACGGAAGTTGCTGGAATGCACGCGCATCAAGGCGATTGTTGCCGGGCTAATCGCTTCTTCAAAGTCGCGAGCATAGGTGCGGTTGGTAGTACCTACTTCCAACAGTTTCGCGCCGCTCTGGCGCATAACGTCCGGGATTCTAAAGCCGCCGCCGATTTCCACCGCCTGACCGCGCGATACTATGACTTCTTTGCGTTTGGCTAAAGCAGTCAGTCCTAAAAGTACCGCCGCGGCATTATTATTCACGACGAGCGCCGCTTCGGCGCCCGTAAGGCGGCATAAAAGACTCTCGACATGGACATGGCGAGAACCCCTATCGCCGCTTTCAAGGTCGAACTCAAGGTTGGCATAGCCGCGGCTCACCGCCTCCATAGCTGCCAAAGCTTCCTCACTTAGAGGGGCGCGACCGAGGTTGGTATGCAGTATCACGCCGGAGGCATTAATGACACGGCGCAGGCTCGATGTAAAGAGTGCTTCTAACTGTTTCAGGACACTTACGATTATCTCGTCAAGCGATGCGCCAGATTTGCCACTTTGGATTGACTGCCTTTGCCGTTCAAGTTCATCACGGATAACGCTAACCGCCAGGTCATGCGGGTAGTTTTTAGCCGAACGGCTGAATCGTTCGTCGTTCAGCACTTTATCAACACTCGGCAGACTGCGCAATTCTCCAGCCATCGGCTTAATTCTACACAATAAACATGCGCACTTCAAAGTCGGCAGGTATTTTTAGCCAACGCCGCCATTTATCTCATTTGAATATAGAGTATAATTAGTGTAAAAGTATTGTATAGATGTTTAGAACGATAAGAGAAGACATTAAGACGGTATTCGCCAAAGACCCGGCGGCGAGGAGTACGCTGGAAGTCCTCCTCTGTTATTCCGGCCTTCATGCGATTTGGGCGCACCGCATCAACCATTGTCTCTGGACACATCACCTAAAGCTGGCGGCGCGCATATGCTCCAACATCACGCGGTTTTTTACTGGCATCGAGATACACCCCGGGGCGAAAATCGGGCGGCGGTGCTTTATCGACCACGGCTCGGGCGTAGTCATCGGGGAGACGTCGGAAATCGGCGATGATGTCTTGCTCTATCAGGGGGTGGTGCTGGGGGGGACGACTAAAGAAAAGAAGAAGCGCCATCCCACTTTGGGCAACGGCGTGGAGATGGGCAGCGGGTCAATCGCCCTCGGTCCCATCACTATCGGCGATAACGTCAGGGTCGGCGCCAGTTCGGTAGTCGTTAAGTCAGTGCCGCCGGGGGTTACCGTGGTAGGCATCCCGGGCAGAGTAGTGACGAAAGGCGAGAAACCGGCGATGGACCTGGAACATGGCAAATTGCCCGACCCGGTATCTGAAGCGTTGAAACTAGTACTTAAGGACTATCACAGATTAGAAGAACGTCTAAAAACACTGGAAAAATTAAGCGGTCTGCCGACATCCGCCGGCGAACCTGAATTACAGCGTAAAATAAAAAAGGAATCCGAACAGGGCGACGGAATCTAACCAGCAGGTTTTTCCCATGAAAATCGCAATAGCCATGAGCGGCGGTGTTGATTCTTCAGTAGCCGCGGCTTTACTAAAGCAAGCCGGACACGAGGTTATCGGCGTCACGATGAAGCTAACGAACACCCCAAATAGTCGAAGGGCGATTGCCGACGCGCGTAAGGTGGCAAAGAAGCTGGGGATTCCTCACCAGGTTATTGACTTGCAGGATACTTTTAAGCGTACTATTATCAGTGACTTTTGCCGCGAGTATGCGTCGGGTCGCACGCCGAACCCGTGCGTCCAGTGCAATCGGCACATCAAATTTGGTATATTATGGGAAAAAGCCAGGGAGCTGGGGGCTGATTTCCTAGCGACGGGACATTATGCTAGAATTGAAAAAACCAACCGCGGTAGATACCTATTAAAAAAGGGAAAGGATAAAGGAAAAGACCAATCATACTTCCTCTGCCAGCTTAACCAAGAACAACTAAAGTGTACATTATTCCCTGTTGGCAACCTGACTAAAGATAAAGTAAGAAAAATCGCACAGCAGATGGAATTACCCGTCACATCGCGACCTGAAAGCCAGGAAATATGTTTCGTCACGGATAATGACCACGGACGATTTTTAAAAGACAATTATTCGGGGAAAATAAAAACAGGACCTATAATAGATTGGAAAGGTAATAAACTGGGGAAGCATCAAGGCATCATGTTCTATACCATCGGTCAGCGCAAGGGATTGGGCATCTCCGCCACTAAACCGCTTTATGTGACGGCGATTGAACCCGAGAAAAATACCGTCATTGTCGGGCCGAAAGAGCAAACATATTCCAGCGAACTCATAGCCGATAACTTGAACTGGATAACGGATGCCGTACCCAAAAAGTCAATTAAGATTAAAGCCAGAATAAGATACCGCCACCCCGAAGCAGAAGCAATCGTTAGAATGATTAATGCAAATAACATACACGTAAAGTTCGCCGAGCCGCAAATGGCGATTACTCCGGGGCAGGCGGTGGTGTTTTATGACGGCGATACCGTCATCGGCGGCGGCAGCATAATCCGGCAAGGACAATAAATCATGGCTGAAATAATTGCAGTATGTAAAAGCGAAAAAAAGGGCACCGGCAAAACGCCCGTCGCGGAAATAACTCTTAAAGAAAATTACGGCGTGGCCGGCGACGCCCATGCCGACGGCACCACTCATCGGCAGGTAAGTCTGCTGGCGATAGAGAGTATTGATAAGATGCGCAGCAAGGGCTTTGATTTTCTAAAGCCGGGCGACTTTGCCGAAAATATCACCACGAAGGGCATCGATTTAGTTTCTCTCCCCATCGGCACGAGACTGAATGCCGGCGAAGATGTAATATTGGAAATAACCCAGATAGGCAAGGAATGCCATGCCGCCTGCGCCATCCGCCAACAGGTGGGTGACTGCATTATGCCGCGCGAAGGCGTCTTTGCCAAAGTAATTCGCGGCGGACACGTTAAAGCCGGGGACACTATTAAAACAGCCGAGCAGTAAAATGGAAAGCAAAATCCTGGAGACAGTTGAATATACAAGGGTTGACGGCGGCGCGAGAAAAGCCGCCGAGAGAATCATTAAAGAAACCGCCCTGACCGTTAACATCGGCGGCAAGCATTACGTTACGGCGATGCTACTGGCAGGCATGGAAAGAGAATTTATCTTCGGGCATTTGCTGACGCAGGGAATTATTCAAAACGTCAGGGATATCCGTTCGCTGACAATAAGAAATAACGTCGCCGAGGTTGCCCTGATAGGCAGCGGCAAAAAGCCGCTAATCAACCGAAAAATCAGCTCCAAGCTCAAGGTCAAGGCCAACGATATTTTAAACTGCGTTAAAACTATCCTTAAATCTGAAGTGTTCACCGAGACCGAAGCCACACATTCGGCGGGGCTTTTTCTCCACGGCAGCGAAGCCGTCTGCATCGCCGAAGACCTGGGGCAGCATAACGCCCTGGAGAAATTAATCGGCCACGGGTTGCTGCATAAGGTTGATTTCAGCCAAACCGTGGCGGCATCTAGCGGCAGGCAGTTAGCAGAAATTATTGTGAAATGCCGTAACGCAAATATCCCGATTATCGCCGCCAAAGGAGCACCGACGACGCTGGCGGTAGAGATTGCCGAAAAAGCGGGCGTCACCATCGTGGGGCAGGTACGCGGGAAAAATATGACGGTCTACAGTCACCCGGAGAGAATCGGATAAAATGGCAAGTCTAAAAACCTCAAGGAAAATAGACGGATGGAAGCTTAGCGACGGGCGGCTATCTCCCGCAAAAACAGGAGTGGTCATCGAGCAGGAATTCCCTATTTACGTTAACGGCAAACTGCTAATCACTGCCTCCATCACCCCGACCTTACTAAAAGAATTTGCGTTGGGGTATCTCTTCGGGCAGGGATTTATCAACGGTTTAGACGAGGTTGCGTCGCTGGAAATTCTGAATGATACCGCGCAAGTAACTTTAAAGGATAAACGTAAAACGCTCGCCGATATCGCTAAGACCAGCTACCGCATTGTTTCCGGGGGCGGCAGGTCGGCATATCCTGGAGAAGTCAGCCTGCCGGAAATAAAATCCGACCTGGTCGTGAGTAAACGCATTATTTACTCGGCGATGAACCAGCTTTTCAGGAATGCCCTGCTCTATCAAGAAACCGAGGGAGTTCATGCCGCCGGACTTTTTAACACCAGGGCCAGTCCGCTCTGCATCGTGGAGGACATCGGGCGACACAATACACTGGATAAAATCATCGGCTACACGCTGCTGCATAAGATAGACTGCAGCCGAACATATTTAGTCTCCACCGGCCGCCTGGCTTCGGAGATGATAACGAAAATTTGCCGCTGCGGCATACCGATAGCCGCCACCAAGACGGCAGTGACCGATAAAGGATTGGAAACAGGCAAGAAGTGCGGGGCGACAATTATTGGCTTCGTGCGGACGATCGGTTCAAAGATAAATACCGACACGGCTGTGAAGATAGTCACCAAAAACAGCATGAAAATTTACTGCGGCGCGGCGAGAATACGCAGCACGTAGTGTTACATTAAGAGTAGAATATAGATATGGCACAGACTGTAATCGAACGAATCCTGAAGTTAAAAAAGGGAAAAAATGCGATTATCCTCTCGCATAACTACCAGCGCGGCGAGGTACAGGATATCGCCGACTTCGTGGGGGATTCGCTGGAGCTTAGCCAGAAAGCCGCCAAAACCGATGCCGACGTTATTGTTTTCTGCGGCGTGCACTTCATGGCAGAGACGGCTTCAATTCTCAACCCGGATAAGACCGTGCTGTTGCCGGACGCCAGCGCCGGATGCCCGATGGCGAATATGATTAACAGCATTCAGCTGCGGCAGAAGAAGCAGGAATTGCCCGGCTATACCGTAGTCACTTACATCAATTCCACTGCCGCCGTTAAAGCCGAGTCCGACTACTGCTGCACATCAGCGAACGGCGTCAAAGTGGTGAACACGATTAAGAGCGACAAAATACTCTTCGTGCCGGACCAGTATCTGGGAGACTTCATCTCGAAAAAGACCGGCAAAAAGATGGAACTCTGGCCCGGATACTGCCCCACCCACGTAAAGATAACGCCGGAGGATATAAAAAAACAGCAGAAAGAACACCCCAGGGCTAAAGTAGTGGTGCATCCGGAATGCCGGCCGGAGGTTATCGCCCTGGCCGATGAAGCTTTAAGCACCAGCGGCATGATACGCTACGCCGCCCGCCCTGATGTTGACGAGCTGATAATAGGCACGGAGATAGAACTTTTGCACCGCCTCTATAAGGAAAATCCGGGCAAAAAGTTTTATCCGGCCTCCAACCAGGCAGTATGCCCTAACATGAAAAAAATAACGCTGGAAAAAATCCTGGAATCGCTGGAAATGATGATGCCGGTGATTAAAGTTCCGGAGGAAATCCGCATCAGGGCCAAATTATCCGTTGACCGCATGCTGGAAATTGTTTAAAAAATGACTAAAACAAGCCACATCGTAGTATTAATCACGACCAGAAAACCGGAGGAGGCGCAAAACATAGCTGAAGCGCTGGTTAAAAAACGGCAAGCCGCCTGCGTGAACATTATTCCAGAAGTGAATTCTCATTTCCGGTGGCAAAACAAGCTCAATGCGACGAAGGAGTGTATGCTCATCGTCAAAACCAGGGAATCGTTATTGCCAGCAGTCATCGAGTCCGTGAAAAAGATACACAGCCACCTCGTCCCGGAGATAATCGCCCTGCCTATTATCGGGGGCAGTCAGGATTACCTAGACTGGCTGGACATCGAGACGAACTAGGCAAGAGAGATAAGAAAATGCTTACCAAAGAAGAACTGCAGAGATACGACCGGCAAATGTTAATATACGGGTTTGGGGAGGCGGGGCAGGAAAAGCTAAAGAAGGCTAAAGTTTTTCTGGCGGGGGCGGGGGGATTAGGTTCGCCGGTAGCGTTTTACCTGGCAGCGGCGGGCGTGGGCACCCTGCGCATCGCCGACCACGATAAAGTGGAGTTGAGCAATCTCAACCGGCAGATTCTGCACTGGGAAGAAAACATCGGCCAAAGAAAAACAGATTCGGCGGCAGACAAATTAAAAAGGCTCAATGCCAATATCAAGATAGAGACCATCAGCGAGACGATTACCGAAGCGAATGTTTTAAAGCTCGTGGGGGATGCCGACTTAATCGTGGACGCTATGGACAACCTGCCGACGCGTTACCTTTTAAACAAGGCGGCGTTCGCCAAGGGCATACCATTCTGCCACGGGGCAGTTTATGGATTCGAGGGGCGGGCGATGACAGTGCTGCCGGGCAAGACCGCCTGCCTGAACTGCCTGTATCACGGCGCCAGTGTGCCTAAAGAGAAATTCCCGGTTATCGGGGTAACGCCGGCGGTTATCGGCTGTATCCAGGCTACCGAGGTAATAAAATACATTGTGGGACTGGGCGAACTACTGACCGATAGGCTGCTGAATTACGACGCCCTGCAAATGAAATTCAGCGAGTTTAAAGTCAACCGCGACCCGAACTGCGAAGTATGCGGCGATAAAAGGAAAAAACGATGAGCGTAAACATAGAGATGTCCTCGTTTTTTGGACTATATACGAATAACGTTTTGATTACTAAAGTAGAGGGCAAAACCGTCCGTGAATGCCTGCATAACCTGGTAAAGCAGTTCCCTAAACTAGAGCGACTAATCCTCGATCAGGACGGCAACCTGAGGCGTACCTACGACTACTTTATCAACGGGCAAAGCGTCTATCCCAAAGACATGAACCGGCCGCTCAAAGACAGCGACAAGCTTAATCTCTTATACGTGATTCACGGGGGATAGCTAAATTTTCGTCCAGTCTATGCCCAGCTTACATGTGGGGCAGTCCTTATTGTAAGGCAGCTCAATGCCACAGTGCGGGCAAATATATTTATCGCCTTGCTTAATCGGGGGCAGGTGTTTTTCTTTGTTCTTATCTTTATCTTTTGCCATGATATGCCTCCCTCAACCAGATAAACTTATTGTAGCATAAAGAAAATTCAAGAAATAAGAAAAAAGTCACATTTTGGAGGGTTTTATTTTCTGCCCTTCAGCCACTTCCCTTTTTGTTCAACGCGGGTCTGCTCATTAGTCGTTTGATATTCAGATAAAAATTTCCTGGCAAAAGCATCATACTTGCCATCCAGAATAGCGTTTCTGATATCCCGCATTAGGTTGTTGATAAAGCGCAGATTATGGATGGTAGCCAAACGCAAAGCCAGCAATTCCTCGGCGCGAAAGAGGTGACTTAAATAGGCGGCGGAAAAGGTGCGGCAGGTATAGCAGTCACAGGATGGGTCAACAGGTTTATCCATTTTGGCGTAAATAGCTCGGCGGATATTCACCCTGCCCTGACGCGTAAAGAGAGCGCCATTGCGGGCGACGCGGGTTGGCAGGGCGCAGTCGAACATATCAACACCGCGCGCCACACCCTCAACCAGGTCCTCCGGCGAGCCAACGCCCATCAGGTAGCGCGGCTTGTCTGACGGTAACAGCGCTGTGGTTTGCTCGATAATCGGCAGGGTGACTTCTTTCGGCTCGCCAACGCTTAAGCCGCCGACGGCATAGCCGGGGAAGTCCAGCTCGGTCAGATACTTCGCCGATGCCTTTCTTAAGTCCGGGAACATGCCGCCCTGAACGATAGCGTAAAGCGCCTGACCTTTCTTTTTATGAGCTTTCAGGCAACGCTCTGCCCAGCGGTGCGTCCTGTCCATCGCCTTTTTAATTTTTCCTGCGTCGTCGCCATAAGCCGAGCATTCGTCAAGCACCATGATAACATCAGAACCTAATGCTTCCTGGTATTTAATAGCTAGCTCGGGGGTGAGGAAGTGCTCGGAGCCGTCAATATGCGAACGGAATTTAACGCCTTCGTCGGTGATTTTACAGAGGGGGGAGAGGCTAAAGACCTGGTAGCCGCCGCTATCGGTGAGGATGGCGCCGTCCCATGCCATGAACTTATGGAGTCCGCCCAGTTTCTTAATAACATCAATGCCTGGGCGCAGATAGAGGTGATAGGTGTTCGCCAGCAGCATACTAAAGCCCAACCCCTTTACATCTTCCGGGGTGAGGGTTTTAACAGTTGCCTGGCTGCCTACCGGCATGAATAGAGGCGTCAGGACTTTACCGTGGGAAGTATTAAGTTCACCGGCGCGGGCGCCGACGCAGGTTTTGACTAGATTGAAGTGTTTTTGGGACATAATTTACACCTGCAGCAACCGATTGGCGATGACACTACGATGAACTTCGGAGATGCCGACGTAAATCTCGGTCATTTTCGCGTCCCGATAAAGTCGTTCCACGGGGAGGGACTTCATCGCGCCGTAAGAGCCGTGTATCTGCATCGCCATACGGGTAACATCCACCGCCGCCTGCGAGGCGAATAATTTAGCCATGGAGGATTCGTACTGGATGCTCTGTCCACGGTCGCGGAGGAAGGCCGTGCGATAGACCAGCCAACGCGCCGCCTCAATGCGACTTGCCATCTCCGCCAGCATCTGCTGGATAGTCTGCATCCTGGCGATAGGCTTGCCCTGCGCCTGACGCTGTTTAGCATAGTCCAGCGACAGGTCTAAAGCCGCCTGCGCCGCCGCCACGCCCTGCATCGCCACACTCATCCGCTCGACGCTGATGGCATCCAGTAAAATATCGAAGCCCTGCCCCGGATTGCCAATCAGGTTTTCCTGCGGCACGTAAACATCATCCAGGTTAACGATAGAGGTGCCCAGCCCCCTTAACCCCATCGTCTCCAGCACCTCCTGAACGCTAAAACCTTTGGACTTTTCTACAATAAAAGCATTAATTCCTTCTCCATCATCACGGCGGGCAAATAGAAGCACCACGTCCAGCACCGGCGCCAGCGACATGAACATTTTTTGCCCATTAATTACCCAGCCCTTGCCAGAGCGTCGGGCGGTGGTTTTAATGAGACGCGGGTCGGAGCCGGTATCGGGTTCAGTAAAGCCAATGCCGCCCAGCCACTTGCCGCTGGCTAAAGGCATAAGCAGGCGCTTTTTCTGTTCTTCATTGCCGAAACGATAGATGCCCTCCTCCGGCACGGTGTTGACCGCCATAATGGCGCCGACGGAGACGGATGCCTGGCAGATTTGTTCCAGCGCGAGCACAAAACTAAGGTAGCCTGCCCCACCCCCGCCGTATTCGGCGGGATAAGGCAAACCCCGGAAACCGAGCTTGCCCATCTTTTTTGCCAGGTCTACAGGGAATTCGTTAGTGCGGTCAATGGCTGCCGCTTTAGGGGCGACTTCTTTTTGCGCAAAGTCTTTTGCCAGACTTTGCAGCATTTTTTCCTGTTCGGTTAAAGTAAAATCCATATTTCTCCCAAGACGACAGTTAAATTATACACAATATGGGTGGGTTGGGGAAGAAAACGGGTTGTAATTACCTGGGCATTCTTTTAATATAATTTTGATGGAAGCAGAACTGAAAAAATTCCTGGCGCAAAGAACCAAGAAATATATTACCGAAAAGGACCGCATCCCGTCGGCGGTATTGATACCCATTTATAAAAACGATGGACAGTATCATATCGTCTTTATCAAACGGACGATGACGGTAAAAACGCACCAGGGTCAGATTTCCTTCCCCGGGGGGATGCGGGATAAAGTGGACATAACCTTACAAGATACCGCTTTGAGGGAAGCGGAGGAGGAAATCGGCTTAAGCCCGGACGACGTTAATGTTTTAGGCGAGCTGGATGATGAAATAACTACGACCTCTAACTATATCGTAACGCCATTCGTGGCAACCATACCCTGGCCATACCATCTCCAGCCGAACAAGGATGAGGTAGCTAAGATAATCACTGTGCCAATAGCAGCATTAATGGATAAGGATTGCCGTAAACCGGTTATAGAGACACTGAATGGGAAAAGGGTAGAGTCCTTTGCTTATTACTATCAAAGAACAAGAATCTGGGGAGCTACCGCCCGGATATTAAACAAATTGCTGGAAATCATTGTAGGATTGCCAAGTTAAACTTTACTATTAGCGGTTAGACCAGGGCGCAGTCCTTAAAGATGATATTCTTACCGTAGCTATCGTACGTACCCTGTAGCTTAACTGCCTGCCCCTCCTGTAAACTGGATAATCCCCCCGCATTTTCTTTTTCAAAGGTGCAACGCAAACTCCAAGTTATCCCTTTCATAATGCCGGTAAGCAGAATATAACGGATATCAAGGTGATCCCGGATAAATATCTTTTCCACGATGCCCTGAATGATGAAGGTTTTATCGGCAAATACAGAATTTGCGGCCTCTTTATTCGTCCTGAAAAGCGAATCAATCTGTTCAACGGCAATCGCCATGCCGTCCTCGACGTCATCCAGAGTTATCATGGGTTCAGGGGGAGGTTCAGGCTCAGTTAAAAACTCGGGCTTTGACCCCGAAGGCAACGAGGGTTTTTGCACGGGTGGAGGCGTTATGATAGGAGCCGGTTCCGGGGCAACTTCATCTTTAGGGGGAGGTTGCGACGGAGGATTGAACTCGGCAGTCGGAGTAACTTCGGGTGCCGGTGGCAGTTCAGCCTCGGGTTGCAGTTGTACAGGAGCTTCTTTGGCCGGCGGTGGATTCTCAATCATAGATTGAGGCTGAACAGGGGTAACAGGCTCAGGCGGAGGTTCCGGGCTGGGCTGCGGTTCGGGAGGAGGAACGGGTATGGGTTCAGGCTCGATACTGGATTGGGGCGGAGGGGAAAATACAGGCTTGAAT
>Ga0184636_1000326_pt1 | contig 11608 bp, 11 predicted proteins | sample PLM3_60_b2_FD_133164 | JGI IMG/M metagenome (GOLD analysis project Ga0184636, IMG submission 133164) | Groundwater sediment microbial communities from an aquifer in East River, Colorado, USA - PLM4_90_b2 | ecosystem: Environmental > Terrestrial > Soil > Riparian zone | place: USA: East River... | reverse complement strand
TGTCAGCACCAAAGACCAGGCGAACGCCCTCGGCGCCAAAATACCTACGGCATGGCTGCTAATTCTGCCGATCATTAATTTTTACTGGATGTGGAAATTCTGTGAAGGTTTGGAATTTGTCACCAACAAAAGAGTGGAGGGCGTAATATCGTTTATAGCGATATTATTCCTTGGAGTAATAGGTATGGCAATTATTCAAAACGGCATCAACAATGCCTTCAGCGCATCCGCCCAAAGTTATCAGGCGCCTGCGCAGTCCTATCAAGCTCCGCCACAAAATTATAATGCTCCCCCACCGCCACCCGGCGGTTCTACTGCGCCGCCATCTATACCGCCACCACCTTCAAAACTTTAGTAGCAAGAGAATTGGACACGGCAGCCGACATTAAAGCCAAGCTGCCGTGTTTCTTTTTATACCTCCGCTGCCTTGACACCCCACCCGCCACCCACCTAAAATTACATGGTATACGCCGGGATGGCGCAACTGGCAGACGCAGCGGACTTAAAATCCGCCGGAGCAATCCTTGTGGGTTCGAGTCCCTCTCCCGGCACCAGAAAAGGATATAATATAGATATGCCCTGGTTGATAATATTTATTAGCTATCTTTTCGGCTCGCTGCCGACATCGTACATTCTCGGGCGCATCACCGCGGGACGGGACATCCGCCATATGGGGGATGAAAACGCCGGCGCCGCCAATGCCTACCGCGAACTCGGCTCCAAAGCCGGCATCCTCATTGGTATTATTGATGCCGTAAAAGGCTCGTCGGTAATCCTCATTGCCCAGGCGGTTAATATGTCCCAGCCGATTGTTCTGCTGGCTGGTTTAGCGGCCGTCGTAGGACACAACTGGCCGGTCTTTCTGGGCTTCAAAGGGGGGCGGGGCGTGAGCACCACACTCGGCATCCTGTTTGTATTAATCACCATCCCCATGTTAGTACTCACTCTGCCGACTTTGGCGATTCTCATCTGGAGACGCAATGTCACGCCAGCGATGGCTTTCCTCTTTATCACTTTGCCTTTCATCGATTGGGCATTTAGAGTAGAACCGATTCTCATCGGCTACGGCATCGCGTTGCCGGCACTGGTGGGCATCACCACTTTCTTCCGCACCAGACCCAAACCCAGAGCGATTAAAGCCTAAGCCCTTACCGCCTGCTAGTAAAAGGAGCATCCTTGACTAAGAAAATCGCCCGAGGCCTTGTCCAGATTTTTACCGGTAATGGCAAGGGCAAAACCACCGCGGCGCTAGGCACGGTATTAAGGGCGGCGGGGCACGGACTTAAAATTTCTGTCATTTTCTTTATCAAGGGCCATTTTGACCAGGGGGAATATAAAACTCTGCGTTCCCTCCCCAATGTTAAGGTGCAAGCATTCGGGCTGCGGCAATTCATCCCCGAAAACGAAAAAGCCAATCCCAAAGAAACCGCCCAGGCTAAAGCCGCCCTCACCGCCGCCCGGGCAGACATCACCGGCGGTAAATTCGACCTGGTAGTGCTCGACGAAATCAACTGCGCCTGTTTCTTCGGGCTAATCGGGACGGAAGAAGTATTAAAACTTATTGAGGCTAAACCAAAACACGTCGAGCTGATTTTAACAGGGCGCCACGCGGATAAAAAGCTCATCGAGGCAGCCGACCTGGTTACCGAGATGAAAAAAATCAAACACCCTTTTGACCGGGGCATCAAAGCCAGAAAAGGCATCGAGTATTAACTAATCATCATGAAAAAAATCCTGCTGGCAACCAATAATCAAGGCAAGCTGCGCGAATATCGACGTTTGCTGCGGGGCATCCCCTTTGAAATTGTAACTCCTTTAGAATGCGGCATTACCGCGGAAATAGCCGAGACCGGCGCCACTTTTGAAGAAAACGCCATGCAAAAAGCGACGACGATGGCATCTTTAAGCAACCTGCTGACCATGGCTGACGACTCCGGGCTGGAAGTGGAAGCGCTGGGCGGGGCGCCCGGGCCGTTGTCACACCGCTTCGCCGGCAAAAAAGCCGATGATGCCAAGAGGGTTGAATTCCTCCTGAATAAACTTAAAGCCGCCCCGGACAAAAACCGCAACGCCCAGTTCCGCTGTGTTATCGCTATCGCCGAACCGGCGGGACGAGTAGAGATTTGCTCCGGTAAATGCCGGGGGGTTATCATTGACAAACCGAGGGGCACTAACGGCTTCGGTTACGACCCAATTTTTCTTGTCCCGGAGCTGGGCAAGACGATGGCGGAATTGACGTTAACGCAGAAAAACAAGATTAGTCACCGGGCGAGGGCAGCGGAACAGGCTAAAGCCCTTTTAATGGAGTGGCGATAGAAGGGGGCGTTCCATGCAGGCTGTGAAAACCGATAAAGGCTATGTTTCCGGCGCTATCATCGGCGAATCGGGCAACCCGGTATCTATCTTCCGCGGAATTCCCTACGCCGCACCTCCAGTGGGAGAGCTGCGCTGGAAGCCGCCGCAGCCCGCCGCACCCTGGGAAGACATTCGCGAATGCACACAATACAGCGCAGTTTCGCCTCAATCCACGATACCCTTCCCTCCATCTCTGCCGATAAGCGAAGACTGTCTATATTTAAACGTGGTGACCCCGGCGAAAAAACCCGGTGAAAAGCTGCCGGTCATGGTCTGGATGCACGGCGGCGGCTATTATATGGGAGGCGGCAACGACAAAATATGGAACCAGCACCGCCTGCCGTTATGCGGCGTCGTGGTGGTGACGATTACACACCGGCTGGGGCCAATCGGTCTGGTCGCTCATCCGGCTCTGACCAAAGAATCACCCAACGGGGTGTCGGGCAACTATTTGTTCCTCGACCTGATTGCCGCTTTAAAATGGGTGCAGAAAAACATCGCGTCATTCGGCGGCGACCCGGATAACGTTACCATCTTCGGCGAATCTGGCGGCGGCGCCAAAGTATCCATCATGATGACTTCGCCGCTGGCTAAAGGACTATTCCACCGCGCCATCTGCGAGAGCGGAACCGCTTCGGCGCTGGCTCCCGGTTTACCATTGGCGAAGGTCGAAGATTACGGTAAAACTCTTTTTGAAAAACTGGGCGCTAAAACGCTGGAAGAAGCCCGCCAAGTGCCCTGGGAAAAAATCAGAGATGCCAGCCAGACGATGCATATTCCGCGCAAACGCACGGCCGGCGAGATGCTGCCTCCCTGGGATGCTGCGATTGACGGCTGGCTGCTGACGGATAGCCCCGAGAACTTATTTCAATCCGGTAATATCAATGCCGTCCCGCTCATCGTCATGGCTACATTAGGTGAAGTGACTAATGTTCCCCCTCTACAAATTCCTTTCATCATCCCCGACTACATTAATATGATAGAATCCGTGAATAAGCACGGGCAAAAGGGGTATGCCTGTATCTTCGACCAGGTGCCCGCTAACTGGCGGCGCGACGGCTTCGGCTCGGCACACTCGACGGAGCTTACCTATGTTTTCGGCGACTGGGACAATTCCTCCGGCTGGTGGCAGATGATAGGCATGTTAGCCAAAACGTCCGGCGCCAAGACGGAGATTCCAGCGCTGGATGCCACCGATAGAAAAGTATCCGAGGCGATGATGGGCTACTGGACAGGTTTTGCTAAAAGCGGTAAGCCGCAACATAAAGGACTACCGGAATGGACGGAGTATTCTCCAACGACCGATAAATATATGTACATCAACGGCAAGGCGGAAATGCGTTCCGGCTTTTCCAGGATTGCGTCATCCTCATAGATAAGTAGATTTGGTTTTTTGCTTAAGCGGCTTAACCGGTAAAAGCTCAATGTGACCTCGTTCAGGTTTTGGTTCCAACTGCAAGCGGGGCCCATCTTCATCCGCCCAGGTAAAGCCATATATTGCCGGATTAAAAGTCTCCAGAATTGCCCAGAGTTTCATAATGGCTTTAGGACCTTGTAGAACATCGTCAAAGGGCGGACCCTGAAAGACCATCATTTTGCACGGCTTAAGGTCAATGATTTCAAAGCCAGCCGGTACTTTTCCTTTATAACCAGCCGGCATTTCCACGCCCATGACGAACTCGGACGTGCCGGGCTTCCTTAAGCTTTTCGGCAGCCACATACCGCAGGGTTCGTAGAGATTGCCTTTTATCTTTTTAAGCTCGTCGTTAACGCCAAAGCCGACTTCCTGCCCATACTCAAAGTAGTGGTAAGCCTTAACGCCCCGCTTGAGAATCAGTTTACGGGCGGGGCGGTCGATAACCTGAATGAAATAGGTATTCGCTTTAGATTTCATAGCTTAATACTTCTACCTACTTTTTACTTTTTAATGCAGCTTTTGGAAGATGTACCGCAAACCGGCAACATTCTCCTCCGCTTAATGCCGTTTCTAGAACATCCACCTTGAGTGGTTGTTTACAGATAAACTCCCATGACTTCTTCATAAAGCCGGCACTGCAATGGCAGAATATTTGTGCTGGAATAATATCACCATTTTTAATAGCATCCCGTGACCACGGACAATGACAGGCATAATAGCGTTTTAGTGTCGGGTCTTTTTCCGCCAGATATTTTTTCGCCATATAAGGAATCTTGGTTTCATAAATTACATTCCCTTCTCTTTTGCCCGCACCCATTTCAGGATTACTGCGTACTAAATCCAGCACGGCGTCGGTTATCTCCTGAACGAAGAACAACCGCCCTTCCTTTTGGCAGCTTTTTAGCCTTTCCAAGAAGTTTTCCTTTTTCTTGACAAGGAACTCATCGATATTACCAATTGCTAGGAATTCTTTGCGTTCATCAAGAAACATTCTGTCCGGTAGGTCGCGTAAACAGGCAGAAAAAAACTCTTTACATGCCTTTGTCCCGATTGTTTTTTGCAGCCTTTTAATAATCGGATGCAGGTAAGCCGGTTTTTCCGGGGAGGGTGTACCGTAAGCAATTTTACCTTTTCCTTTAAAGACCTCATCCCGCACCTCTTTACCGAATTTCTCCGCAACGCTTTTGTACAGATTGTCACCTACCTCGCCTCCATCAATGAGCTCCATAAACCCGGTATACAACTCGTCTTGTTTAATAAACTGACAATAAAACAACAACGCTAAATAGCTTTTAAAATCATTGTTCTTTTCTTTGATAAGGATTTTAGAAAAATCCCAGGCTGTTTCCGTCGTCGGTTTTTTATTTTTCACATATTCTTCAAATCGCTCGCAAATAGTGAATGTATTTTTTATAGCCTGTTCATTCAAATGGAGGCCTTGAAGCATTTTCCGGAAACCTTGTTTGTCCATAGAAGTCTCCTCGCACTTTTGTTCTAATTATTCTAACGCCTTTTATTCTTATTAGCAACTGTTATCTCTCTGCCCCATACTGTATAATACGTATCAGAAGGCAACATAATGACCAAACTTGCTGATTCATTCCAGCGTTCCATCAACTACCTGCGTATCTCGGTGACAGACAGGTGCAACCTCCGCTGCGTCTACTGTATGCCGCCGGAAGGTATCGCCCTGATGTCCCACAACGATATCTTGACTTACGAAGAGATTTTCACCCTCGTCAAAGCCGCCGCCGAACTCGGGATTGACCGAGTGCGCATTACCGGCGGCGAACCATTAGTCCGGTTAGGGCTATCCGACCTGGTAAAGATGATTGCCGGCATCGAAACCATCAACGACATTTCGCTAACGACCAATGGCAGCCTCCTCGCCAAATACGCCGCCGAGCTTAAGGAAGCAGGATTGATGCGTGTCAACGTCAGCCTGGATACACTGAAGCCGGAAAGGTTCCGCGTTATTACCCGCTGCGGCGAGCTCAAGGATACTCTAAAAGGCATCGAGGCCGCTAACAAAGTCGGCCTTACCCCCGTCAAAATTAACATGGTGGTAATGGCGGGCGTCAACGACGATGAGTTGCCCGACTTCGCCCGCAAGACGATTAAAGACGGCTGGCATGTCCGCTTCATTGAGCACATGCCCGTGACCGGAGAAGATTCAGGGTCAGACCTGGTATCTGTTAAAGAAATGAAAAAGCGGCTGGAAATCATAGGCGAATTAGAGCCAGCTAAGATGGATAAAGGCAACGGACCCGCCAAATATTTCCGCTTCGCGGGCGCCAAGGGCACGGTCGGCTTTATCACGCCGGTGACCGAGCATTTCTGCTACCAGTGTAACCGGCTGCGCCTCACCGCCGACGGCAAGCTCCGTCTTTGCCTTCTCCGCGAGGACGAGATAAATTTACGCGAACCGCTGCGCCGCGGCGCCTCGGTCGAGGAGCTTAAAGACATTATAATTAAAGCCACCGCCGCCAAACCCAAGAGCCATCAGCTCGTCGCCGGCGGCGTACATAAAGGCCGGCCATTTTCACAGGTGGGGGGTTAATTAATGGCTGGGAAAAAGCTAACCCACGTTGATGCCTCCGGCCGACCGCGCATGGTGAATATCGGCGCCAAAGCGGACACGGACCGCGTCGCCATCGCCAAAGGTCTGGTGCGGATGCAGCCCGCCACTTTTAAACTCATCCAAAGCGGCGGCACCGCCAAAGGCGACGTCCTCACCACAGCGCAATTAGCCGGCATTACGGCGGCTAAAAAGACTCCCGACCTTATCCCCCTCTGCCACCCTATCCTCATCAGCAACGTGTCTATTGAGTTCACTCCGGATAAAGCCAACAGCGCCATCGGCATCACCGCTAAAGTAGAAAGCACCGGCAAGACCGGCGTGGAGATGGAAGCCCTGACCGCCGTCGCCGTCAGCGCCCTAACCATTTACGACATGTGTAAAGCCGTCGACCGCGGCATGAAAATTGAAAACATCCGCCTCGTGAAAAAGAGCGGCGGCAAAAGCGGCACCATAGAGCTTGAATAGTCCTTAATAATGTTGTATACTAGTCCACCAAAGCTATAATTGGAGGGTGCGCTATGAAACTAACCTGCCTTCAGGAAAACCTTAATCACGGATTGAGCATAGTCGGTAGAGCAGTAGCCACCAGAACGACGCTGCCCATCACCAATAATGTCCTCCTAGCCACTGATGACGGACGCTTAAAACTTGTCGCCACCAACCTGGAAATGGCCATCAGTTGCTGGATAGGAGCGAAAATAGAAGAAGAAGGCGATATTACCGTACCGGCCCGCCTGCTTACGGAGTTTGTTAGTTCGCTGCCAAGCGATACGATATCCGTGAATCTTTCGCCACAGACCAAGACTCTGGGACTTAAGTGCGCCCGCTTCGAAGCGCGCATCAGCGGACAGGATGCTAAAGAATTTCCACCCATCCCCAGCGTCGAGGACGGCATCACGACCCAAGTTGAAGTAGAAGCGATACGCCAGGCGATTAACCAGGTTGTCTTCGCCTCCGCCACCGAAGAATCGCGGCCTGTCCTGACCGGCGTCTGCACCCAGTTTGAAGGAAATGCGGTAACGCTCGCCGCGGCCGACGGCTTCAGGCTGGCGGTTTTCAAGATGCCGATAAAAGATAAAATCAGCCACAAAACAGAAGTTATAATCCCGGCGCGCACTTTGGCAGAACTTAACCGCCTCATCGGCGACCAGGAAGAAGCCGTTACGGTTACCGTTAATCCTAATAAGAGCCAGATACTCTTCCGCCTGAAGAGCACGGAACTGGTATCCCAGCTCGTGCAGGGCACTTTCCCCAATTATTCGCAGTTAATCCCCAAGAGCTACAATACTCGGGTAATGATTAACATTGCCGATTTTTTACGGGCGACCAAGACCGCTTCTATTTTTGCCCGCGACGGCAGCGGCATCGTCCGCCTGGTGGTAACACCCGGTACGGAAAAAGGCCCCGGTAAGCTGGCTGTTTCGGCCCGCTCGGAAGAAATCGGCGACAACGTTGGCGAAATCGACGCCACGGTTGAAGGAGCCGAAGCCAAGATAGCCTTCAACGGCAAATACCTCATTGATGTATTAAGCGTACTCCGTGAATCGCAGGTGGCGCTGGAAATCACCAACCCGTCCAGTCCGGGATTGTTAAAGCCGGTGGGGACGGATAATTACACCCACGTAGTCATGCCGATGTTTGTGCAGTGGTAAATTAAGAAAGAATTAAAGATGAAGGGGGGAGCAGAAATGCTCCCCCTTTTTGTTTTGCGTAAAAATCGGGGCGGTTTTTGGTATAATATAATAGCTTTGCGTAACAACACATAGCGCATATCGCATTTTATCACAGCGTAACTTTCATTATTTCACCTAATGCGCATCAATGTTTGACATAATTGCTCAATTCTGGTATTTTATATTATTAGATAAGTAAAAAGGAGTAGTTCTTATGAGATGGGGTATGGTGATAAACCTGGCAAAATGCACTCGCTGCCACGCCTGCATCGCCGCCTGCCGCATTGAACACTTCCTCCCGCTGGGGATGACCTGGCCGCGCCTGATTGCCTGGGAAACTAATGTGCCCGGCGAGGAACTCACGACACTGCCCGTCCGCTGCAATCAGTGCAAGGAAGCTCCCTGCGTCGAGGTTTGCCCTGCGGAAGCGACGAAGAAACGACCGGACGGCATCGTCTATGTGGACAACAATAAATGCGTCGGCTGCCGTTACTGCGTAGTGGTCTGCCCTTACCAGAACCGCACTTTCTTCTCCAAGGATAAAGACACCGGTTTCTTCCCGGGATATGGGCGAACGCGCTTTGAAAAAGCCGGCCATAAATTATACGCGCATATCGCCGGAACGACGGAAAAGTGCGATTTCTGTATGGAAAGAATTGACGCGGGGATGGAAAAGGGATTAGTCCCCGGCAAAGACCGCGAGGCAACGCCGGCTTGCGTCAACACCTGCCAGGCGAGAGCCTTAACCTTCGGCGACCTGGACGACCCGAATTCCGAAGTATCCCGGCTGATAAAAGAGAAAAATGGTTTCCAGCTGCATCCAGAATACGGCACCGAGCCATCGGTCTACTACATTGACTATAAGTTAGGCAATGCCCTCTCAAACGTCGCCCCGCGCGAGGAACAAACCGCCTCACACATGCAGCACTTGAGCACGATGGAAGCCAGGGCGAGGGAAATTTTCAAGAAGAAATAAGGAGGACCGGCAATGTCCCATATGGCGACACGGCAATGGATGGTCACCCACGAGTGGATGGTCAAACCCATGCACCAGAGAGAATGGATTGAGAGACGCGGCATCATGATATGGATTGCCGAGACTTTTACCAGTCTGGGCGCTGGTTTATACCTGGTTTCTCTCTTTATTAACAGCTGGTGGGGGCTGCTCATCGGCTGGATAATTATCATGTTCATCAAACTGCCCATCCACCTGGCTTACTTCGGCAAGCCCTGGCGGTTCTACCGGACAATGCCGCCCTGGTCCAACGCCTGGAAAACATCATGGTTTGCGCGCGGTATTTTATTTTCGGTGTTATTCGGCATGTTCGGCTTCGTGCAACTGGTGTTCGGGCAGCCTGATTTGGTTAATCTGATCGGCTCTTCAATCTGCAACCCGATTTATTACACCTTTGGCGTTTTAGCCGGACTCAATGCCCTGGGCGTAGGCATTTACGGCGGATTCATTATGAATTACGTTAAAGGGATTCCTTTCTGGAATCAGGGTCTACTGCCGGCAGTGATTATGCTGGCGGGTATCGCCGATGGTTTTGGTTTAATGATGGGCATCGGTCTGGCCGGTGGTGATGCCAGCGTTGCCTGGGCAGAAACGGGCAGCCGTTATCTCATATTAGTCAACATACTGTTAATCGTCACGTATGTAATAAGCGCCGGATATGCCTCATCGGTAGCCAAGCTTTCAGTTCAGGAGCTGCTTAAAGGACCATCGGCTTATATGTTCTGGGGCGGACTTATCTTCCTCGGGCTGGTCGTACCAGCCGGGATTTCGCTGGTTGGGCTTTTCGGCGCGGAGGCTTCCACCATCCTGTTGATTATAGCCATTGCGGCGCATACATTGGGAGCGTTCGCCCTGAAATACTGCATTTTAAGAGTAGGCATTTACCGACCTTTGTTACCAAAAGTCGGCGCTTATTAATTGGAGTTTAAGATGGCTGAAAAGAAAATTATAAAAACGGTATGTAAAAGCTGCCACGGCGGCTGCGGCGTGTTAGTCGAAGTAACGGACGGCGTAATTACACATATCGAAGGAAACCCGGATTCGACGACCCGCGGCACGATGTGCGCTAAAGGTTTATCCAGCATCCAGCATATTGATAATCCTTACCGCATCACCCATCCCTATAAAAGGGCGGGAGAAAAGGGCGAGGGTAAGTGGAAGCAGATTAGCTGGGACGAAGCGCTGGACACGATAGCCGATAAAATAAAGGAAGCCACCGAAAAATACGGCGCCCATACCGTAGCCACTTCGCAGGGAACGGGGCGGGGTTATAACCGCTATACCCACCGCTTTTCCCGCTCGATGGGTTCGGCAAACGTGATATCACCAGGTTATATATGTCATAGTCCGCGCATCGGGTTATATGGCTTAATCACCGGCTACGGCCGACTCTATTGCGATTATCACGGGTGGGGCGGGGTTTTCCCCAAAACGCAGATAAGCTGGGCGAAACAGCTGGAAATCAGCAGCGCCGACTCCGAAATGTGCTACTGGTATATGAAATCGCTGGACTACTGCAAAAACTTAATCGTCATCGACCCGCGCGCCACGGCTTACACGTCTAGAGCAACGTTGTGGCTGCAGCCCCGGCCCGGCTCCGATGCCGCGCTGGCGCTGGGTATGATTAATGTCATCATGCAGGAAGGGCTCTGGGATAAAGAATTCGTCGAGAACTGGACCTACGGCTTTGATAAACTCAAGGAGCGGGCGGCGGAGTACCCGGTAGAAAAAGTAGAGGAAATTACCTGGGTACCCAAAGAAAAAATCGTTCAAGCCGCCAGACTTTTTGCGATAGATACGCCCGGGTGTATTCAGATTGGCAGTTCGCTGGAGAGGCAGGCTAACTGCGGCCAGACCTTAAGAGCGATTATCGATTTGCTCGGTATAACCGGCAACATCGAGCGGCCGGGCAGTATGGTCAGCTGGGTGCTGCCGGAAACCGGCTTGATTGAGGATGTTTTTAATGAAATACCGCTAACCGACGAAATGCGGTCGCACATTTATGGCGGGGATAAATTTAAAATGGGGGCGGCGCGCACCTGCAATCCCGACACCATCGTCCGCATGTTGAATAAAGGGGAAAAGCCTATCCGCGTCTGGATAAGCGTGGGGGGGCAGCAGATTGTCCACATGGCCTCTACTAACAAGGTCGTCGAGGGTTTGAAAAAAGTTGACTTCATGGTGCAGGTCGACCAGTTCTGGGGTCCCATGGCGGAGATGTCGGATATCGTCCTGCCGGCGGCGCACTGGCTGGAGCTGGACGATATATACGATATGCATCCCCGCTGGTTTATCGAAGCCCATAATAAATGCGTCGAGCCGCCGGGCGAAGCCATGTCCGACGCCTGGATATTTAACGAAATCGGGCGGCGGGCGGCGCCAAAATACTGGTTTAAAGATGTGCCGACTCTGCTGGACTATGAGTTAAGAAAAGCGCCGATTACCTGGAAGAAATTCAGCGAGAACATTATCTCCGGCTGTTTTGGGCCCGACCAGCAATATTATAAATACAAGACCGACTACTGGCGTAAAGGGGGAGGCTTCCCCACCCCTACCGGTAAGATGGA
>Ga0184636_1000324_pt1 | contig 11670 bp, 12 predicted proteins | sample PLM3_60_b2_FD_133164 | JGI IMG/M metagenome (GOLD analysis project Ga0184636, IMG submission 133164) | Groundwater sediment microbial communities from an aquifer in East River, Colorado, USA - PLM4_90_b2 | ecosystem: Environmental > Terrestrial > Soil > Riparian zone | place: USA: East River... | reverse complement strand
CAATAGGTTATGAGACCCTGAAGTGAAGTACCCCGCAGCAGAGCTGCGGGGCATCTAATTCTCTAAAAAACTTTCCTCCCCCTTGATGGGGGAGGATTAAGGTGGGGGTGATGATTAGATCATTTCTCCCTCACCCTAACCCTCTCCCCCCAGGGGAGAGGGTAGGCCATTCATCCCCCCAGCAGAGCTGGGGGGTATTCTGGAATATTTTGATAAATTCAGGGTGACCGATACGGGTTTACGACACAGTCTCCAAGAGGGGAGGAAATCCTTGTGTGGGCTCTGTCCATCATCAGAAGTTTGATTTTATACTGTTGCGATGTTAGGATCGAGATGATTTAAAAGAGATCGAGGAGTGATCGATGTGGACTTTTCTTGAAAAGTTAAAAGCAGGTCTTTCGAAAACCCATCAAGGTTTTGCAGAAAAGATCGATCAACTTATTTTAGGGAAAAAGTCGATCGACCAAGATCTTCTGGATGAACTGGAAGGGCTTCTCTTCTCAGCCGATCTGGGAGTTAGGACATCAAGCCAATTGATTGAAGGCGTCCAGAAAGGACTGAAAAGGGGAGAACTGGACGAACCGGAAAAAGTAAAGGATTTTATTAAACAGGAGATCTTTCAAATCCTCAAATCGGGCGAGAACCCCCTCTCCATCGATTTCTCTCAGACAAAACCCTTCCTCTTCATGGTGGTAGGGGTCAACGGTGTTGGGAAGACGACTACCATCGCGAAGATTGCCTACCAGTATTCCTCCCAGGGGAAAAAGGTCTTGATCGGTGCGGCAGATACCTTCCGGGCCGCTGCCGTGGAACAGCTTGAGGTCTGGGCAAAACGAGTGGGCGCAGACTTGATCAAACAATCGAGAGGATCGGATCCTTCTGCTGTCGCGTTCGACTCCATTCACGCCGCCAAGGCTAGAAACATCGATCTTGTATTCATCGATACGGCGGGAAGGCTTCACACCAAAGTCAATCTAATGGAAGAATTGAAGAAGGTGAAACGGATCATCGCCAGGGAGTGCCCTGGGGCTCCCCATGAAGTCCTCCTCGTTCTCGATGCCACTACTGGCCAGAATGCCATTTCTCAGGCGAAACTCTTCAATGAAGCCATTGGTGTGACCGGAATCGCCATCACCAAGCTGGATGGGACAGCTAAAGGAGGGATTATCGTGGGGATCACAGACGAATTGAAGATCCCCATCCGCTATATTGGCGTGGGTGAAGGGATGGATGATCTGAGAGAATTCAATGCCAGTGAATTTGTCCAGGCTCTGTTTTAAACTCCTTTCCGGATCCATGGGTCACCCGGAACTCGTTTCAGGGTCTCGCGCAACCCAAAGATTTTGAACCAAGTTCAGAATGACTGTATTCTGGGCTTTTTGTAAAACACATCCTGAATATGAATTTCAAACTGCAAGAGAAGATTTCACTCTGCTTATTTCTAACCTTCTTGTCGGCTCCCATAACTGGATTTGCTCAACCTAACAAAGTTGACGAAGCTGACTACCTTTCCTCTTCAGAAAAATCAGTCGTCCGTGAAATAAACATAGCTCGGACGGCTCCTAAACGATACGCTTCTTCTCTTGAAAAATGGAGAGCGCATTATGACGCGAAACTTCTCAAACTTCCTGGCGAGGTCCCCATTCAAACCAAAGAAGGAGTTGGGGCAGTAGTCGAGGCCATCCGATATTTACGTTCTCAGAACCCAGTCCCTCTGCTCAGCCCATCCAAAGGGATGTCTTTGGGCGCAAGGGATCATGTGAAGGATCAGGGATCATCAGGTTCGAGTGAGCACAAGGGTCGTGACGGAAGTCAACCCTGGGATAGAGTCAATCGTTATGGAACCTGGCAGAAGACAATAGGAGAAAATATATCCTTGGGTCATGATAAATCGGAACCTATCGTGATGAGCTTCATCGTAGACGACGGGGTTCCCAGCCGTGGGCACAGAAAGAATATTTTCAACCCGGATTTTCGCGTCATCGGAGTCGCCTGCGGTCCCCATGCGACTGATGGGACGATCTGTGTCATTACTTTCGCCGGAGGATATCACGAGAAAAATTAAGGTAAGACCATCTTCTCGAGACTTTTCACTCTGGCCTCTAAATCCTTCATTCTCTTTTCTAAATCGGGAGAAGAAGATTCGGACATTGGGCTCAATCCCTCTTTCACTCCTAAGAAACCTTCTTTGATTTTACCGTCAAATGCAGCTATCTCCTCCATCATCCTTTTAAATTCTTCCTGGAGTCTATCCACTCCTTTCCTTAATTGATCGATCTCAGTCTTTGTCTCTCCACCATGGAGAGCAAGTTGCCTTTCCCTCTCTTCCGTGATTTGTTGAACGGAGGAGACCAGAGCTTGATTCGACTGATCGAGCATGGCCTGGGCTTCCTGCCTCCATTCTGCAAGGGCGGTCTTATCCTCTTCTCTCAATTGACGAAAGTTCGCCTTGGTCTCCTGCCTCATTTTTTCGACATCATCTTTCGTAGCGAGAACAACCAATTTTCTGTCCAAATACTCTTTCATCTCTTGATCCATGTTAGTCTTCTTACCTCCTTGTGAATGTAACTTTTGAATATCACAGAGTTCTTGAAATATCAATCTCTTTTTAACTTTTTATTGAAAGGACAAACAGGCAGAGACGCCGATTTTTTTCTTGACAAAAAAATATTTTGTGGTATCTTTCACAATGCTTTTATCTACCATGCCTATAATCCAATCTTGCCAAGACATTCTTAATAGGTTAAAGGGGGGGGAAACCTTAGAAAAACTAAGGATTAAGTGATTTCCCTTGCTAATTAAATTGAAAGGGGGTGAACCTGACTCTTTTCAAAAAATTTTAAGAAAGGAAGGTGAATGATATCTATGAAAATTACCCGAAGAACATTTTTAAAGATTTCGGGAGCAACGGCAGCAGGAACAGTGTTGGGTGGCCTGGGGTTCGATCTTTCCCCTGCGGAAGTCTATGCCCAGGAACTCCGAATCAAAGGAGCTAAAGAGACCACCACGGTCTGCTGCTACTGTTCGGTCGGATGTGGAATTATTGTCCACACCGATGCCAAAGGGAAAGTCATCAATGCTGAGGGTGATCCTGACCATCCAATCAGTGAAGGAGCTTTATGTGCGAAAGGTGCCTCGAGCTATCAAATTGCTGTGAATGATAACAGATTGAAAAAAGTCCAATATCGTGCACCCTATAGCGCCCAATGGAAAGAAGTCAGTTGGGAATGGGCTGTCAACAAGATTGCAGCCAATATCAAGAAAAGCCGGGAAGCAAGCTTCATGGATAAGAATTCAAAAGGCCAGGTCGTGAATCGGACGAACGGGATTGCTTCGGTGGGAAGCGCGGCGATGGACAATGAGGAATGTTGGCTATACTCGAAGATGTTAAGGGCCTTAGGACTAGTTTATATTGAACACCAGGCCCGTATCTGACACAGCGCCACTGTAACGGCTCTGGGAGAGTCGTTCGGACGCGGTGCAATGACCAATCATTATATCGATTTTCGAAACGCTGATGTTATTTTGAACATGGGTGGCAATGTTGCTGAAAATCACCCTGTCTCCTTTAAATGGATCCAGGCAGCCAAAGAAAAGGGGGCGATCTTCATCCACGTGGATCCACGTTATACCCGAACCTCGACAAAAGCCGATATCTTTGTTCGACTTCGTTCAGGAACCGATATCGCTTTCTTGGGCGGTATGATCAAATACATCCTGGACAATAACCTCTGCGATGAATTCTACGTCAAAAACTATACCAATGCTTCCTTCATTGTGAACCCCAAATATAGTTTCGATGACGGTCTTTTCTCGGGCTATGACCCAACGAAAAGAGTCTATGACGCTTCGACCTGGGCCTTGGAAAAAGATGAACAAGAGATTCCGAAGAAGGATATGACCCTGCAGGACCCACGATGTGTCTTGCAGCTTCTGAAGAAACATTATTCCCGATACACCTTGGAGAAGGTTTCCCAGATCACTGGTACACCTACGGCGGACTTAGAAAAGGTTTATAAGACTTATGGCTCTACTGGAGCCCCAGATAAAGCTGGCACTGAACTTTATGCCATGGGTTGGTGTCAACATACGGTGGGTGTACAGAATATCCGCGCGATGTGTATTATCCAGTCTCTTCTGGGAAATATGGGCATTGCCGGTGGTGGAATCAATGCCCTTCGAGGCGAATCGAACGTTCAGGGCTCAACCGACCAAGGTTTACTCTTTCACATCTGGCCAGCGTATTTACCAACTCCTCAGGCCCACCTAGCAACCCTTGCGGATTACAACAAAACCACCCCTGCTTCCAAAGATCCTCGAAGTGTCAATTGGTGGAAGAATCGGCCCAAATACCTTGCGAGCTATCTAAAATCCATGTTTGGGGAGAAGGCCAGCAAAGAGAATGATTTTGGATATGCCTGGATGCCCAAACTTGATCAGGGGCAAGATGCTTCCTGGTTAAACCTATTCGATGAGATGTACAAGGGAACCTTTACAGGCTTCTTCGCCTGGGGCATGAATCCGGCTTGTTCAGGCGCGAATGCTGGTAAAGTTCGCCAGGCCTTAACCAAACTGGACTGGATGGTCAATGTCAATGTCTTTGACAGCGAAACCGGATCCTTCTGGAAAGGCCCGGGCATGGATCCCAAAAAGATCAAGACCGAGGTCTTCCAGTTGCCATGTGCGGCCTCCATGGAAAAGGAGGGCAGTATCAGCAATAGCGGCCGCTGGATGCAGTGGCGCTATAAGGCATCTAATCCCCCAGGAGAGGCTAAGCCTGACGGCGACATCATGTATGAGTTGTTTAAAAAGGTCCAGGCCCTCTACGAGAAAGAGAAAGGGGGTTCCCCAGAACCGATTTTGAACTTGAAGTGGGATTATGAAACCAGTGGTCATTTCGATATTCACAAGGTAGCCAAGGAGATCAATGGCTATGATCTTACCACTGGCAAATTGGTTCCTAATTTTGTTTCCCTAAAGGATGATGGAACCACCTCGTGTGGCAATTGGCTCTATTCGGGAAGCTATAATGAATCGGGAAACATGGCTGCCCGTCGAAAGAAGACCGATCCAACTGGATTGGGCCTTTATCCGGAATGGTCATGGTGCTGGCCGCTAAATCGGAGGATCATCTATAACCGAGCCTCAGTTGATCTGGATGGAAACCCTCGCGATCCGAAACGGCCGCTCCTTAAATGGGATGGTGAAGGAAAGAAATGGATTGGGGATGTACCGGACAATGCTGTTCCACCCATGGGCACGAATGGAGCCTACCCATTTATTATGAAGCCAGACGGAGTCGCCTCAATCTTTGGACCCGGGTTAAAAGATGGACCTTACCCTGAACATTATGAACCTCTGGAATGTCCCATTGAGAAGAACCTGATGTCCAACCAGAGAATCAATCCTGTTGTCAAGATTTTTGAAGGCGGCCTGGATTCGTTCCTCACTTGCGATCCCAAATATCCTTTTGTTTGCTCAACCTATCGTGTAACTGAACACTGGCAGACCGGAGTCCTCACCCGTTGGCTTCCTTGGCTCATCGAGGCAGAACCTCAAATGTTTTGCGAGATGAGCACCGAATTAGCTAAACTGAGGGAGGTTAAGAACGGTGATCGGGTTGTCGTTGAAACTTCTCGAGGTAAAGTGGAGGCTGTTGCCATTGTGACCTCCCGGCTCAAACCCTTCAACATCGCTGGCCAAACCGTTCATCAGATAGGAATTCCCTGGCATTATGGATGGCTCCATCCAAAGGATGGTGGCGATAGTGCGAACTTACTGACTCCAACCGTCGGGGATCCTAATACCATGATCCCAGAGTCGAAAGCATTTATGGCCAATGTCAGGAAGTTGACCAGACAGCCAGCTAAAAAGACGACTAAGAGTTAAAGGAGGTGACTTAAATGGCAGATAAATCCTTTTTCATAGATACGACGAAATGCACGGCTTGCAGGGGATGTCAGATCGCCTGCAAACAGTGGAATCGGAACCCAGGAACCAAAACTTTCCAGCGCGGAAGCCATCAAAACCCCGCAGATCTCAGCTTCTTCACCTATAAATTAGTGAGGTTCAGTGAACTTGAGGAAGGCGGAAACCCCAAATGGTACTTCTTCCCTGATCAATGCAGGCACTGTATGGAACCCCCCTGCAAGGCAACGACTGACTCTTTGGGCTCCAAGGCCATTATCCAGGATGAAGCGACCGGGGCGGTCATTTTTAATCCAAAGGTAAGTGTCAAACCGGCTGATTTTAAGACCATCAGGGAGTCCTGCCCCTATGATATCCCTCGATATCATGAGAGGATGGGAGTGATGGCCAAATGCACCATGTGCTTTGATCGAACCAAAGAAGGAATGCTGCCAGCTTGTGTAAAAACCTGCCCGACGGGCGCGATGAACTTTGGCGATCGAAAGGACGTTCTCGAAAAAGCCAACAAGAGGTTGGCAGAGGTGAAAGGCACTTACAAGGATGCGATGCTGGCCAATCCTGATGATGTTCGGGTAATCTTTCTCCTTGTGGACGATCCCAAGAGGTACCACAAGTTCGCGGTAGCGGAAAATACGATCGGGATCACAAGGAAGATGGCACTGAAGCGGCTCTTCAAACCCCTGAGGAGCTTGGATCGAATGATTGGATAGAAAAGCATAAAAGGGGGGTAATGTTGTTGGGCTTGTTTCGGCATTTTGGGGGCCCGAAACAAGCCCGTTTTTTTCAATTTGAATACGAGATTGCTTCGCTGTCGCTCGCAATGACAAACTAAGTAATGGAGCCCTGTTCCTGTCATTGCGAGGAGTCCCCCAGTTGGGGGACGACGAAGCAATCTCAAAACACTTTATTAATGGGGAAGGCTAGATTGGAAACCCTAAAGAAACGGATTCAACAGCTCAAAAAGAAAAGGCCCGGCTACAAGGAAATTCTTGACTTTTATCAGAAGGTCAAAGAGGAACAGGAGAAGACAAAAGCCTCCCTGCAAGTTGACCCCATTCCACTTAAGAAGGAATGGAAAGAGCTTTTGAAGAAAGAGGGCTTCTCCCTGATCGAAAAAAAAGATTTTCCAGTAGATGTCGAAGCCTCCTGCTCCCTCTTCCGATCTCTTTGCGAGATTGGCAAGGACGCAAACCCTCATTTGACAGAGCAGGTGAAGAAGATCGAAGAGAACACCCACAACAAAAGGCTTGATCTGAGAGGATTGTTGAGGGAAGCAGCCAATGAACAAAAGGTGGAACAGATCGCCAATGAACTTGGATTGGATAAGAAGGTTCTTCTATTCCTAATCGACAATAGTGTGAAGCCCTCCATCGAAGCAGGAGTGGAAAAATATCTCAATGAAATCGATACTGAAACTTGGATGAAAGGTTGCTGTCCGATTTGCGGCTCCCTTCCCTTTTTGAGCCTATTAAAAGAAGAGGTTGGAAAACGATTTCTCCTCTGCTCCTATTGCGGATATCAGTGGCGAACGGATCGGATGATCTGCCCTTTCTGCAATAACAACGAACAGGAGTCTCTCCACTATTTTTATGCTGAGGGAGAGGATGCTTATCGGATTGATCTCTGTGACAAGTGTCACCAGTATATCAAAACGATTGACCTGAGGACGTTGGGACAATTGGACCTCCCTTTGGAGGACCTCGCCACTCTCCATCTCGATATCAGTGCCTCCCAAAAAGGCTACAAGAGACCCGTCCCCAATCCCTGGACCCCGTAAAAACAACGTGACCGTGTCCGTGTCTCGTAGTCCTTTAACTTCCCCTGTCTTATCCAGTAAATTCTGAACAGGTATGCCAGAGAAATTCCAAAATCTGTCCTGAACGATATTTAATCTGACAGGCACCCTCAAGTTACGTCTTGGTTCATGAGTACACTTCAATGCAGGTTGGGAGATTGATGATTTTTCTCAAAAATCCTTTGTTTCCAGGGATCTGGTGGGGGGCAGCTCTAAAAGCTCGATGGGTTCTCCAAATTGATGTTCAATGGTGGGTTAGTTTTTTATACTTTATAAATTTCTTTTCGATGGCCTATGAGATGAATCGTGATGAGTTTGTTTGAGAAATCAGCAGTGTAAACGACCCTCCAGTCACCGACTACAAGCTTAAACATCCCTTGAAACTTTCCTTTTAGGGCTTGAGGATTGATAACCTCAATATTTTGAGATAACCACTCTACCCTTTTTATAACTCTTTCAGCTATACCCCTGTCGAGTTTTGAAAGATCATCAAGAGCCTGGGGAGTAAAATCGGCTTTATATTTCACTCAATCCCAACCTTTTCTTTACTTCTTCTAAAGAAATCCTTTCTTTAGAAGTGAGAGAATCGCTCAACCTTTTTTCAATTTCCTCCCTCAATTCCAATCCGTAATCCGGATCAACAAGGAATTCCTTAAATTTTTCTTCCATTACCTCTCTTATAATACTTTTCAATTCCTCGGTCGTTAAATCAGCAATTTTCAACTTTTTTCCCTCCCTTCTTTTAAACAATATAATATCAATTTCACTCCTGCAACGCAATTAAAAAGGCGACTTATTGATACGATGCTTATTCAAACCCTTAATGGACCCAGAATCATTCCTCTTGTTTTCGGAGCATGAATAGGATATAAATATTTATATTTCAAGGTAAATATCATGAAGGGAAGATTGTTTCTTATAGTCATTTTGATTCTGGGATTTTTCCTGATCCTCAATACTTTTCGTTCCCATGCCCAAAAGCAGGCAAAGACGCTCACCATCCTCTATAGCAATAATTTGAATGGTGAGATCGATCCCTGTCCAACCTGAGACCAAACCAACCGGATCGGCGGTCTGGCCAGGAGAGGAGCATGGGTAAAGGAATTGAAAGAGAATCGCAAGGACGTCCTTGTTCTGGATGCAGGGGATCTCTTTTTTAAGAAACTTAGCAATCCCATTCCAGAGAATGAACTGAAAATGGTGAGTGAGAAAGCCCGATTGATCCTCGAGGGCTTCAATTTGATGGGATATGATGCTTTGGGTATCGGGGATGACGACTTGACTTTAGGAAGAGATTTCCTTATCGAGATGTCGAAGAAGGCCCAATTCCCATTCCTCTCCTCAAATATCATCAATGAGGATTCAGGGAGACTTCTCTTCCAACCCTATCTTTTGAAAGAAATTGCAGGAATGAAAATCGGCATCTTCAGCCTCTTCTCCCCCGATCTTTTTACAGGTCCAAACGATTTCAGAAAGAAAGGGTTGGTAATTCGAGATCCTGTGGAAACCGCCCAGGCCATGGTCAGGGAACTTCACCCTAAAACGGACCTCATCATCCTTCTCAGCCATCTCAGTTATCCCAAGGATGTAGAACTAGCACAGAATATTTCTGGGATTCACTTGATCATAGGCAGCCACACAGGGGCCAATCTCCTTTATCCTCCTCTTATCAAAAATACATACCTTCTCCAGATAGCTCCGAAGGGAATGTACGGTGCAAGGATCGATTTCACATTCAACAACAATACGTTCTCTTTCTACAATTCGTCAGAAAAACGCTCCCTCGAAAGCCGGCTCAACTATATTAAATATCGACTCATGGCCAAAGAAACTCCAGAGCGGGAAAAGGCCCAATGGCTGAAGTCCAAGGAAGATACCGAGCGAGCCCTTGCACAGCTTCAGGGCAAGAACGAATTCACCAACATCATTTTTCCTCTCCGGGATGGTATGAAAGACCATCCGGACATTTTGAAAATGGTCGATGAATATAGATCAAAATATCCGGAAACTGAAAAACCCGCTCCTCCGAAATAGGCCATTATGGCAAACCCTGATCTGATCCTTCTCCATCCCCCGAGTCTTTACGATTTCAGGAAACTTCCAGGACTCCATGGTCCGATCAGCGATGTCGTCCCTTCCACCCCCATCTTCGAAATGTATCCTATCGGTTTTGCCAGCCTCTCGGAATATCTGGAGCGCCATGGCCTCCGGGTAAGGATTGTGAACATCGCCATGAAGATGTTAAAGGATGAAAGGTTCGATGTGGAGCGATTCATCCATAAACAAAAGCCTGTGGCTTTTGGCATCGATCTTCACTGGATGGCCCATGTTCAGGGCGCATTGGCCCTGGCAGAGATCATCAAACAGCATCACCCCGAAATCCCTGTGATCTTGGGTGGACTCTCCGCCACCTATTATCACGAGGAGATTCTCCGAGAATATCCTTTCGTCGATTTCATCGTCAGGGGAGACTCCACGGAGAACCCCTTGCTTCAACTCCTCCGGGCGATCAAGGAAAGAGGCGATCTCCAGGAAATCCCTAACTTAACCTGGAGGGATAGGCATCATGGAATTCAGGTCAATCCCATCAGCTACGTCCCGGAGAATCTCGATGATATTGCCATCGACTACCTTCACATCATGAAGAAGGTGGTGAGGTACATCGATCCAACGGGTTACCAGCCTTTTGTCGATTGGTATACCTATCCGGTCACAGCGGCCTTCACTTGCCGGGGATGTACCTACCACTGTAAGACCTGTGGAGGTTCATCACTGACTTTTCGATCGATGGCCAATCGGAAGAAACCTGCCTACCGGGACCCAAAGCTGTTGGCCCAGGACATCTTCAATATCTCAGACCACCTGCACGCCCCCATCATGATCATCGGTGATATTTTCCAGCCTGGAGAAGAGTATGGCCTCACCTTCCTCCAGGAGGTGAAAAAGAGGTCGATTGCGAATCACATTGCTTTCGAATTTTTTGTCCCTCCTTCTCGACACCTCTTCGAAAAGATTGCAGAATCGATTCCGAACTTCAATGTCGAGATTTCCCCGGAGTCTCACAGTGAAGAGGTGCGGAGGGCCTTTGGAAGGCCTTATGACAATGAATCCTTAGAGAGAATGATCGCGGATGCCATCGACTATGGTTCCAAACGGATCGATCTCTTCTTCATGATCGGCCTTCCCAAACAGACTTATGCCTCTGTCTTGGAGACTGTTGACTATTGCCGCTCCCTCTTAGAACGATTCCGATCCTATGGGAAACTCATTCCCTTCATCTCTCCTCTTGCCCCTTTCCTGGATCCGGGGAGTACGGTATTCGAAGCTCCTGAAAAATACGGGTATCGCCTTCTCCATCGGACCGTGGAGGAACATCGCCAGGCCCTGATGGCTCCAAGTTGGAAATATATCCTCAACTATGAAACGGAATGGATGACCCGGGATGAAATCGTCTACAGTACCTATGAGGCTGGAAAGAGGTTGAATCGGCTGAAGGCTGAATTTGGTCTCATCGGCCAAAGGACAGCGGAATCGGTTGAGGTGCGGATCGAAGGTGCGGTTCGGATGATGAAGGAGATCGACCGGATCATGGTCCTTCCAGATGCCAAGGAGAGGGAGATCGAATTGGAGTCCACCCTATGCGGACGTCAATCTTTTCATGCCTATAGCATGTCTACCGTCTGCGAGAAAAGGGAACTGGAGTGGCCCACTCGATTTATTCGAATGAACTTCATCAAGATACTTAAAACGCTCCTGATGAGGAGGAAGCCAAATGTCTCAACCCCTTCGTCAACAGGTTCTCCGTAAGATACCGAGCGTGGATGAAATCCTCTCAAGGCCTGAGATCGCGGACCTCTTGAAAGTCCACCCCCGAACTGTCGTGGTGGAGGCCATCCGAAAGGGGTTGGGAGATCTTCGGGAAGAACTCCTCCATAAAAAAGCAATTT
>Ga0184636_1000323_pt1 | contig 11672 bp, 13 predicted proteins | sample PLM3_60_b2_FD_133164 | JGI IMG/M metagenome (GOLD analysis project Ga0184636, IMG submission 133164) | Groundwater sediment microbial communities from an aquifer in East River, Colorado, USA - PLM4_90_b2 | ecosystem: Environmental > Terrestrial > Soil > Riparian zone | place: USA: East River... | reverse complement strand
AGGCTACAGACCCTGGGATATCGAGGTGGGAGCGGCTTTCGATATCGACCGGAGAAAAGTGGGAAAACCTCTAAGAGAGGCCATCTTCGCCAGGCCCAATTGCACCCAGACCATCTTCTCCCAATTCAATGATTCAGGTGTCATCGTTTCCATGGGTGAAGTGCTGGATGGGGTTTCAGAACATATGAAGGACTACCCCGAGGACCGCATTTTCGTGGTGGCCAATGAGAAACCCTGCAATGTGGAGAAGGCTCTCAAGGAATCCGGAGTGGAAATCCTTCTCAACTACCTTCCCGTGGGTTCGGATCTGGCGACTCGATTCTATGCGGAAGCCTGTCTGAACACAGGGGTCAGCTTGATCAACTGTATACCCAGCTTCATCGTCTCGGACTCCGGGTGGGCAAAACGATTTGAAGAGAAAGGCATCCCTGTCGTCGGGGATGATGTGAAATCCCAGATGGGCGCCACCATCATCCATCGGGCGCTGGCCAGACTCTTCGAGGACCGCGGAGTGAAACTGGACCGGACCTATCAGATTAACACAGGCGGAAACACGGACTTCCTCAATATGCTCAACCAGAGCCGTTTGAAGAATAAACGGATCTCCAAAACCGAAGCGATTCAGTCCCAGCTCGGCGTCCCTCTCGAACCGGAGAATATTCATATTGGCCCTTCCGATTATGTCCCCTGGCAGAACGACAACAAGGTCTGTTTTCTTAGAATGGAAGGAAGGGGGTTCGGAGAGATTCCATTGAATCTCGAACTGAGACTCTCGGTTGAGGATTCGCCGAATAGCGGCGGGATCACCATCGATGCCATCCGGTGCTGTAAGATTGCCCGAAACAGGGGAACCGGCGGTCCCCTCCTCTCCATCTCCGGCTATGCGATGAAACACCCCCTCGTCCAGTTTCCCGATAACCAGGCCAAAGTCATGGTGGAGGAGTTCATCGAAGGAAAGAGGGAGAGGTAACTCCTTTCTCTTTAATTTAAGCCTATTAACTCTCTTACCTTTTCCACAGCCATTACAGCATCCGGAGCGTAGCCATCAGCCCCAATCTGTCTGGCAAACTCCTCAGTAACCGGAGCTCCTCCAACGATGGTTCTTGTTTGACTGCCTAATCTTATACCCCTTAACGCTTCAATGGTGACCTTCATCTGTGTCATCGTGGTCGTTAATAGAGCAGACAGTCCAACAATTTTGGGCTCATGATCTTTTACTGCCTTGATAAACTTCTCAGGAGGCGCATCAATTCCGATATCGATCACCTCAAACCCTCCTCCCTCCAACATCATACCCACCAAATTCTTACCGATGTCGTGAAGGTCTCCCTTCACCGTCCCTAAGACAACTTTTTCCATTCTTGGAGACCCGGTATTACTCAAAACGGGTTTCAGAATACTGAGGCACGCATGCATGGCACGGGCCGCAACAAGTACCTCGGGGATAAAGATCTCACCCTTCTTGAAAAGAAGCCCAATCTGATTCATAACCTTGATCAATCCCTGATTGAGTAAACTCACCGGATTTTCGCCGGCATCAAGGGCTTCCTGAACTAAACCTTTAACTTCTTCGATTCTCCCCTTCAAAAATGCTTGAATAAATCTTTCTCTATCAATCATGTGCACCCCCCTTAGTTATTAAAGAATGTTTTTGATCTTGAGCTTTATGCATTCCTTTCTTTGATGTGGCATAGCACCGTCATTCTGTTAAAAAGAATCGTATCCTGGGCAAACAGGTCTTCTGCTCCTTGCTTTTGCCTTTTCTTCCACCTCAAAACTTTTAAGATGTAGGTTGAGGCCCTGAATCCTACCAAACGTTCAACCCCTAGATGGTCAATCAAAAATTTTTCCGTGATCATCATTGACATCACAGATCCTAGGGCTCTTTCCAACCATTTGTTGGGGATTTGAAACATAGATGATGGCAACTATTTTGGCAGGGATATTTCCATGACATTTCAGGAGATGTGGAATTGATCCTTCGTAATAGATGGAATCACCAGGATGGAGCACCTCTCTATGTTGATCCAGTATGATCTCCAATTCCCCTTGTAAAACATATATGAATTCCTCACCCTCATGGACAGTCATCCTGTCATCTACATACACGTCAGGTTCAAAGGTAACCAAGAAGGGTTCCATGTATCGATCCTTTTTCTCCTGGCCTAACGGAACATAAGAATATCCATAACCTAGGCTCTCTTTGGATACAGAATGGAAGTGTTCCTTCATTTCGTTTTTTCGTACAATCATAAACGTCTGTGTCGGTTTTTCACCCATAAGGGTCCCAACGCTTACGCCAAGGGCTTTTGAAATCCTGATTAATACCCCTAGAGCAGGAGAAACTTTCCCGTTCTCTATTTCGACCAGTTGCTCGTAAGATAACCCTATCTTCCCGGCTATCAACTCAACGGAAAGCTCTTTCTGCTCTCGACATTCCCTAATCGCTTTTCCTACGTCGAACTCCTTCCTCTCCTCTTTTTCATCCATCGATTTTTAACCCCTTTCGGGAATAGGGTCCCCGATAAGATTTGAGTCTTAATGGGAAAACCTTTTCTCGAAATCCCAGACATCTGGAAATCCGATTAAGTCCTGAAAAGTCCTAAAATCCATCAAATGGTCTAAAAGGCTCTGGGTACTTCCCTCCTGTTTGAGAATCCTCATCGCCTCCCGCACACCGAATGCAGCTGCAAGCAACGCAGTAAGGGCGAAGGCCACCATTTTGAAACCCATCTTTTCTAATTCTTTAACCGTGCAGAGAGGGGTACGCCCCCCCTCAATTATATTAGCCATGACAGGCACTGAGAAGGATTCCGCTATCTGACGAAGTTCTTCCTTTGATTCAGGCGATTCGACAAAGATGACATCCGCACCCGCCTTCTCGTAAAGTCTCCCACGGTGAATGGCCTTGTTTAAGCCTAAAGTGGTTCGAGCATCTGTGCGGGCAATGATGATAAAATCATCGCTTCTACGCGACCCTATAGCAGCCTCAATCTTTCGAATCATCTCCTTCTCGGGAACCACATGCCGACCTAAGGTATGTCCACATTTCTTTGGAGACTCCTGATCCTCTAATTGAATCCCTGCGGCTCCTACCTGTTCGAATTCCTGAATCGTCCTTCGAACATTGATGATACCTCCATAGCCTGTGTCTCCATCAGCGATGACAGGAATCTTCACACTCCTAGCCATGTTATGTACTCTCTCGGCCATCTCAGACATTGTCATCAACCCTACGTCGGGCAGCCCTAAGTGCGACGCCGATTGTCCGAATCCAGAAAGATAGACGGCTTCAAAACCAGTTATCTCGATGAGTTTGGCTGAGACCATGTCATAGGCGGCGGGGACTACTAAAACTTCCCTCTTATGTAAACGGTGTCTGAGAGTCTGGGATCTCATGGGTCCACTCCTATTTTCTTACGGCCTGCCAGAAACCACATCCAATGGGAGTGCGCCTTTCCGCCATGGTTTTCTTCTTCCTCAATCTCCATAAGCTCTTGAATTTGGAATTGTCTTCTAAAAAGACCTTTAATGCTCCCCTCACTGAAGTAGAAAACCGGCCTGCCCTTTTTGCTCTCGAATGTATTGGGGGCAATCTTCTCCCCTTTACCAAAGTCACCATCCTTCGTCGACATGGAGGTCAGTACAAGGATTCCCTCTGGAACCAAAGAACGGGCCAACCACGTGCTGATCTTCTCTCTATCCCTTTCCAAGAAAAGGTGAAGGGTGTTAAAAGAAAATATCCCCTCGAAGGCCTTCCCTTTTAAAGGAAAATCTAAGATGTTACGCACAGAATAAAAGATCGGGACTTTCTCTCTTCTCGCTTCCTCTTTGGCCATTTCTATCGCAACCGATGAAATGTCAAAACCCACTACTTGAAAACCATTCCTCGCAAAGAAAAGGCTGTTTCTTCCGTACCCACAACCTGGAACGAGAATTTTGGAGACGTGATGATTTTTAAATATTCTCTCTGCTTGCAGGGCTGCTCCACAAGGTGCCTCTCCCCAGATTTTCCCCTCCTTACTAAATCGGTCATCCCAGTATCGCCCTTGAGGATTCTCTTGCAAAGTATCTATTACCCTCATCCTTTATTAGCCCTTATCCTATCTCGTATTGATTACGAAATTCGGCGATGGCCTTCATTTTATCCGCGACCTCGCCCGCTTTTTCTGAAGACTCCGCTTGAACTGAGATGAGGGAGATTGCTGGATAGAGCCCCCCCCCCGCCACCAAGTATTCCAATGCCTCACTGAGAAAATGGAGCAGTTCTCGTTGGCTCCAGTTGGAGAGTGCTCTGCCGGAGATGGACACCGGGAAAGGGAAACCCGGTAACCTATAGCGCACCGCTTTTCGGATGGTCTCCACCGATTCCGTAGTGCCGTATAAAGCTTGGTAGAGGTAACGTCCCTCCTTTTGACTGATGGGATCATCAGGTCTCCCCATGACGGCGGCAAGAGTGTTCGGAGCCCTCTGAGGGCCGAGATAGGACTGAACCTCTCTATCATAGGGGGCAATATCTGAGTGGTAAAAGACCGGTGAAATCATCTCTGGGGTCAGAAAGATTTCGTTCAGGAGTCCAATCTTCAATCCTGTTCCGAGGATACGAGTGCCAAAATACTTGGAAAGTTCTGTACAACCCTTCATGTAGGCATGAAAAAAATCTATATCTAACATTGTATCCATTAAGACCTGTTCGATCCCCCGAATAAAACAGGCAATGGAAAAAGGACCAAGGATGCTGGCAACCAGAAAAACCTCGTCTCCAAGTTCCTTGGTGATGAGGCGTATCATCTCTAAGTAATTTTTGAAGTATCCAGAGGGAGAGGCGGGTACTTTGATCTTATCCAGATCGTCCCAGCTCTTGAGAAACCCTTCTACGAAACCCGGAAAATTCTCTCCCGCGAACTCCCAACGAACCCCTAACTCAGGACCACAACCATATAGGATATAGCCGTTAGCAATAACACAATAGTCCACTTCAAATTCTTTAATAAATTTTTTTGTCAGTTCAGCGGTGAGGCTCGGCTCATTCAAAAATTGCTCCACCGTGATCCCATAATATTGACAGATGAAGGTGTTTGAATTGGCCACCATAATGGGTAGTTTATCAGGTTTATCGCCACACAGCGTCTTGTTCACTCTCTCCAGTGGAAGGATAGGATTATTTGGCATTTAACGAATCCTCCTTTTCGAAAATCCTCTTGGACAGCCTTCGGTCCTGAATCTATCCTCCCAAATAGGCTTCCTTGACTAACGAGTTATCGGTGAGGTTTTCTACTGTATCGGCCACCACAATTTCACCATTTTCCATCACATAAACCCGCTGGGCAACTTCCAAGGCCATAAAGGCATTCTGTTCCACCAGCAGGATGGTTGTCCCTTGCTTGTTTATCTTTTCGATCGTGACAAATAGTTCCTGGACCAAAACAGGCGCCAAACCCAGTGAAGGTTCATCAAGAAGCAAGAGGGTTGGTCTGGCCATGAGTGCCCGGCCTATGGCCAACATCTGCTGCTCTCCACCGCTTAAAGACCACCCAAGCTGCTTCTCTCTTTCTCTGAGTCTTGGGAACAATCGGAAGACCTTTTCGAGATCTCCTTCAATATCCATCCGGCCTTTCCGCCACGCCGCTGTTGCCAATGCAAGGTTTTCCATCACGGTCAAACCAGGAAATATCCGCCTTCCTTCCGGGACGTGGCTAATCCCTAAGGTAACAATCTCTTCCACCGACTTCCTATCGATGGACTTCCCATTAAAAGATACTTTCCCTTTTTTAGGTCTGATGAGACCTGAAATGGTCCGGAGGGTGGTCGTCTTTCCTGCTCCATTGGCACCGATAACAGCCACCATTTCTCCTTTTCGCACCAAGAGGGTCACCTGTTTTAATGCCTGAATGTTTTCATAGAAGACATCAATGTTCTCAAGTTCTAGCATGGTCGCCCTTTTTCCCTAAATAGGCCTCGATCACCTTACTATTGTTCTTAATTTCTTCGGGAGTTCCCTCAGCGATCTTCTCACCAAAATCCAAAACTGTGACACGATGAGAGATATTCATTACCAATCGCATGTTGTGTTCAACAAGGATGATCGTAATCCCTTGAGTCCGAATATTCTCAATCCTTTCCATGAGCCAAGTCGCCTCTTTTCTGTTCATTCCAGCAGAGGGTTCATCCAATAGGATCAAATCTGGCTCAGTCGATAGGGCGCGTGCCATCTCGAGTAATCTTTGCTCTCCGTAGGGAAGGCTTTTAGCCACCTGTCCTTTCTTTTCATCTAAACCAACGGCCTTGAGTGTCTCCAAGGCTCGCTCTTGAATCATCTTCTCCTCTTTCTTGGAGGCCTCGGTTCTTAAGAGGGTACTTAGGATACCTTCTTTCGTCCGGCAATGATGCGCAATCATCACATTTTCTAAAACCGACATCTCTCCAAATAGTCGGATAGCCTGAAAGGTGCGGGCGATGCCCCTCTGTGTAATCGAATGGGGCTTCAACCCCAGAATGCTAACTCCTTTCAATTGGACATCTCCTCCAGAAGGAGGATAAAGGCCTGTAAGAACGTTCAAAAAAGTGGTTTTCCCCGCACCGTTTGGGCCGATTAGAGCCCGAATCTCTCCTTTTTTGACCTGAAAATCAATAGATCGCAACGCCTGGAGGCCGCCAAAATATTTAGTAAGATTCTTTGTTTCAAGAATGATAGACAACTTCGTTCTCTCTTTCATTAATGGTTTGAAAAAACCTGAAGACGAAGCTGGCGGATCAAACCGATAATGCCATAGGGCATAAAGATCATCATCAAAATAATCCCGATACCGTATAATAATAGATAATAATCCTTTAGAAACCTTAACCACTCGGGCAGAAAGGTAAGCAGAACCGCTCCAAGGATGGCACCTGCGGTTGACCCAGAACCTCCAATGATCAACATGTAGAGAATAACGATCGCATGCTCAATGTCGAATGTTTCCGGACTAATATAACTAAAAAGATGGGCATAAAGACTCCCCGCAACACCCGCATAGAGAGCACTCAAGACAAAGGCCATTATCTTCCCCTTGCTGGTATCAATGCCCATAACTTCGGCTGCCAGTTCATTCTCTCTGATAGCCATCAGGAGGCGGCCATACTTCCCCCGGTGGATCCTTTCAGCGATAAAAATCATTAATACAAGGAAGAAAAGGATGATGTAGTAAAAAGAAACTGTGTTATCAAAGATCAAAGGTCCTATCGTTGGAGCCTTGATGCCGGCAATGCCATCCACACCCCGCGTCACTCTGTCCCATCTCGACAAGATGAGACGGACAATCTCGGCAAACCCCAAGGTGGCGATGGCCAAGTAGGGCCCTCTCAGTCGGAGGACAGGTACCCCGATGAACAGCCCAAAGAGGGATGAAGCCAGTGCGGCTGCAGGGAGAGCCAGCCAGAAAGGGACTGACCAATTCACCGACAAGAGAGCAGAGGTATAAGCCCCGATCCCGAAGAAGGCGATATGGCCGAGGGAGAACTGGCCGGCGCGGCCTAAAATAAAATCATAGCCCAAGACCAGAATGGCGTAGACCCCTGCCACACAACCCAGTTGTTGATAATATTGGGAAACGATCAGAGGGAATAACAATATGATCATACTGCCTATGGAGATCCAAAGAGCTTGGGAATACGACTTCATCCTATCTTTCATGCCCTCTCCGCAACCTTTTCACCGAAAATCCCCTGGGGGGCCAATAGAAGGATCAAGATGATCACCCCAAAAGCCAAGCCGTCTTTAAAAAAAGTCGAAACATATCCTGCAGCCAAGATCTCCACAATTCCAAGAAATACTCCACCCACCACAGCACCAGGAACACTCCCAAATCCACCGATAATCGTGGCACAAAACGCTTTGATCAGAACCGCTCCACCCATATCGGTTGTCACCAAAAAAATAGGTCCTAAGAGAAGACCTGCGGCCCCGGCTAAAAGAGAGTTTAGCACAAACGTCAGAGCGATAATCCGATCCACCCTTATCCCCATCAGTCGCGCTGCTTCAGGATCTTGGGCCGTGGCTTGCATCATATAGCCCATCATTGTCTTCTTAAAGAAAAGATAAAATAAAAAGAAGAGGCTCCCGGTGACTCCAATAATGAAAAGGGTTTGAGGCACGATCAGAATGCCCATCACCTCCATCGGCTCTCTTCTGAAAAAGGAGGGGAAAGAAAGTGGATAAGGACCCCAGAGAAGGCGAGCTCCATTTTTGAGGACAATATGAAGTCCAACGGTGCAGATGACCACCGTCAGATGGGGTTTTCCCCTCAGAGGATAATAGGTGAGCCTTTGAATGATGAAGCCAAAGGCTGCCATGGCTAAGAAAACCACAAAATAGGAGAGCGCCAATGGCAGCCTAAGAAGGGTTGCAGCCATGACACCAAAGAAGGCCGATATCATGACAAACTCACCCTGAGCGAAGTTGATCACCGCCACAGCTCGATAGACCAGAACGAATCCAAGGGCCACTAAGGCATAAATGCATCCCATTGCGAGGCCGTTGGCTAACATCTGACCTAAGTGCTGCATAGGTTATATTTTTAACCCCTTCCCATTAAGGGTAGATTTTACCGGCTGACCGTTGTCAATACCTTCAGACCGGCACCCGAAACATCCACGACCATCACTCGCCATGCTCCTCTTCCCTTTTCATCGAAGGTGTAGGTATTGGCAACCCCTCGGTAACCTTTGCCCTCGCGAAGGGCCTTCTGTATGGCTTCGGGACCTGTCCCCACCTCTCTAATCACCTTTGCTAACAATTTGACACTATCATAGCTGATGGCGGCCAATAGATCAGGCATAATGCCCGTTCTTTCCTTATATCTCTTTACGAAATCTTGAGCCGCCGGATCCGTATCCTGATCTGGGACGGTATCCGTGACCGAATAAACATCGGCTCGATCCTCGGGTGTCATCAATTTAAGAACTTGAGGCATGGCAAAGATCGGATTGGCCATGAGGGGAACGTTAATCTTAAGTTGCTTCATCTGACGGGCCAGGAGAACCCCAGGAGCCGGGAGAACCCAAGCGATAACAGCATCTGCACCCGCATTCTTAATCTGTAAGAGTTGAGCGGAAACATCCTTGTCGCTCGAAGGTGCGCTCACTACAGCCACTGGTTTAAGATTCAACTCTTCGAGAGTTTTTACAATGACAGGAGCCGTGCTGAGTCCGAATTCCTCGGCGGCATGGAATACCCCGATCTTAGTCTTTTTCAGGTGTTGAACCACGTAGCGGGTGGCAGCAATGGCAGCGAACTCATCAGTCACCCGTGGCTGAAAGAACCAAGGGTTTCCGTGATCGGTCAATTTGGGACTGCTCCCCTCGATCAACGTGGGTATTTTTGCTTTCTGGATAATAGGAGACATGGCCATGGTCTGTGAACTGGTGCTTCCCAAAATCAGTGCCACGGGCTTCGAGGCCGAGACTTTATGAAGGGCATTCACAGCAATCGCATTCGTATCCGCATTGTCCTCTGAGAGGAGTTCAATGTTCACCCCCTTGATTCCGCCAGCTTCATTGATCTCTTTCACCGCAAGGGCTGCACCATGCTGCATCCCCCAGCCGATCAGGGCATTGGCAGTGGTGAGGGGAACAATAAATCCAATTCTAATAGTGTTGACAGCAAAAGCACCTGTGGCAATCATTGTTACAAATAAAAATAGTAGAACCATCGTGAACCCTGTTAACTTCATTTTTCTCATCATTTTACACCTCCTGTTGGCCCCCCTCTATGTAGATTCTGTGAAAGCGCCTGCCTTCCGGTAAAACAGGGCAGAAGAATACAAACTTCTCATCAAAAATCCTCCAATTAGTTCATAAAAATTATCATCACCTCCTTTCCACTTGCCTTTTCTTGTCATGCAAATGTTTCCCCAAAAGAGCCAAATCCAAGCTTTCGGGAGATAGTCTTAGCGCTTTTCCTTGCAAGGCCAAGAAGCTCCGGCAGACGGGTTTTGTTGAACCGAATATTGGGCCCAGAAATGGTAAAGGCAGCGATCACTTTCCCTGTGGCATCTCTTATCGGGGTAGACAAAGATGAGACTCCAGGGTAGCGTTCGCCATGACTCACAGCGTACTGTTGTCGTCGAATCATCTTCAGTTCCTTTTTCATTTTAACTGGGTCTGTGATCGTCTTCCCCGTAAACCGCTGCAAACCCCGTTGCGCAATGATCCAGTCGATCTCTCTTTCCGTTAGGGAAGACAAAAGCACTTTACCGGATGCACCGCAGTGAAGGGGGAGGCGCTCTCCGACGGAAATAACACCTCTCAATGGCTGTAGCCCTTCCAAGCTCTCAATACAAACCCGTTCTGCCCCCTCGATCACCAACAAGGTAATCGTTTCATTACATTGATCCCTCGCTTCCCTCATGATCGGCAAAGCCTCTTCTCGAATGTCCATTTTTTCCTGAAATTTAGAGACCAAAAGGAGGATTTTGGTTCCCAACTTGTAATTTCCTGATTGGGGATCTTTACAGACAAAGCCCTTGGACTCTAAAGCGAGCAGAAGCCGGTGGAGTGTGCTTCTCGCTATCCCGAGCTGTTCACTCAACCTCCGGATGGGCACGCCACCCTTTTGGTCACTCAGATATTCCAAAATCGTCAAGGCATTAGATACGGATTGCGAAAGAATTGTTTTTGACATTTCGGTATCGTCCCAATTATCAGGACGAATGTCCCAAAATTATCATAAACCGGCTTCTTTTGTCAAGCAAAATTTCAAAATCGGCCAAATAGCCGGTAGCCTCTCCATCTCATCCTCTCCAGAGAGAGAAGGGGAGACGAAATTCACAGATTGAGGTTTTATAATAAATGGACAAAAAATAGTATTGATGGCTCAAAAATAGCGATGGACCTTGCAGGTAATGTTGGCGGGAGCTCAAGATTTCTTCTAAAAAGGCCTTGAAAAGAATTTGAAGAACAATTCTGGTGTTCCTTCTTCACATGGTTCTAACATAATAAAGTCCTTATCCCACATTCCTCGAAGGAATCTTATCAAAAAATCTAATGACCCTTTAATCCCTTCATATTTTAAATGGAAAAACAGACTATTCTCTCTGGCATGTTTCAGATGGGTCTCTGATAAGTTAACACTCAAATCTACTAAAGCAATTCTGGCGTCAGCTTTTGTAACTGCCATGTCAAACCGATAACTAACAAAACCTGACCTTCCATAAAATACGCTTTAAATCATGCTTCATTTTTACTATTTAGAATGATTTTCTCTTTGCCCTTTTTTAATTTTGAGGACGGTAATTCCTTTCTCCTTTATCCATCGTTCCAAATAAAAAGAGGGCTTTTCATTTGAGGCCTCGATCTCTTTAAAAAATTCAATCGTCCTCCTGAGATTCTTCCCAAAATATTCATAGACGGCTTCAAATTTGTCGGGGCGATGGAAGTATCGCCGGTAGGCCATCAGGACCGCATTGTTCAGTTTCTTCCTTTCAAAACCTTTGTAGCAGTCCGTTTTAAACTGATCTTGCATCTCTTTAAATTTTTCTTGAATCGATTGAAAGATCTCTTCTCTTCCTCCTACCTTCTCCTCTCTCGAAACGGGTTGCTCATAGAATCCCGATAACCGTTTGTATGCCTGATCGATCCACTTCGAAAAAAGCAGGTCATCCCCCTGATAATCGATCGCCAGGGCCACCTCTTTT
>Ga0184636_1000322_pt1 | contig 11673 bp, 11 predicted proteins | sample PLM3_60_b2_FD_133164 | JGI IMG/M metagenome (GOLD analysis project Ga0184636, IMG submission 133164) | Groundwater sediment microbial communities from an aquifer in East River, Colorado, USA - PLM4_90_b2 | ecosystem: Environmental > Terrestrial > Soil > Riparian zone | place: USA: East River... | reverse complement strand
TTCGAAAGAAGAAAAACGCCACATAACATTGTGCTTCACCCTATTGGTGACACCCTTAATATGAAAATTATCACATGGAACTGTAACATGGCTTTTAGGAAAAAGGCCGACGTCATCCTGACATGTAAGCCAGACATTCTTATTGTTCCTGAATGCGAGCATCCAGACAAATTGCTTTTCAATAGTGGCACACTAAAACCGACCGACATTTTATGGTTCGGACAAAATCAAAACAAAGGACTCGGTATATTTTCGTACAGCGACTTTAGATTTAAAGTTCCAGACGTTCATAATGATCATTTCAAAATGATCGTTCCTGTTGCAGTTACCGGTGCACAATTTGACTTTACTCTTTTTGCTATATGGGCAAACAATTCAGAAGACCCGGACGGGCAATACATAACACAAGTCTGGAAAGCAATTCATCATTATGACTCATTAATTACAAACAAAAAGACAATATTAATCGGCGACTTTAACAGCAACACAATTTGGGATAAACCCAAACGCGAAGGAAATCATTCGACCGTTGTTAAAAAACTGGAAGCAAAGGAAATTCATAGCGTTTATCATAAACATTTCGATCAGACACAAGGGAAAGAACAGCATGCGACATTTTACCTGTACAAACACAAACACAAAACCTACCACATCGACTATTGTTTTGCTTCTATTGACATGCTTGAACATCTGAAGTCAGTCGAAATAGGCGACTATGAGTCTTGGATTAAATACAGCGATCATGTTCCTGTAATGGTATCGTTCAACAAAAAGATTTTTCAACCGCGAAAAAGATAGGTAAAACAAATTAACTATGGCATACGATGAAAAATTAGCAGACAGAATCCGGCAAGCCCTTTCCGGACCGAATAAAGTTGAGGAAAAGAAAATGATGGGGGGCTTAACATTTATGGTGAATGGAAAAATGTGTGTGGGTATTTATAAAGGCGAATTAATGTGTCGTATTGATCCGGCTATCTATGACGAAGTTCTTCAAAAAAATGGTTGTCATCAGATGGATTTTACCGGTAAGCCGATGAAGGGCTTTGTCCTTGTAAATAATGAAGGAATTAAAACAAGAAAAGATTTTGCTTATTGGATAAATCTTTCCCTTGTTTTTAATAAAAAAGCAAAAAAGGCAAAGAAAAAGAAAACAAAATAACAAAGGAAATTATGTCAGCAATTGTTATAAAAAAAGGATCCATTGATTTTTTGAAAACACTTTCAAAAAACAATAACCGTGACTGGTTTAATAAACACAAAGACAAATACATTGAAGCGCACAACAATATCATTGCTTTTGCCGATGCCTTACTGTCTGAAATGAATAAGCATGATAAAATTGAGACCCGATCAGGGAAAGAAAGCCTGTTCAGGATTTATAAAGATGTGCGCTTTTCTAAAGACAAAACGCCTTACAACACTCATTGGAATGGCGCTTTCAAAAGGGCTACAAAAAAATTGCGCGGAGGATACTATTTTAAAATCAAGCCCGGAGGCTCATTTTTGGAGGGTGGTTTCTGGGGCCCGGAACAGAACGATATGAAAAGAATAAGACAGGATATTGAATTAAATTATAAAGATTGGAAAAAGCTGCTTGCTGACAAAACCCTTTTAAAAACATTTGGAAAAATGATAGGAGAACAGGTAAGCTCAGCCCCACGGGGTTATGCTAAAGATCATCCTGCTATTGATTTGCTTCGTTATAAACAATTTCTTTTTAAACATGAGTTTACAGATAAAGAAGTCTGCAGTCCTGATTTTTTATATAAAGTAAATGATGTATTTAAAAAAATGCGTCCCTTCTTTAATTATATGAGTGACGTGCTGACTACTGACGCGAATGGTGTGTCTGTTATTGATTAAAAAAATCATGAAGGAATTATCAGATCAATAAGCTAAACAGAGGATTTTTTACAAATCATTTATGAGCCATACTATAATTTTACATTCAGTTATTACCTGCCCGGTTTGCGGCCATCAAAAGGAAGAAACAATGCCTGTTGATGCCTGTCAATACTTTTACGAGTGTGAAGAATGCAAGACCATTTTAAAGCCGCTTGCCGGTGATTGTTGTGTATTTTGCAGCTATGGGACGGTAAAATGTCCTCCGGTTCAACAGGAAACTTGTCGTTGATATTCTCAGTCAGTTTGCAGAGCCATCAACAAATACTTCGGAAAACGATTCTGGTATTTTCTGTCCGCCCGGGACTTGCCCATAGGAAAAACACAAGACAAAAAAATGATCCGGGCAAACCCCGGGATTAAAGTTACTGAAGCACATCTATATGCATCAGCTTATCATATTTCTTTATCCCGTTTACTAACTCCCGGTGTCTGCCATTAACATTTCTGCATTTTTAAATTTCGTTCGGGCATGACCCCGGGGGGAACTGAAAAATCAAGATTTTCTTTATTAGAAATAGGATTAAAATACCGAGTGAAAAAAAGATTACCTAATGATTCCATTGTTGATAACAAGCCCTGCGGGCTTGATCCGGAGACACAGTCTCCGGACAGCGTTCGATCATTCTTTATTTAAGGAACACTCAGGACAGCAGGGGTGTTGGTGAAAAATCTCAAGATGAATGAGTAGGTATTCGAACACCAACCGGCGTAAACATGACGAAAATCATCTGACCAGCTCCAATAACATGACAAAAGTTACTTTTCCACAGTTATCAAAATTTAACTTTTGCTCACTATACTGACGAACAAAATAAATATTATGGCCTGGCCGTATGGTGGAGTGGATGGATATTACCGCAGCCATATGTGACCAAACACATTCGGGTAATATTTGTGTAACTGCTTCAATTAATCATGTTGATTTTAATTCAGCGGCAAATGTTGGAGATATTATCCTTATCTACGCCAAAATGACAAGAGCTTTTAATACCTCTATGGAAATTTTAGTACAAGCTTATGCCCGGAAAGTATTGGTTGAAAAGAAATGTTTAACCAGTGAAGCTTATTTCACTTTCGTGGCACTTGATGAAAAGGGTAAAGCAACTCAGGTAGTTGCTCTTGAGCCGCTCACTACAATACGATGCGGCATTCAAAAGGAAGAAACAAAAGTTCGCCAAAAGGGAAAGGGTTAAAATAGTATGAATATTATGAACGAAATAATCATCCGTTTTTTATTGCAACAGACCTGTGCCACTATTTGCTGCACCGGGGAACATGGAGCTCCTTATTGCTTCAGTTGTTATTATGTATTTAATAGTGGAGACGGTTTATTATATTTCAAATCTTCGGATGACGCTCATCATTCAGCTTTCCTGATAAGCAATCCGGTTATTGCCGGAACAATTTTGCCGGATAAACTAAACAAGTTTTTACCTAAAGGCATACAGTTACAGGGAGAAGTGTTAGAACCGCTTCATCCGCTGGCAAAAGATGCATCTTTAATTTATCACAAAAAAAATCCTATGGCGTTGGCTATAAAAGGTAAAGTGGTTACTATCCGGTTAAATGCAATAAAGATGACCGATAGTCAATTGGGGTTCGGGAAAAAGATCATATGGAAAAGGAGTAAAACCGGGATGATAACGGATAGTAAAAATTAGGGCATTTATTTGTTTTTCTCATTTCTTAAAATGGACAAAGATTGCTTTTGTCAACTGGCAATTTGTATTTCTTTGAGCATATTGTATAAATTTTATTAATCGTAAACGAAATTCATGTATTATCCTTCCCAACATACATTTCATATTCCGGTAATGGGCTTAGCTTACACTATAGATAGCCCGATAAAAGTTGCCCGATTCGGGATTTCATCCGTTATTTCAATTATTGAAGACAAGTTAGTGGAGATGATGAGAAAGCATTATTATCCAACTATCAACCAGGAGTATCACCCTATCTCCAATCATGAAGAGGACTACCGGGCCAAAAGGATTACCGATTATCTTGACCTTGTCAATACAATTGTATATGCACAGGTAGAAAAACTCAGGAAAGCTGCTTTTGAAACAGGTTCTGAAATAGTGAAATATTTTGAGATGCTGCCGGATGATAGTACATTAAAACAATTGTATCGCCAAATGGTAAACACAAGTAACCAACCGGAAAAGGAAAAAATGGAAAATTATTTGCGGGGACAAATAAAGCCAGGAAGTATTGATGTTAACATTATGACCAAAACAGACCGGGAGAATTATAATAAAAATGGCGATTTGCTGGCAGACGGTTCTGATGCAGTAGCTGCACTGAGAGGTTATGCCAAAAGTAAACTTTCAAATTCTTCTGTGGTTTTTTCTGCTGGTATGAACCCCAGATTGTATAATTATTTAGGAAGTTGCAATGAATTTGATGTAAATGAAGATGGAGCGTTTACAAAAAAAGTAATTGTAAAGGTTAGTGATTATCGTTCTGCATTAATACAAGGAAAATATTTGGCCAAAAAAGGGATTTGGGTAAGTGAGTTTAGGATAGAATCTGGTTTGAATTGTGGTGGCCATACTTTTGCAACAGAAGGCTATTTGCTGGGGCCCATACTGGAAGAGTTTAAATCGAACACACAGGAACTTATTGATACACTTTTCGAAATCTACAATGCAGCACTGCTGAAAAAGAATAACAAGCAATTTATTTATCCGCCCAAAATGATATTTTCTGTACAGGGAGGGATTGGCACACATGAAGAAGATCAATTTTTACGCCGCAATTATAATATGGAAAGTACCGGATGGGGAACACCCTTTTTGCTGGTGCCGGAAGCTACCACAGTTGACGAAGATACACTGAAGCTTTTGTGTGCTGCAAAGGAAAAAGATATAGTGTTGAGCCAAAGTTCTCCATTAGGCGTGAGGTTTTATTATTTGAGAGGAACCAGTGCTGATAAGGAAAGATTATTACGTATTAAAAATGGAAAACCCGGCAGTCCCTGTACCGAAAAGTACCTGGCATTTAATACAGAGTTTACAAAAGAACCGATTTGTACAGCATCACACAAATATCAAAAATTAAAAATCGCACAGCTGCAATCGCTTGATCTGCCCGAACCTGAGTATGAAAAACGACTAAAGGATGTATTGGACAAAGAATGTTTATGTATTGGCCTGAGCAATGCTGCTGCAATCAGTTATAAGCAGACCTTTATTAAGACACTGAATGCGGTAACGATTTGCCCCGGACCGAATATAGTTAATTTCTCCAAAGTAGTTTCGCTGCAAACTATGACAGACCATATTTATGGAAGAACAAATATTCTTACGAATACCAACAGGCCACATATGTTTATTGCGGAACTGCATTTATATATTGATTACCTGAAAAAACTATTAAACGATGAGTTGCCCGCAGAACAATTTGCTAAAAGAAAAAAATATTACTCTTCTTTTTATAAAAATCTCAGAGATGGAATCATGTATTATCTTGGGTTGCCAGGTATAGCAGTTAGCTGCAGGGATCAGTTCATTAAAGATCTGCATTATGCCGATAATGAACTGGACTTATTAAATTATCAATACGAATTCAATGAAAGCCAAAATAAACAAGAGATAAGCTGACTCGTTCCATTTATTAAGTTCTCAAAACTTGTCTGGAAATATTATTGACCCCTTATCTCATAAACCAGCGGGTTACGCCGTTGCTGTTCAAAATAAATCCTCCTTCCTTTGTCAGCCTCCTCCCCAGCAACCGAAGCCAGGTAGTCTTTTACCCGGTTCCTCAGTTAAAATGCGGGGTGTTGGTGAAAAATCTCAAGATGAATGAGTAGGTATTCGAACACCAATACCAGCGTAAAAATGCGGGGTGTTGGTGGAAAATCCCAAGATGGATAAGTATTGTATTCGAACACCAACCGGCGTAAATTCATTAAAACTAAATATTTTGAAAAGCCTTATCTAAGAAATTGAATAATAATACAACAGAGTATGGCTATCAGAGTAGTAAAGATTCGAATCTTTAAATTTTCACGAGAAATTTTGTTTCATATTGAAATTTGGATTTGATTAACTACAGGTGTATAGATATCAATATTAGTGTCCGGACCTTCAATGCTAACAATTAAGGAATACCGAATAGTATCAATATACCTATTAAGTTTTTTACCTGTTCTCCACCAACCATTCACAGGATAAACAGCAATTTTATTTTTTCTAGAAAGATCTATTGCCGGCCCCATCCATATGTCTTTATGAATTGAACCCTTATTGCGAACCTCACCGCCCAGTATCCAATCTTCATGTCCCTCTGTTTCATAATCCATTTGCCGCATTGCTTTACTTACTCTAGCTCTGAAAATATCTATTCTTTCATTCCTATCTATCATTTTGAATCTGAGTCCACAAGATCTATAAGAAGCAGCTTGTTCATATTGTTTTGCTCCTGGGTTCGGTTCAATAAAATATGATAAAGTAATATTTAGTTTTACAGGTGTATCAAACATTTCTTCTAAAACGTCTTTCGGCCAAGGCAAATCAAAGAAATGAAACTGATCTGTTTTGATGATATTGTCTTCTAATTTGTAAGGATGAAGTTCTCTTTGAGCGATAAGAGTTAATGAGTTATTTGCACTAAATTTTGCTTTTCCCATATTTGGAACGCCATATCCTACTCTGCTTAGAAGTTTTTTCTTTTGATCTGTATTTAATTGATTAACATTTCTACCTCTTAACATTGGCGGAGTCCAGTCTGTCGCATGCACCATTAATCCACGAACTGTTTCTGGCCAAAATTGTGGGTAATATGCCCAAAGTTCTGCGGCAAATTTTGAAGCTAATGCAACAGCCGCACTTGTATCACCAAATTGAGTAAACCATGATCTACCAACACCACCTTTAGATGTACTTAATAATTGTAATGTATCATGGTCAAATATTCCTCCATTCATAATAGCTGCATTTCCACCCTCCATTACAAGGTCAGGTTTCCGACACCATTCTTTTTCCCAACTTACGGAGGTTGAATTGCAAGGAGATATGTATCCTCTCGGACAAATGAGCTGTGCCAGTGGAAATTGTTGAAGATCTAATCCATCTTTTAGTGTATATGCGCCAATAGTTAGAGCATTAAATGATTGTGCCGGATCATGAATCGAATAATCATCATTTATAAGCGGGGCATTAATAATTTGATCTGGGGGTATATTACCAGAGGAAACAAAAAATAGTGTATCTGAAGAGGTAGGATTAATTGCATTAAAAACTATCTGATCAACAGCCGAAGACCATGATGATGGTCGTCCTTTATGATCTAAATCATCTGTCGTAATTGCCATGCATACAATTCTTTTATGTTTGGGATGCATGACAACTCCGCGGGCAACTCCTTCTTGAGTTACGTGACCATATAATTCCGGTCTATGAGGTTGACCACTTTCAACTAATTTTATACTTTCCAAATGGTGAAAAACATTAATTATGTTGTTCGAGGCAAGAACTTCACTTAAATCACCATAAAATGTTAATCCTGCCATAGGTGTTCCATGCCCATGCAAATTACTATCAGCTGTAGTCCAAGCCGGTTCAACAGTATCCAAGTGTCGATCTTCTATTAAGTCTTGTAACAATGGATTGCTTCGATTAACTCCGGTATCCAAGAGACAAATTGAAATCCCGTGCTCAACTTTAATGTCATTTATTCGATTCCGCAAATCATCAATCCAAGCAGCTTGTTCTTGTCGATCTAGATTCATAAAAAAATCAGCAAGATCATGTGGCTTTCTTAATTCTGATAATTGATCTGCATACAATAATGTATTGCTTAATGTACGAGCAGTCGCTCTGACTAATATTATGTGATTTTCAGGAAAGAGAAGCTGCCGTTGACCTATCTGTACTTCTTGATTTGTAAAAATTTCCTGAAGAGAATTTTGAATATCTTCTAGATTATCACTTTCTTTTCTGCTTAACCAAACTTCCCACCAAAGCATTTCATCGAGTGAAGGAAAAGGAAGTTCAGGTTCTTGCCAAAAGCTTTCTAAAGTTGCTGCCTTTATTTCTTCAATATTTGATATAAGAGATTGATAGGGGATATTCCCTTTTTTTGTCTTTTTCTTTATGTAGTCATCTAATTTTCTTAAAAACCGTGATACTGCCTTTTTGTTTAGCCATACTGTAGCTTCAATGTAAAAATGTTCTTCACCATCTGCATCTTCAACTTCAATTTTGTGATAAGATGCAACTCGAATATTGCTTTTGCTGTCATTTAAAGTTTTTAAATCCAATAAGAAATCCCAAGCTGAAGTGAAAACTATACATACAAAATCTCCTTGTGTCTGTTCACGAAAAGTTTCCACAGCATCGGTAAATTTTTTTGTTATTTCCTTGCCGTGATTTTTTCGATTTAAATCGCTTCTTATTGGAATTTGAGATCCTCTTTGAGTACTTGTGTAGGCTAGTGATGCGGTACGGCCTTCAAGTAGAATATGATTCCGTTGAAAAAGTGGCATTTAGGAAAAGGTTTAAAAAGGTTTTTTTCTATGTTGAATACTAGAAATTAATCTTTGTTCAGAAATCTCATCAGATCCATATACGAGTAAATCTTTTTCTAAATCTTCGCATATTCGATGTATATCAGCATAACTGAGCCCAAGTGATTCTGTGGATACTTTTTTTAAATCAAATCGTTTGGAAAGATCAAAGTCAGCCAATTGAAGTTTGTAAAATTTTAAGATATCTTCTTCTCGTGGCAAAGGATAGGTAATTAAATCATCAAATCGCCGGTATAGAGCAGTGTCTAAAGCATCTGGCAAATTAGTTGCAGCGATGATAAGACTATTCGAGTCATCTTTTTCAATTTGAAGTAAAAAACTATTCAGAACCCTTTTAATTTCTCCCACATCATTTCCTTGTGTTCGAGTTGTACCAATGCTATCAAATTCGTCAAAAAGATATACAGCTCTGAATTGGTGCATTGCGTCAAATATCAGGCGAAGTTTAGCAATCGATTCGCCCATGTAACGACTTATTAATCCATCAAGACGGATAACAAATAAAGGGATGCCTAATTCCGCTGCGATTACTTTTGCGGACATTGTTTTTCCACAACCGGGAGGGCCTGTAAATAATAATTTTTTTCTTGGAAATAAATTATGCTGCCTCAATATTTCTAGCTTTTGTTGTTCATCTAGTATACGTTTTATACTAGTCTTCAGACTTGGCTCCAAAACCATATCTTTCAATTTTTCCTTTGGATGTACCAAGTCTAGTAAGTCTGTTAGTTCTTTTTGCGCTGCATTTACAGGCATTGTCTTGAGCAAACCCTGAGTATATTTTTTGCTTGATTTAGTTTTATCTATCAGTTTTTTTAACTCTTGCGCTAAAGTTTCATTACCTTTTCGAGCTTCAGCGGCAGCTATCTGCATAGCGGTTGCGTAAAAGCGAGTTTCATCATCGTCTGCAAAGGATTGAATTAAACTTTTTATTTGATCTGCTGCTGCCATTTTATAAAATTACTTCTGAACATGTACTAAAAATAAAGTAAATCGCATCTTTCTGCAATACACACACAAAGAAAACTACTTTGATTCAACTATTCTTGGAAGACTTAAACGCTAAGTTCTGGCTATTAAAGATAACTACCATTATATTTAAAAGTTTAGACACAATACAGTTTTTATAAAATGGGGGTAAAAAGTGTAAAAGGAATTTTATACCAAAGTGCATTTATTTTTTTTAATCTTTTTCAAAAGTGTAGAAATATTTCTTTTATTTTTTTTGTATCCAATGTATTTAAAAAACCCTATAACAAATGAAATTGTAGCAATAATGAGTAACGTTGAAAAAAGAAACAGATTTTTTATTTCTGCCGTTATAATGGTTGTAAAAAGAGTAACAGATAGGGTGAAAAAGAAAAGCGCGAAGTCAAATGATGTTGATGAGTTCGAATATTCTTCAAGTTGATCAAATACCTCTTTTGAAATTGCAAAATATTCAACATCAATTTCACCCTTAATTTTTAGAGGTTTATTGTTCTTAAGTTGAGAAGAAGAATTTTTATTTTTTTTGGTATCAGACATACTAATACACTTTAGTCTAACCTACTTTTCCTAACATAGTAATGGATAGATGAAAAAGCATACTGTATGTCTTGCGGGCTTGAATGTTTTAAGTCGATATTATTTTTATAGCCCGTAGATATACCCCCAACTTAAACTGAAATAAGGTACAATATTTCTTTAAATGTCAATTATGAAATAAGTGAATTCTGCTCGTAGTAAGGTTCTAATTTGTCTGTGACAGAGATAACTACTCAAATAATTCTGAAGGGTGAACCTCCAAACCCTTGGCCAGCTCCACGATTGTACGAAGTGTTATATTAAACTTACCATGCTCTATTTTTGATATTTTGCTTTCATCAATGGCGCAGTTATAGGAAACGGCTAATAAAGAAAGCCCCTTGCTTTCCCGCAGTTTTTGTAGGTTTTTGCCGAATTTCTTCTTTAAGGCGTTAAATTCCTGTTCAGTCATACTGTCAAGATGCAGGATTTCTTAAAATATTTCACGGTCGTCCATAACCGTGTATCGAAATCTTTGCTATATTTATCATGGAATATCTAAAACAGTATGACCGAAGAAGAAAAAACCAATCTTGTGAAGAAGATAAATACTTCGTTGGCGATCGTTTCTACCGAGACCAGGCGACAAATTTTATGGGATATGCTAAGGGAATCTATTACTGAAGATATGGAAGGTATTAAATGGCTTTATACCCAATTACATGAGTTTCTAAAAGATGAATTTGGCGAATAAGGGCACTTGAAAATATATTTTCGCCGTCGTGCAGCTAGTAGCTTATAGCTTTTCTCCATTTCCATTTCAGCATTCTGATAAAATACCCACCCACCACGCTTCTTGCCTGGAAACCTACCTGTGTACCATCGGTGGTTTCATGCCAGTCGCTCAGCGGAACACGCGAAGGTGTTTGTGTTGCATATTTATAAACAGGTGCAACGAGTGCCTGAAAATCTTTCTGGTTATTGGCGAGTGTTGCTGTCCATAGTATCCAATCGGATTTCGTGTACGTCCTCCTGCTATCTAATGGCAATCCAAATTCATTTTGTTTTCGCAAATAGTATCTGACTTCTTTTGCATACACTGTTTCCGGGAACAAATGAAGGTTGAGCAGTTTGTCCCATACAAGATTGTACTTCTGACTCCAGCTTCCTTTTTTATCAAAAGTCAGTGCATAATGATCTCCATCATTTGCCAGCGTTTGCCAGCGTGCTGCATAGTCTTTTGCAATGCTCCTGTATTTTTCAGCCATGGTTTTTTCTCCCAGCATGTCCGCCATCATTGCGTAACATGCAATGCCCACGATCGCTTTCATGGAGAGGTTCGCATTCCTTGCGAGGTGGCCTGCAAAATCATCTGTGCACAACTGGTTGGCAGGATCAAATCCATCCTTCACCAAAAATTCAACCCATTGGCTCAATGTATTCCAATGTTTTTTTGCATAGTCAGCTTTGTTCTCAGCTTTGCAAATAGCAGCAGAAAGAATGATCATATTGCCTGCTTCTTCCACGGGCATGTCTTCTCCATAAGTTTGGCCATTAGCAATAGGATAGGTGCCAAGATCATGCGCAGGAAAAGGTTTTTTCCATTTACCTGATTCACTATACACGAACAAAGGATCGGTCATGCCTTTGAGAAGATCAGGATTGTAAATCAATGTGAGTGGCGCAGAAGGGTAGGTTACATCCACTGTCCAGATGGAGCCATTGCT
>Ga0184636_1000321_pt1 | contig 11685 bp, 8 predicted proteins | sample PLM3_60_b2_FD_133164 | JGI IMG/M metagenome (GOLD analysis project Ga0184636, IMG submission 133164) | Groundwater sediment microbial communities from an aquifer in East River, Colorado, USA - PLM4_90_b2 | ecosystem: Environmental > Terrestrial > Soil > Riparian zone | place: USA: East River... | reverse complement strand
GGGTGTTGAACTTTTTTAAGGTAGCAGAACCTGAGATGCCTCCGCAGCCTGTACTGAGCGAAGCGAATGTATCGGCATGACAAGACTCTGGAGATTTGAATATTTTCAAATTGACCCACTACTCAATATTTTGATTACACGGCCAGTTCCTTTAAATTGCTGAGATCAGGTATTAACTTCTAATTTTTATTAAAAATGAAATCAACCCGGAGAAAATTTCTACACCAGCTTACTCTTGGTGCCGGTGCGGTAGCGACCGGCCTTCCTTCATTAGCTAATGTGACAATGGATGAAGAAGACAGGCAACTTTTATCAGCGAACAGTGATCAGCATTTCAATATGTGTGGTTATGCTGCTCCAAAAATGGACATTGTTCGCATTGGCATTATAGGTTTGGGCATGAGGGGGTCCGAAGCTGTTGAACGGTTAAGTTATATTGAAGGGGTAGAGATTGCTGCTCTTTGTGATAAATATCCTGATCGTGTTGCGGCTGCGCAAAAAACATTGGAAAGAATGCTATTGCCAAAAGCCAGGGAGTTTAGTGGTGAAGAAGGATGGAAAGCATTGTGTGAAAGCAACGGTATCGATCTTGTTTACACTCCCACCCCCTGGCATTTACATACATTGATTGCTGTGTATGCAATGAAAAACGGGAAGCATGCTGCCTCAGAAGTTCCTGCAGCTAAAACTTTAGACCAGTGCTGGGAATTGGTTGAAACATCTGAGAAAACAAAAAAACATTGCATGATGCTGGAGAATTGCTGTTATGATTTTTTTGAATTGCTGACGCTCAATATGGTTCGCAACGGAATGTTCGGCGAAATACTGCATGCAGAGGGTGCTTATATTCATGATCTTTCGAGAGAATATCTTTTTAATAAAAACGGCTATGCAGATATGTGGCGGTTGAAAGAAAATATCGGCCGTAACGGAAATCTGTATCCTACTCATGGTCTTGGTCCCATTGCACAATGCATGAACATCAATCGTGGTGATAAATTTGATCACCTGGTGAGCATGAGCACCAATGATTTCACACTGAATGATCTTGCAAAAGAAATGGCGGCAAAAGATCATTTTTTTGATTCATATGTTGATAAACCTTATCGTGGAAATATGAATACAACGGTGGTAAGAACATACAAAGGAAAAACGATCATGGTACAACATGATGTTTCTTCCCCAAGGCCTTATTCAAGAATTCATGTGTTAAGCGGCACTAAAGGTTCTGCAAGTAAATGGCCATCGCCCGAAAAAATTTCTTTTGGACATTCATGGATAAAAGAGGAAGAGCTGAAAAGTTTATATGATAAGTATTCACCGCCGATTGTAAAACATATTGGCGCAATTGCTAAAGATGTTGGAGGGCACGGAGGAATGGATTTTATTATGGATTGGCGATTGATCGATTGCCTGCGCAATGGTTTACCGCTTGATGAAGATGTTTACGACGCGGCAACATGGAGTGCTGTTGGGGTATTAAGTGAAAAATCAGTTGCAAAAGCTGGCAGGGATGTGGACTTCCCTGATTTTACAAGAGGTGCATGGAAAATCAATAAGCCTCATGACCTTAGTTTACATGGCGGAGCTACAACAGGCGTAAGAGAAATTAAACCAAAATTAAAAATGTAAATAAAACTTTATTAAAAGAGCAAACGCTGAATTGTCCAATAAGCGGCAACTGCCGCAATTAATACTGATAAAGGATAGATGACTCTTTGCCTGTACCAGGATTTTTTACCCCATAAAGCAACGAGAGAAGCAAATACGATCACTATTATTGCCACCTGGCCAAGCTCAACTCCTGCATTGAAGGAAATAATTGATGTATAAAATTTATTGGGCGGCAGCCCGATCTCATTTAATGCACTGGCGAAACCCATTCCGTGTATCAGACCAAACATAAACACGACCAGCACCCTCCACTGGCCGGTTAATTAATGTTCGTTGATTAATTACGATGATTGATAAAGATTGGATTTTATTTTTTTGAGATGAGCAAATAAAAAAGGCCGGGAAAACCCCGGCCCGATTTTTTTCGTAATTATATACTCATTCCTTTTTTACTCCTATAATGGGTAATGTTTTTTGCCTTATCATTTCATTTAAAGCGGGCACATCCTGATCTAAAATTTTTTTCAATCTGGCTAATGCTGTGTCAACTTGTGCGGCAATATCCATATACGCTTCTTTTACCTGTTTACTGGGGGCCATGTTGCCGCTGCCTGCGACATCAAAAATACCACCAAGCTTATCGTTTAATTTAATGGGATAGTTTAAAACATCCTGACCGCTTTTTGCCTTCGTTTGATAAAGCGTTTCTTCAACAGCGGTCATTTGTTTATTGATGCTGTCTGCTATTTGCTTTATATCCTTAGGCATATCCTTACCCAAACGGGAAGTAAAATCATTGATCTGTGTCCTTACTGTCCGTATATTTTTGATCGCTTTTTGCACTTCATTGAACTTATTTTGCACTTCCTGCAAAAATGCAAACTGAGCTTCATAATCTTCCTGTGAAATTTTATAATTGGGATCTGCTTTTATAGTGAAAGGAACTTCAACTGAATCTTTATCGGATTTAATTTTTGCAAAATAATTTCCCGGTGGAGCAGTAATCGCTCCCGGTACGCCTGTCCACAAGATCATCCCTTCAATTCTTTCTGCTTCAGGATACTGAAGATTCCATACAAATTGATTCATGCCTTTGTTTATATCCAGTTTGTCCGCGGGACGCTGTGCGTTGTCTTTTGAATCGGTAGAAAATGTTTTGATGAGTTTATGATCTTTATCCATGATTGCAACCGAAGCCTTTGTTGAATCCCCTGGATTTCTTAAATAATAGTTGATCACAACTCCGTTCGGAGGGTTTGCACCGGCGTTTCTTGGTGTGCCAAAATTTTGGCGGAAACCACCGGCTTGCATACGCCATGCAGAATTCACATCAAAGACATGTAAACTTTTATTAAGAATATCAGCATTCATTTGCTGGATAAGACCAAGATCATCTATTACATAAAATGCTCTGCCCTGTGTGGCAACAATAAGATCATTTTCTTTAATAGTCAGATCTGTTACAGGAACTACCGGCAGGTTCAATTGAAATTTTTTCCAGTTGGCACCATCATCAAATGAAATATACATTCCATATTCTGTGCCGGCATACAACAAGCCCGGTCGTTTATGATCTGCGCGAAGGCATCTTGTAAAATGCATTTTCTCAATGCCATTCGTGATCAGTTTCCAGGTCTTTCCATAATCTTCAGTTTTGTAGATGTACGGAGTAAAGTCATCACTCTTGTATCTCGTTCCAACAAAATAAGCAGTCCCCCTCTTAAACGGGTCAACCTCTACACAGTTCCACATTATCCATTTGGGTGCGTCTTTCGGCGTAACATTTTCCCAGTTTTTCCCACCGTCTTTACTTACTGAAATAATTCCATCGTCACTTCCTGTCCATAACAGATCTTTTTCAAGCCAGCTTTCAGTAGCTGTAAAAATGGTGCAGTAATATTCAACCGATGTATTATCCTTAGTGATCGGGCCGCCACTTGATGCCTGTTTGCTTTTGTCATTTGTTGTAAGATCAGGAGAAATCACTTCCCAGCTTGCGCCTTCGTTTTCTGTAGCAAACAAGACATTTCCTGCAGTGTATATTTTTTTTGGATTGTGCGGCGAGAAGAAAATGGGAAAGTTCCATTGAAAACGATATTTCAAAACATCAGCTCCTGAACCCATGGGGTTTTCGGGCCATGCATTCACAGCACGGTTCTCTCCGGTTTTATGATCAAGTCTTGTAATATATCCTCCATAATTACCCCCATAAACAATATCGGGGTTTAAAGGATCAGCGACAACATAACCGCTTTCAGCTCCTGCCGTAGGTTGCCAGTCCTGTTCTGTGATCGCGATACCATTTGTTCTGCTTTTTATCCGGATTGTAGAATTATCCTGTTGTGCGCCAAGAATGCGATAGGGAAATGAATTGTCAGTTGTAACACGATATATCTGTGCTGTCGGTTGATTATTGTAATTGCTCCAGTTATTTCCCCCATCAAAACTTACCTGTGCTCCGCCATCATCAGCCACGATCATTCTGTTTCCATCTTCGGGATCGATCCATAGATCATGGTGGTCTCCATGCGGAGTACTTACACCCTGAAAAGTTTTGCCTCCATCCCGGCTTCTCATAAAACCAACATTCGGACAATAAACAGTGCTCTCATTTCTCGGGTCAACAAAAACCTTTGTGTAATACCATGCGCGTTGACGAATATTATTATCATTGCTTGCCAGGGTCCATGATTCGCCGGCATCACTACTCATAAATAAGCCGCCATCTTTATTTTCGATCAATGTATATATTTTGTCTGGGTTGGATGGAGCAACAGCCACACCAACAATTCCCCAAACACCTTTTGGCATTCCTTTTTTTGTAGTAAGATTTGTCCATGTTTCTCCTCCATCAATACTTTTCCATAAGCTGCTTCCCTCACCGCCACTTTCCATACTATACGGCGTTCTTAATGCTCTCCACATACCTGCATAAAAGACCATTGGGTTTCCCGGTTCCATCACAAGGTCACTACAGCCGGTTTGATCATTTATAAACAAAGTTCGTCTCCAGGTTTTTCCGCCATCGGTCGTTTTGTAAACTCCCCGTTCATTATTGGGACCAAACAAATGCCCCATTACTGCTAACCAAACCGTATTAGGGTCCCGTGGATGAACAACAATACGAATGATGTGACGGCCGTCCTTCAAACCGATATTTTTCCACGTTCTTCCTCCGTCATCACTGCGCCAAAGGCCACCTAACCCCTCACTCACATTTCCACGCAAAGTATTTTCTCCTTCGCCAACATAAATAATATTTTCATCACCGGGAGCCACAGCCACAGCGCCAATCGTACCACCAAAATATTTATCGGAAATATTTCTCCAGTTATTACCTCCATCGGTTGTTTTCCAGACTCCGCCTCCTGTGCCCCCAAAATAAAATGTGTTTTTATTTTTATAATCTCCTGTTACAGCTCCGCTTCGACCACCACGAAATGGGCCAACCAACCTGTATTTGATTTTTGAGAAAAAAACAGAATCGGTATTTACAATATTTGTTGAAACCTTCTGCTCCTTTTTTTGGGCATTGCCGAAACAGAAGGATATCATGAAAACGACAAACAATAGTTTTCTCATAACCGTGAATTTTGAGGGTTTGAAGTTAGTAGATTTACCTTTACAAAAAAATCAAACAAAATTTCATGTCTTCGTTTTCTATTACCGGCAATTTGGTTGATGTCCATAAGAAAAAAATTTATCCGGCAGAAGTAGTTGTGGGCAATGGAAAAATCATTTCTATAACTTCCGACTCCCGGCTCACGACTCCAGACTATATTCTTCCCGGCTTCATTGATTCGCATGTTCATATAGAAAGCTCTATGCTGGTGCCCTCAGAATTTGCAAGGTTAGCAGTTGTTCATGGTACTGTAGCTACGATCAGTGACCCACATGAAATAGCCAATGTCTGCAGTATGGAAGGTGTGGAGTTTATGATACAAAACGGAAAAACAGTTCCTTTCAAATTTCATTTTGGCGCACCCAGCTGTGTGCCCGCAACCATTTTTGAAACAGCAGGAGCGACGTTAGATTCAAATGATGTAAAAAAACTTTTGGAGAAAGATGATATTTATTACCTGAGTGAAATGATGAATTTTCCCGGCGTATTGAATGAAGATGAAGAAGTGATGAAAAAAATTGCAGCCGCCCATCATTTATTGAAACCGGTTGACGGTCATGCGCCAGGCCTGAGAGGCGAACAGGCAAAAAAATATATTGCCGCAGGTATAACCACAGATCATGAATGTTTTACAAAAGAAGAGGCGCTTGATAAATTACAAAACGGAATGAAAATCATCATCCGTGAAGGAAGTGCTGCAAAAAATTTCGAAGCGTTAATTGATCTGTTACATGAATATCCCAATCAGATGATGTTTTGCAGTGATGACAAGCATCCGGATAGTTTAGTAGCAGGACATATTAACCAGCTTTGCGCAAGAGCCATTACCAAAGGAATTGATCTTTTCAAGATCCTGCAAGCCGCTTGTGTGAACCCGGTTAATCACTACAAAATGAAAGTGGGTTTGCTAAAAGAAGGAGATGCCGCTGATTTTATAGTTGTAAGAGACCTCAAAAATTTTGAGACAATTCAAACTTATATTGACGGAGAGTTAGTGGCAGAAAATGGAAAAACGAAAATCGAAACTGCAAAATCGAAAGTGATCAATAATTTTTCATGCTCTAATAAGTCAGTAAAGGATTTTGAAATTAATAGCATGAATGCAAAAGAAATATTAAATGCGAACTGGCTTCATGTAAATGGCCCGGGAGCAGGAAGAATTCCTGTAATAGAAGCGTTAGACGGTCAGCTGATAACCAATAAGATTCTTGCTGAAATTGAATTTGATGAGACTATACTAAGAACAAATATTAAAGATGATATTTTAAAAATAGTTGTCGTCAATCGCTATAAAGATGCCCCTGTTGCAAAAGCATTTATTAAAAACTTTGGTTTGAAGAATGGGGCATTGGCTTCATCAGTTGCTCATGACAGTCATAATATTGTTGCTGTTGGAGTAGACGATCAAAGTATTTGTGGAGCGGTGAACAGGGTGATCGAACATAAAGGTGGAATAAGTTTTGTAAGCGATGATACGGAAATGATTGTTCCTCTTCCTGTTGCAGGATTAATGAGCAATGAAGACGGTTATAAAGTTGCTGAACAATATTCGCTGATCGATAAAGCGGTAAAATATGCAGGCTCAACATTAGCTGCTCCGTTTATGACACTTTCTTTTATGGCTCTATTGGTAATTCCCCACCTTAAGTTGAGTGACCTGGGACTATTTGACGGCGATAAGTTTGAATTTGTGAATTAAATTCCTCATCTCTTCCCCATTGATCCATAAGCTAAATAATTGATCTGCCAGTTCATAATTTGTTTGGCACAGTTTTTCTTTTAGCCTATCTGTATTAGAACATGTAACAAAATAATCGTCTCATGTAAATAATACAGAAAACATTTAATAGGCTCAAAAATTTCGTTATGGAGAACTCTACGTATATAACAACCGTATTCAGTAAGCTTGATCTACCTGAAACTTTACTGGAAAGCCTCGCGAGGTACAGAAGCGACATAAAACCTTCACAGGTTGTTATTCCCGATATACTTGAAACTATTGATCACAACTCAACAGAAACATATACCACCGGAATTGTGGAAGTGATTTTTGTCAGTGACGACCTGGAAGATTTTGGATACATCAATGTACCCGTTATTACCCCATTCTTATTCACCTGCACCAGGGGAAGTAAAGATGAATTTTATGTTGACTGGAGTACTTCACTTTCTTAGCAGGTCACCATTCCTTCCTCTTAATAACTATCAGTAAGTTATTTTGAACAATTTTCCAGCAAGTTATTGTAACAAAATCCTTACTAAAATTCATGGGTACTGATAGGCTCTGTACGGTATAAAAAATTACTTCCGTTTTCACCCCCTATTTTCTGCCATTCACCGACTTTAGGCCTCTCAAAACCTATTGATCATTGGCTATTGACCATTCACTCTATAGTTTTGTTGAAAAATTACAACCATGGATTCTCAAAACTGGAGGGATAAACGCCAGGAATGGCGCGAACAAAAAAATAAATGGCGTGAAGAAAAACGCAGACTCAGAGAAGAAGGGGGAAAAGAGCATGGGAAATTTATAGGCATTTATGCTTCGGGTCGCGGACATGTATGGACAGGTGTCCTCCTGCTACTCATTGGCGTGGCCGCACTGCTAAAAGCCATGCTGTTCCCGATACCTTTCTGGGTATATACCTGGCCGATGTTATTGATCGTTATAGGATTTTTCATGGGCATCAGGCATAATTTCCGTGGCGGGTTCTGGTTTGTGCTGATGTTTGTCGGAGGTATTTTCCTGGCTGAGGAAATTTATCCCGGCTTCATGATGCGCCAATACCTGTGGCCACTGGCATTAATAGTGATAGGTTTATTTTTCATCTTCCGTCCGCGCCGGCGCAACTGGCATTGGAGAGAATACAAAGATGATAAAAATGAACCTGGAACAAACACAGTTGCACCAGATGAGGATGCATCCGCACTTAGTGAAGATATTCTTGATTCTACTTCAATTTTCGGTGGCGTTAAGAAAACCATTCTTTCAAAAAATTTCAAAGGGGGTGAGATAGTGAACATTTTTGGCGGCAGTGAGATAGACCTGAGCCAGGCTGATATCAAAGGAAGGGCAAGACTGGAACTGACCCAGGTATTTGGCGGTACCAAACTAATCGTACCCTCCAACTGGCAGGTGAAAATAGAAATGGCTGCCATTTTCGGGGGGGTGGAGGACAGACGTTCTGTACAAAAAGCAGATCTCGATCCGAATAAGATTCTTTCGCTTGGAGGAACTTCCATGTTCGGCGGAATTGAGATACGCAGTTATTAAGGTCCCGATGATAATTGATAGATGATGGGTATAGGTATCTCATACCACTGTATTTAAAACTTCAAAATCAAACATCATGAATTGGTATCTTGCAAAACTTGTTTTCCGGATCATTTGCGGTGATGGTGATCATACTGCACAGTTTGATGAGCAACTTCGACTTATAGCTGCCGACACAAAACAGGAAGCATTCCGGAAAGCGCAGCAAGTTGGCAGGCAGGAAGAGGAAACATTTTATAATAACAGACAGCAACTGGTGCAATGGAAATTTATTAATGTATCTGAGCTTCACAAACTCAGTGAACTAATAGATGGAGCAGAAGTATATTCACGCATCGATGAAAAGGATAATGCAGAGGCCTACATTCATATTGTAAATCAAAAAGCATCAACCATTTTATTCATGCAACAGCACCATGTTTTACAATCAGTATAAGAATAACCTGACAAGGAACGAATTGAAGTTCATACTCCTTTATTCCTTGTTCAATATTCATTATTCAAATGTCTTCATCACCTTTAAAAGATAATAAATTCAGGATCGCCTTTGCTATTGGCTGGCTTGTGTTGATCATTATGCAGGCAGGGGTACTGCATTATTGGTTTGAGTTATCATGGATCGAAGCCATAACAGACAGTGCTCTGTCAAACCTGTTTCTTTTATTGGCATGCCTGCTGGTGATTAATACGCTTCGCTATTATATGCCCCGTCGTGAAAAATACCTGCATGTTATTTTCTGGTGCCTGTTGCTTACCGGTCTATGGCTGACATTGAATAACTGGTTATTGCCCCTGGTATTGCAGCGATCAGCTGGTTATGCCCTTTTCATGGACCAGTCATTGGCAGTTCGTTTTTGTTTTGCCTTCGTGGTTATGGGGTCAAACACATTGATCAGTATTCTTTGGTATAATTGGGAAGAACAAAAAGAACAGAAGCAACGAAAAACAGATACAGAGCAACTGTCAAAGGAAGCGGAATTGTTTAAACTGCGCCAGCAATTACAGCCGCATTTTTTATTTAATAGTTTAAATTCTATTAACGCATTGATTGGCACCCGTCCCCAGGAAGCAAGAAAAATGGTTCAGCAGCTTTCCGATTTTTTAAGAGGGACATTAAAAAAAGAAGAACACCAGTGGGTAAGTTTACAAGAGGAATTGCAATACCTGCAGCTTTATTTAGATATTGAAAAGGTCCGTTTTGCCAATCGACTTACAACGGTTATCAGAAGTGATGAAATCACGCAGCAAATGAAACTGCCTGCGTTATTACTACAACCCATTGTAGAAAATGCTATAAAATTTGGTTTATACGATACAACGGGTGATGCGATCATCCGGATTACGGCAAATGCAGAAGAAAATAATTTAGTGATGAGAGTTGAAAATCCTTTTGACGCTGAAACAGCTTCGCCGCAAAAAGGAACCGGCTTTGGCTTAAGCTCCGTACAGCGACGATTGTATTTATTGTTTGCAAGAAATGATCTTTTATCCACTGAAATAAAAGAAAATATTTTTATAACAACTGTGAAAATTCCTCCACATGAATAAAATGATCATTATAGATGATGAGCCATTGGCGAGAAGTATTGTAAAGGAATACCTGCAAAAATATCCCGAATTAGAATTGGCGGCAGAATGCAACGATGGTTTTGATGGCTTGAAAGCGATTCAGCAACATCAGCCTGATCTTATTTTTTTAGATATTCAAATGCCAAAGATTAATGGTTTTGAATTGCTGGAGCTGATTGATCAGCCGCCGGCTGTGATCTTCACTACTGCATTTGATGAATATGCTATCAAGGCATTTGAAGCGCATGCTATCGACTATTTACTTAAACCTTTTAGCCAGGAACGGTTTGATAAAGCGATTCAAAAATGGAAAGACACAGGTAGTTCGAAGAAAAATACTGATGAACTTTTGGAAACAGCTTCACAATCGCCGGCGCAAAGCGAGCGCATTGTAGTAAAAAATGGAAGCAAGATCAAGATCATTCCTATACAGGAAGTTTTTTACCTGGAAGCTGCTGATGATTATGTAAAAGTTCATACCAGGGAAGGAAGTTTTTTAAAGAATAAGACGATGAATCATTTTGAAAAAACATTGGACCCAAATCAATTTGTCCGTTCACATCGTTCCTATATCGTAAATATTCAACAGATCACAAGAATTGATCCCTATGAAAAAGAAAATCATGTTGCCATTTTAAGATCAGGAGGGAAGGTGCCGGTAAGTAAAACCGGTTATATGAAATTGAGGACTGTTTTGGGATTGTGAATTTAAGACTTATTCCTTGTGTCTTGGTTCCTGTGCCTTACTCATGCTTCCTGGCCTATCCATAAAGCTCCGCCAATACTATCTCTCGCAGCCCCGGTTACTGATGATAAAATATTGTACTCCTGTCGCCAGCGCAACACCCCAATAAACGCCATAATAAGGGCCTCTTTATATTTCACAAGGTTTTCTTCCGGAATAATTACTTCAATTTTCAATTCTTTCAATTCATTGGTCAGCTGCTGAATTAAAAATCTATTAAATGCACCCCCTCCTGTTATAAGCAACTTTGAATTTTGAACTTTAGATTTTGATTGATTAATGAGTATATTTCTTATTTGTATGACAATATGCTCAACATAGGTTCTTAACGCATCCTGTATGCCGCTCCCGATAGCTATCGGGATCGTATGTCGTATCATCGGGTAAATCAATTCAGTACCAAAATCATTTGCAAGGGATTTTGGATAAGGTTGCTTGTAATAATCAAGTGCATTTAATTTCTCAAGGAGCTCAGCATTTATTTTTCCACCAGCTGCCATTTGTCCGCCCTCATCATATTCCTTATCTGCATCATTAGCCAGCATGTTTAAAACACGATTAGCCGGGCAAACATCAAAAGCAATATAATTTTCTGCATTAAAAGAAATATTTGCAATGCCACCAAGGTTTAAAAAAAGGTCATAATCTCCTAACAATAATTTTTCTCCGATGGGAACAATGGGCGCTCCTTGCCCTCCAAATGCAACATCCACTGCTCTCAAATCAGTTACAACAGGTAACTGTGTTTCTGCTGCGATAGCAGCTCCATCACCCAATTGTGCGGTCATTTTTTTAGAGGGGATATGAAAGGTTGTGTGCCCGTGTGATGCTATAAGTGCAACCTGGTATTGCAAATCATTT
>Ga0184636_1000320_pt1 | contig 11686 bp, 10 predicted proteins | sample PLM3_60_b2_FD_133164 | JGI IMG/M metagenome (GOLD analysis project Ga0184636, IMG submission 133164) | Groundwater sediment microbial communities from an aquifer in East River, Colorado, USA - PLM4_90_b2 | ecosystem: Environmental > Terrestrial > Soil > Riparian zone | place: USA: East River... | reverse complement strand
TTGTTAAAAGCTCGGTTGATTATTCCCCTATTAATAATGCTGCCGTAGTTGTTCCTGATTTTGGAAAAACAAAAACAAACTCAGAAGGACAGGCTCAAATAAAAAAACTTCCGGCGGGGTTAGTAATTGCAGACTTTTCAGCAAAGGGATTCATCAGTAAAACTCAATCCTTTGATGTTATCGCAAATGAGGAATCTCCGGAGTATGAAGTATTTCTTGATCCGCTCGAATCAGTTACCGTTGAAATTGAAGGACAGAGACTGATGGAAGGTGAATCCCTGGTGCTTAACAACATTCAATTTAAAGTTGCCTCCGCAGATTTATTAAAAGAAGGCAAGACAGAATTAAACAAGGTTGTTGCACTGATGAAAAATTATCCCAAAATAGAAATAGAACTTTCCGGACACACTTCTTCTGAAGGCGAAGCTGAAATGAACCGTAAGCTTTCTCTTGGCAGAGTGGAATCCTGCAGAAAGTATTTATCAGACAATGGAATAAGCGTAGACCGGATTACAACAGTAGGTTACGGACCAGACAAACCAATTGCGCCAAACGATACGGAAGCGAACCGTGCAGTAAACAGAAGGGTTGAATTAAAAATAACCAGGATCCAATAAGCACTATTATGGTTTCGCTCCGGTAAAGAATATGCCTGCCCTGAACCTGCCTTGCTGTCAGGCAGGCTTTTTCCGGGGTCAAAGGATTATACAAAATAATTATTCAGGAAACGATATGTTTCTAATTTCTTTTGTGCTTTCATTACAAGTTCCATTTCACCCCTCCATTAATTATCCTGCCGTCAGTCAGAGCGTAGATTTCAACAAATTCCGAATTGGATGGTGAACCTGTGTACATAGAACCATACTTTGACTGTCTCGTATCTAAAAAATTTTCAAAGTTCAGGAATAAACTTATTTTTCCGAATCTCTTCTCTATCATCAGACCGTTAATCCAGTAATCTCTTGTTGTTTCACCCTTGCTCGGTTTTTGCTTACCGGTATAATACGCCTCATAACCTATTCTAAAATTGCCATGCTTTTCATATATTAGAACAATTCCAAGTTTGTGTTTGGGAGTGAGTACAAACTCTGCAAGGTTTTCCCGTACGAAAACATATATCAAAGATGTAATATTATTTTTCTAATATAATTCTTATTATTGTGTTATATTTTATGAACTTGAAAAATACGATAAAAATTTTACCCGCAATTTTATTGTTTGTACTTGCATTCAACTTTATCAATTCTGAAATAATAGAGCAGTTTGAGGGAAGAAGTGAATGTCAGCAGACTCACGATTATTGTAAATTAGTTCAGGCAGCTTCAGTAAAAAGTTCATCAAGTGATAAAGTTGTAACTGAGGATTTTATTTTAATTGATTTTATTTGTCCACATTGCCTGAATTTTGAAAACGGTAAATCATTTTATGAGAAGCACCAGAATAATTCATTTTATCATCTAGAAATACAATCAGCATATCTCGTCAATCATTCTTTTCTTATTTGATTTCTTCGTCCCCGAATATCTAACCTAACAGTCAGGCGAAATGCCGGATTAAAATATTTTTGACAATTAGGAGTTTTCTCATGAACAAAGTGTTTGTCTTGTTCGTATTTGTTTATATGGCATACGGATACGCACAAGAGAATAAGGACAAGATAAAATTATCATTACATGAAGCAATTGAAATTGCACAACAGGATTACCCGCTAATAAACTCTGCATTAAAAGAAATCGATGCTTCTGAAGGGCAAATACTTCAGGCAGGAAGGTTGCAGAATGCAGAGCTTTCCCTTGAAGCAAATGAAATTCCCTCAGGTTTTGATTTTGGCGAAGCAGGTGAGCTTGACTTAAACTTTTCTCAATCTATTGAATTCTTTGGTAAGAGATCTACAAGAATTCAATCGGCTGAACTTCAGAAGAAAATTGCTGAGTTAAATTATGAACGGATTCGAAAGTTGATCGCTTCTCAAGTTAAAAAAGTTTATTACAACGGACTTCTTTCAAACAAGATCGTTGAAAGCATTCAATCAAATATAAATTTGCTTAATGAGTTTCTTGCACAAGTAACAGACCGATATCAGGCCGGAACAAGCAGTTATCTCGATGTCATACGCGCCAAAGTTGAAATATTAAGATTGAAGAACGAGCTTTTTGATGCGATGAGAAATTATCAGCAGGTCAACGGACAATTAAAATTTTTATTGGGAAAGGATAACGGAACAGAATATGAACTGACTGATACTTTATATTATCAGTCTACAAATTTTAACGGCGATACTATAATTAATTTCTATTCCTCACAAAGCAATTTTCTACGCATAACCGAAATTCAAGTCGAGCAGAATAAATCATTGTTGTCTTTGGCTGAAAAAAATTCTCTCCCCGATTTTAATTTCGGATTAGCATTTCAAAATCGTCAACCACTTCCGGGAAATGGATTCGATCAGTTCTTTGGCTTAAATGTCGGCGTTTCACTCCCGATGTTCTATTCAAGCGGAGTTCAAGGCGATATCCAGGAAGCAGAAGCAAATCTATCTATTTCAGATATTCGTCTTCAATATGCAAAGGCACGAGTGTCGCAAAGTATAAGAACTGCCTTTAATAATCTTTCCTTTGCACAAGAACAATTAAGCTTGTTCGATACTTCACTCCTGCGGGAAATAGGAGATGAGATGCGGGCAGGAATAACAGCATACCAGAACGGTCAGATTGATATGCTTAATCTGCTTGATATTTATAGAACTTACAGAGCCACCAAAATTGAATATTTCCGAACTGTTTATAATACTCTGCTGGCATTAACTGAACTTGAAGTCTCTTCGGAGGTAATAGAATGAAAACAACTAAAGTAAAACAAAGTATTAAGGAAATTCTTATGTATAAAAAAATAAATCTTTTTTTCTTAATAGTTCTTTCTTCAGTTCTCATTAGCTGTGGAAATAATACTGAAGAACACGACGAGCATGAAGAGTATCCGGAGAGAACTCACTCTGATGAAAAGAGTGAAATTGTCCTTACTTCACATCAACTTGAACATATTGATTTAGAAACACAAACTGCTGAAGCTAAAGAAGTTGATGTCCCGCTTATTCTCTCCGGCAGAATTGCTTTGAATGAAGCCCTCACTGCTCATATTACTTCAAGAGTGAAAGGAAGAATTGAGAAAGTTCACGCACTTGTTTCAGATCGAGTGAATAAGGATGAAATCTTGCTTGAACTTTACAGCCAGGAGTTTCTTGCAATTCAGTCAGAATTTATTCAGGCTGAAGAAAGGTTCAAACGAATAAAAGAAAATGACCCGGAACAAGCAACTGCAAAATCGATTTATGAATCTGCAAAAAAGAAACTAGAAGCAGTTGGTCTAACAGAAATAGAGATTCAACAGCTTGCTGATAATCATACTCCATTAACTTTACTTCCTGTACGTGCACCTTTTACCGGAACACTGCTTAGTGGTAAAGCCCGGCTTGGAGAATTTGTTGAGGTAGGCCAAGATTTCTTCCTTCTCGCAAATCTTCAAAACCTTTGGGTGCTTGCAGATGTTTTCGAAAAAGATCTGCCTTTAATCAGAGAAGGAATAATAGGAGAAGTAATTCCCACCGCTTATCCAAATGATGTTTATAATGCACGGCTAACAAGAATTTACGATGTCGTAGAACCTTCTTCCCGAACAATCAAGGCAAGGTTCGAAGTATCTAATTCCGCTAACAAATTAAAACCGGAAATGTTTGTAACGGTGAAGGTCTCATCAAAGCTTGGGGGACCAAATCCGAAAGTTTCCTCATCTGCAATTATGAAAGATAAAGATGGCGCTTATGTTTTCGTTGCTTTAAATGATACAACATTTCAAAGAAGAGAAATTAACTTGGGGAAAGAAACTAACGATTACACAGAAATAATTGAGGGATTGAAATCCGGTGAAATGGTTGTTACCCGCGGAACATTCTATTTGAAATCCGAACTTGCAAAAGAAACATTCGTGGAGGATGAACACTGATGAAAGAAATTAAAGCATATATAAGACCGGAAATTTCACACCGCGTGATTGAACAGTTAAAAATCAATGGCGCCACAAATATTTCAATAGCAAAAGTTAAAGGGCTTGGATTGTTTGAAGATCCAACTTCAGAAAAATATGATATAGAATTTATTGAAAAGAGCAGCGACATTTTAAAGCTAGAATTAGTTTGCTTAGACGAAGAAGAGGAAAAGTTTACAGTAGTTATTAAACGGGAAGCATACACCGGCAAACCAGGTGATGGTGCAATCTTCGTTACCAATATTCAGAAAGCAATTAAGATAAGTAAGGATAAGGAGGGAATTGAATAATGGTAAATAAAATAATTCTCTTCGCCATCCGCCAGCGAATGTTTGTAATGCTTGGAGTTGTCGCTCTTATCATAGGTGGAATTATTGCAGCTAATCAATTGCCGATTGATGCAGTTCCTGACATCACTACAAATCAGATCCAGATATTTTCAAAAGCACCGGCATTAGCACCGCAAGAGATTGAACGCCTAGTGTCTTACCCCATTGAAATTGCAATGCAGAATCTTCCCGATATAGAAGAAGTCCGTTCTGTTTCTAAGTTTGGTCTTTCTGTTGTTACTGTAATATTTAAGGAAAATGTTGGAACTTATTTTGGCAGGCAGCTTGTATTTGAGCGGCTTCAGGAAGTAAAAGGAGATTTACCCGCAGGACTCTCTGAGCCCGAAATTGGTCCGGTTACAACCGGACTTGGAGAAATTTATCAATATGAAGTTACGGGCGAAGGTTATTCTCCGATGGAGCTTCGTTCAATTCAGGATTGGATAATCACACGCCAACTTGCTGGTATTCCCGGAATTGCTGAGATAAATACTTTTGGCGGTGAACTTAAACAATACCAGGTTCAAATAGATCCGCAGAAACTTTTCAAGTATAACATTTCTATTCGTGATGTTATTGAAGCTGTATCAAATAACAATGCAAATGCATCCGGCGGATATATTGAGCATAAGCAGGAACAATATATTGTTGTCGGCGAAGGTTTGGCAAAAACGATGGGCGATATTGAAAACATTATTGTTAAATCGAGTGATGGCACACCGATCTTTATTAGAGATGTTGCAGAGGTGAATGAAGGTGCAGCAATTCGTCAGGGTGCTGTTACTTCAAATGGAAAATCCGAGATAGTTGCCGGAATAACTATGATGCTTAAAGGCGAGAATGCAAGATTAGTAACACAAAGAGTTAAAGAACGCATTACAGAAATTAAAAAAACTCTTCCTACAGGAGTTCACATAATTCCTTTTTATGAAAGGACAGAATTAGTTGAAAGAACAATTCAAACAGTAATAAAAAATCTGAGTGAAGGCGGCTTATTTGTAATCATCATTCTTTTTTTGTTACTAATGAATCTTCGAGGTGGATTTATAGTTGCTTCAGTAATTCCCCTCTCAATGCTGTTCGCAATAATTATGATGAAGCTGAATGGAATCTCAGGCAATTTAATGTCTCTTGGTGCTATTGATTTCGGAATTATTATTGACGGTGCTGTTGTGCTGATGGAAAATGCATTAAGAAAACTTCATGAACGACAACACACAGCCGGTGTGCAGGAAGGTGTACAGCAAACACTCATTAGTTCATTTCTGGAAGTTGGAAGACCGCTTGCATTTGGTGTTTTAATTATCATTATTGTTTACTTGCCAATACTTACCTTACAAGGGACTGAAGGGATAATGTTTAAGCCAATGGCTTACACTGTTGTGTTTGCTCTGCTCGGTGCTCTGTTCTTAACATTAACCTATGTACCTGTTGCAAGTACATTTTTATTTAAGAAGGGAAAAATTTCGGAGAAGGAAAGCCCGGTAATAAAATTTATAAAACCGGGTTATCATAAGACACTTCTCTTTGCCTTAAAACATAAACTGATTGTTGTAACAGGAACGGCCGTAATTTTTATTGCATCAATTCTGCTTTTCTCACGCCTGGGTGGAGAATTTATTCCTACTCTCGATGAAGGAGATATTCTAATTGAACTTAGAAGATTACCGAGCATATCACTTACCGAAGCAATCCACACTGGTCAAATGCTTGAAGCAGAACTAAAATCCATCCCTGAAGTTATTAATGTTGTAACCAGAACCGGCAGACCTGAAATTGCTACTGATCCGATGAGCATTAATCAAAGTGATGTGTATATAATGATGAAGCCGCGCGAAGAATGGAAAACTGCTAAAACAAAAGAAGGGATGATGGAAAAAATGTCTGAAGTGATGGCAAGAATTCCTGGAATCGGAGGAGGTTTTTCCCAACCGATTGAAATGCGCTTTAATGAATTGATAGCAGGAATCCGGTCAGATGTTGGTGTTAAAATTTATGGTGAAGACCTCGACACACTCGCACGCATTGCTAACGATGTTGCAAAGTTAATGCACGGCATTGAAGGTTCGGCAGATGTCCGTGTTCAGCAGACTGAAGGGCTTCCCCAGCTTCGTATTGTAATTGACAGGAATAAAATTGCCCGCTACGGAATAAATGTTTCCGATGCTAATATATTAATCGAAACTGCTCTTGCAGGAACAACAGTTGGGAAAATTTATGAAGGAGAAAAACAATTTGATCTTGTTGTAAAACTTAATCAGCAGTCTAGGAATGATATTGAGTCAATTCAAAATTTGTTAGTGCCTACAATTGGCAATAACTCATTAGTGCGTCTTGTTGATATAGCTGACTTTATAATGATTGAAGGTCCTGCAGAAATATCACACTCTGCCGGAAGAAGAATGATAGTAACTGAAAGCAACGTGCGAGATAGAGATTTGCAAAGTTATGTTGAAGATTTACGGTCAAGGATTGATGATCAGATTAATCTTCCGGTTGGTTATCAAATAAAATATGGCGGTGAATTTGAAAACCTTGAAAGAGCAAGCAAGCGTTTAACCATTGTTGTGCCAATAGCTTTGTTTCTGATTTTTATTATGCTGTTCGTTTCGGTCAATTCAATCAGACAGGCATTAATTATTTTTACAGGAATTCCATTTGCGGTTGTTGGCGGTGTTGTTGCTCTTTGGATTCGTGATATTCCATTTTCAATTTCGGCTGGAGTAGGATTTATCGCTTTATTTGGTGTAGCAGTGTTAAACGGGGTTGTAATGCTTACCTACTATAACACACTTATTAAAGAAGGAATGAGTATACAAAATGCAGTTATAAAAGGATCGGAGATTCGTTTGCGACCGGTTATAACAACAGCATTAGTGGCAAGTATTGGATTTTTGCCAATGGCAATTTCCACTTCTGCTGGTGCAGAGGTACAAAGACCGCTTGCAACTGTTGTTATAGGTGGATTGATTACTTCAACGCTTTTAACCCTGGTTGTACTACCGATAATATTCCAATGGGTGGAAGAAAAAAAAACGAGATTGTAGTTATAAAAAATTAATGACAAAATTAAAAATAATCGGATTAACAGTATACCTTTCTATTTCCGGGAGGTCGGAGAACTTGTCGTCGTTATTATCGTAAGCACGCTGTGTATTGGACGATGCGAAAACGCTCAGACCGTAATCATCAAACTTCTGCGAATAGAAACCGCTTGCATCTACACCGAGTGCGCTGGTCACATTTAACAGAAAAGATAAGTCTTTTTCTTCCTGCACAATTTTCGAAACGAGATTTATCAATCCGGCAATTGCACCTCCGCCGTAAAGCGTCGAAGAACTTCCTTTGATTATTTCAATTTGCTTGAGATCAAGCGGAAGGATTTGTGAAATGCTCAGACTGCCGGAAAACCCGGTGTAAAGCGGAAAGCCATCCTTAAGCAATTGCGTATACCTTCCTTCGAGTCCCTGTATTTTGAAAGAATTGTTGACGCTTGATGCCGAAGTCTGCTGAACCTGTATTCCGGTGCTCTCATTTAACATCATTGAGATGTTCGAAGGATCCATTGATATTTTTTCGTCAATCTCTTCGCCTGCAATAACTTCAACACGTGTCGGTTCATCATCAATCAATCTCGAGCCTCGTGTAGAAGTGACCGATATCTCCTCAAGTTCTTCTGCTTCCGGTTCAAGCAGTACTTCGATTATCTCTTCTGCTTCCAAAGGAAACGTTAATGCAAGCTCTTTCTTTTCATACCCGATATAAGAGAAGAGAATGTTATAATTTCCGTCAGGAATATTTTCTATCTCTGCATAGCCGGAATCATCCGTTGCGGCGGATTGAGTTAATCGATTGATGTGGTTAAGTTTGAATAAAGTAATCGAAAGTAGAATTTATGTTCGTAAAATTTTTTCTGATAATATTTGTTGGGGTATCAGTTGTAATATACCCGCAAGATGAACTAACTAAAGTCCGTTCTCTAATGGTAGATTCCCTTAAATCTGAACTTACAGTTTATTTTACCCCGGGTTATAAACAAAGAGCCGAATACCTTTCAGGAATTCTCATCGAAGCGAATCATTTTTTCAGGGATTCGCTTGGAGTTGAGTATGATTACTCACTTGCTGTTTTAGATAAAACACAATGGAATAAACTTAACTCGCCGTACCCGTATGGTTTGCCCTGGAACAATGCATTCAGACCTTATGTTATTTTTATGCCTGCCGACACAAGCCACGGAGCTGTGGTTGACGACCTAAGTAATTTCCTTGAACGCGACAATGCAAATAAGTATGTAGATAACATTGGCTTTCACGAGGTGGGACACACTTACGTTTGCGAATATATTTACGACGGCAAATTCACCGATCCCGAAATTCCATTCCGCTGGTTTGATGAGCTGATAGCTAATTATTTCTGTTACGCTTTTCTGCGGAGCGTTCATCCCGATATGGCTGATCTCCTGTACGATGTGACTTTCCGTACTTACGATACAGCAGGATTTACCTACACAACTTTGCAGCAATTCGAAGATCATTATACTGAAATTCCACCACCTAATTACCACTGGTACCAGACGACATTTATTAAAAGAGTGATTGATGTTTATAATGAGAGCGGGCTAAACTTTATCAGGGAGGTGAAAGAAAAAATATCCTGGGATAAAGAGCGGACAACCGAAGAACTGCTTTTGGAACTCGAGGGAATTAATCCGGGGTTTTTAAAATGGGAAGCTCAACTAAATAAATAACTTTCTGAAAAGCAGTTATTGTCACACTGAGCCCTTCGATGAACTCAGGGCAGGCTTAGTCGAAGTGTGTCATTGTGAGGAATCCCGACTTATCGGGATGACGAAGCAATCTCTTTTCCGTTTGTCATTCTGAGTCCCGATATTCATCGGGATAAACTCCGACGAAGAATCTCTTGTCCCGTGTCATTGTGTGTCATGATTTTCATCAGGATAAACTCCGACCCGGAATCTATGTAGAATCTCCTGCCTCCAGCTTTTTACTCTTTTGTTTAATGTAATAATATTCCCTTAATTATCTGATCGTACTTACATCTCCCTTTTCATTTTTAATCTACACTTCCCGCCAAATTTAGTACACCCGACAAAATTTTGTTACCGTAATTTTCGCACAAAATCAATATTATGTATATATAACTGCGCTTTTATGATCAACATTTTTGCGTAGACTTATGGAACACTAATTGAAACTTATTAGGCTATATTTATAATAATAAAGGAATCTTATGAAAACCAACAAATTAACAATTTTATCAATCGCGGCTTCTTTCTTAATGCTATTTGCATTTTCCGCCTGCGATACAACCGAAACCACTAATGGTTCTATATCATTATCATTTTCAACTAATACGACACTGCTGAAAATAAATAGTGAAGTTATCGAGTTAGATACTGTTAAAATTCTTATTCGTGATATTAAAATCAAAAGTAAAAGCGGATCAGATTCATCCAGTATTAAAGTCGGACCGTTTGTTATAAAACTAAATCTTACCGGAATCACGACTGATTTTGCTATTGGCAACATTCCGACAGGCAGCTATGAGCGAATTAAATTCGAAATCCATAAAATCGAAGCCTCAGAAACATTATCTGATCCTGAATTCAGAGAAGGTACAGATGAGTCTTTAAGATATTCCGTAGTTGTAAAAGGAAAGCACAACACATTGCCATTCATTTACAAATCACGTAAATCAGCCAAGCAGGATCTAAAGTTAGAAACCCCGGTTACTGTTGAGGAAAATGGTATTGCTAACCTTACAATAACAGTTGACCCGTTTACCTGGTTTGTTGATGGTATCAATATTCTTGACCCCACAGATCCCGCAAACGAAAATGATATAGATAATAATATCAAAGAGTCATTTAAGAAAGCATTCAGAGATAACAACCACGATGGTAACGAAGACTAATTTATAGTTTGTAACAAGGCGGAGCTTCTCCGCCTTTTGTTTTTCCAACGCTTCCCTTCTTATTACTTATTCCTTTTATCTTTTTCCTTTATTCTTTCGTCTTTAGAAAACTTCTTCCCTGTCACCCTGAGCTTGTCGAAGGGAACTTTTTACAAAATAATTGTTGAGGAAGTGGATTGGAGTGGTTAAGTTTGTTTAAGGAAATTTGATTATGAAAATATCTAAAGTAACATCCGGTGGGAGAGTAACAATACCTGTTGAGCTTCGTAAAAAATACAATTTAAAACCACGGACAAGAATTAATTTTTTTGAAGAGTATAATGGAATAAAAATCATTCCTCTTACCAAAGAAACAATTAAAGCTTATGCGGGATTCTTAGGAGCCGATGGAAAACTTCTGAAATCTTTGATGGAAGAGAAGAAGAGAGAAAGGGAGTTGTGAGGTCAGGTTTAATACACACAGGAAATTTCTTATTTTCAGAGTAATGAAAAAATTTCTATTATATAAAAGGAGCTAAATGTCGAATCTAAAAGCCATTGATTTTTTCTGCTCAATCGGTGGAATGACTTATGGCTTCAGAAAAGCCGGCATTGATGTTATTGCCGGAATTGATATCGACCCCTCTTGTAAAGAAACTTACGAATATAATAATCTGGGTTCTAAATTTATTGAGGCTGATATCAAACAGTATTCATTTGCCGAGTTAAAAAAAGATACCGGCATTAATAAGAACGATAACAAATTGGTCTTTATTGGTTGCAGCCCTTGCCAGTATTGGTCTATCATAAACACAGACAAAACAAAATCGAAACTTTCAAAAAACCTTCTTTCTGATTTTCAAAAATTTGTTGAACATTTTAGACCAGGACACATCGTCGTTGAGAACGTTCCGGGAATTATTAAAAAACATAGTAAGGGCGGTATAAAAAATTTTGTCAAACGAATACAGGTTTTAGGATATGCCGTAAAATATGATATACTCAACGCAAATCATTTCGGTGTTCCTCAGAACAGAAGAAGGTTTACTTTGGTTGCTTCAAGAGTAAATCAAAATGTTTTCTTACCGGAAGGAAACAAAGAAAAAATTTCTGTGGTTAAGAATTTTATAGGAGAAAAGAACGGTTTCCCCAAAATAAAAGCCGGGCATATTGATAAAACAAAATTTAAACATTCTGCTGCCGGGCTTACGAAAAATAATCTGAAGAGAATAAAGCTAACAAAAAAGAATGGTGGCACAAGAGAACGGTGGGGCAGAATTAAAGATTTACAAATTGATGCTTACTACGGTAAAGATAGTTCGTTCCGAAATGTTTACGGTAGGATGTCGTGGAATAAACCCGCACCAACAATTACAACAAGATTTAACAGCTTGTCCAAC
>Ga0184636_1000319_pt1 | contig 11692 bp, 9 predicted proteins | sample PLM3_60_b2_FD_133164 | JGI IMG/M metagenome (GOLD analysis project Ga0184636, IMG submission 133164) | Groundwater sediment microbial communities from an aquifer in East River, Colorado, USA - PLM4_90_b2 | ecosystem: Environmental > Terrestrial > Soil > Riparian zone | place: USA: East River... | reverse complement strand
TTGCCATTCATGAGATTGGACGCGGGTAATACGATAATCAACCCTTATACCACGCTGGCTATCGGGTACTCTTACGGTTACAGAACCGTTGGGAGATAAATTTCTGAAAGTGATAATATCTGTTCGCAGAGGTAGCTGGCTGGGTTTTATATATTGCAATTCAACCTTTACTTCGTCTACAAAATATTTTGAATCATTGGATACAGTCAGCCGCAGATCTTTTATTCCGCCAAACGTCCCCCGGATATAATTATTTGTTTTTATCGATACCAGTTTGTTAAGGGATTTGGGTTCTGCAATAGTTGAATTTCTGACGGCTCTCTCCGGGGTATTCTGATCTTTAAGAGAAGTAACTGTTTCATCCTGGTCATCATGTCTGACCGCTTTTCTTCTTTCTCCGGTTTGCGGATCAATTTCTACATCCTGTTTAGGAACTTTCACCGATTCATCATCGGGGATAAAGGTTGACCTGTTATTCTTCTTCTCCGGTGTTTTTAATGCTGTTTGAATATTTGTTTTTGAGACTGTGTTTTTTTGCTGTGTTTTTTGTTTCGGAATCAGGAGCTCTTCGGTCTTGATATATTTATTTTTATTTTCAGGCTCAGGAACAGTAATTTGTTTTTCTTCGGGTTGTACTATTTTATTTTCGGTTTTATTTATTTCCGCTGCTTTTTGCTCCGGGATAATTGTTGAAATTCCCTGTGCAGCTTGTACAGTTGCTTTTTTACTCGTAAGAACATAGCCGATCGCTGCGCCTGAAATCAATAAAAACAGAGCAGCTAAAACGGGCTTCAGATATTTTTTTACTAATTCCTTTCTGCGATTTCTTGTTTTTCTTTGAACAAGGGTATTCACATACATTTCCTTGATCTCATCGAGCGACTGTGCATATTTTGTTTCCACGCGTGTTTCTTCGGATTCATGGATATCAATAGGAGAGTAAGATCTTTGTTCAACCGTTTTAGGCAGTTCTTCCTGTGCCGTTTTAGGCAGATATTGTTTATAAGGATTGAGACTATTATTTTTCTCCGGCATGGAGACAAATACTTTTTTATGAGGCTCAGGCTGATATGATGGCGGAATATTATTTGTTTCGGTAATAATATTTTTTACCGGGATATTTTTAACCGGCTCTTCTCTGATGATCTTTTTTTCAGGTATTATCTCTTCCCTGGTTGCAGTATCGGAAGGTTTTTTAAAAAAACGGTCAAAGGGTTGTTCTTCCACGATAGGAGCATACTCTTTTAATTCAGCTATCTCGCTGGGATAACGCCAGGCCGCGCTTCTGCTTTCCACCCAAACAAGATCGTATGGTTTAAGTCCAAGCTCAATAAGGTCATTCAAAGAGTAAGGGCCTGATTCTTTATTATTTCGCAGCAATAGGTACGAAGGCATTGAAAACTTTTTTGATAACTGTAAAGCAACGAAAAATTTGTGCCGCCAAGTGTAAAGGGCTTGTTATAAAATCATTTTTTACAAATTGGTTAGCTAATTGCAGCAGTGGAAAAATCAGGCCAAAAAAAAATTTCTTTAATCAGGTTATGAACATATAAAAAAGTACATTTGCGAGCTTTAAAATCTGGCCGGAAGATCCTTCAAAAAAACCGATCCTGAAAATAGCGAAATCTTTGCCCAGCCTTTGTTTCAGCGGAGTTAGTAAACTGTGAAGAATTAAGGATCATGTGAAGATCAGCCGGGAGACAAATAATGGTACCAAAACCCGTCCGACCGGTCATCCGGCGGGCAAAAAACAAGTATAAACATTAGCATGGAAGATAATTTAACGCCCCTTGAAACAAACGACCAGGATCGCATCATTCCCGTGAACATCGAAGAGCAAATGAAGACCGCCTACATTGATTATTCAATGTCGGTGATCGTGGGTCGCGCCCTGCCTGATGTGAGAGATGGACTAAAACCTGTTCACCGTCGGATACTGCATGCGATGAATGAACTGGGACTGAATTTTAACAGGCCCTATAAAAAATCAGCCCGTATTGTCGGGGAAGTGCTGGGTAAATATCACCCCCACGGGGATACGGCCGTGTACGACGCGATGGTGAGAATGGCACAGGAGTGGAGTATGCGCTATGAGTTGGTAGACGGCCAGGGAAATTTTGGTAACCAGGACGGTGACGGCCCGGCAGCAATGCGGTATACAGAAGCAAGATTGGAAAGACTGGCCGAACACATGCTGGATGATATTGATAAGGATACGGTAGATTTTCAATTGAATTTTGATGACTCGGAAAAAGAGCCATCCATCTTACCTACAAGAATCCCCCAATTACTCATTAATGGTTCAAGCGGTATTGCAGTAGGCATGGCCACCAACATGATGCCTCATAATTTAACAGAGGTGATCGATGGTTGTATTGCATTTATCAACAAGCGGGACATCAGCATTGAAGAATTGATGCAATACGTCAAGGCTCCCGATTTTCCGACAGGAGGAGTGATCTATGGTATGGAAGGAGTGAGGGCGGCCATGCATTTTGGTCGTGGCAGGGTAGTGCTTCGCGGTAAACTCCATGTGGATACCAAGGTCAGTGGCCGCGAACAGATCATTATCACTGAAGTTCCCTACCAGGTAAACCGCGATGCGCTGACAAACAGAATTGGTGAACTGGTGAATGATAAGGTGATAGAAGGGATTGCTCATGTAAATAATGAATCAAATAATAAGGAAGGCACAAGGGTAGTGGTTGACCTGAAACGTGATGCCATTGCCAACGTTATCATCAACCAGTTGTACAAATACACCGAACTGCAAACGAGCTATGGTGTCAATAATGTAGCTCTTGTAAAAGGCAGACCGAGAACACTGAACCTGAAAGAAATGATCAGTGAGTTTGTTGAGTTCAGGCATGAAGTAGTGGTTCGCCGGACAAAATTTGAATTAAGGGAAGCAGAAAAGAAAGCGCATATTCTGCAAGGCTACCTGATAGCATTGGACCACCTGGATGAAGTGATCGCATTGATCAGGGCATCTGCCACACCGGATATTGCAAAAGAAAACCTGGTAAATGCAGGGTGGGGACTTGACGAGATACAGGCCAAGGCCATACTGGAATTGCGTTTACAGCGATTGACCGGTATGGAAAGAGAAAAGATAAAACAGGAATATGATGAACTAATGAAATTGATCGCCTTCCTGAAAGATCTTTTAGCCGATGAAGGAAAACGTTTTGAAGTAATTAAAAAAGAATTGCAGGAGATCAGGGATAAATTTGGTGATGAAAGAAAAACGGAGATCATTTACCTGGAAGATGAAGTAAGGATCAAGGATCTTATCAAGGAAGAAGATGTAGTGATCACCATTTCACATCATGGTTATATAAAAAGAACCCCGGCTGATGAATATCGTTCCCAGCGTCGCGGTGGCCGCGGTTCAATGGGTGGAAGAACAAGAGAAGAGGATTATATCGAGCATTTATTTGTTGCCTCCTCGCATCATACCATGTTATTCTTTACTGAAAAGGGAAGATGCTACTGGCTGAATGTGTATGAAATTCCTGAAGGAGATAAAACAAGCAAGGGCAGGGCTATTCAAAATCTTATTCAACTACCTGGCGATGATAAAGTAAGAGCGATCATTGATGTAAAAGATTTAAAAGACGAGGAGTTTGTAAAATCGCACAATATTGTTCTTTGTACCAAGAAGGGCATCATCAAAAAAACCGAGCTCCAGGATTTCAGTCGCCCAAGGCTTAGCGGCGTAATTGCTATTTCCATCAACGAAGGTGATGAATTGCTGGAAGCGAAGATGACAGATGGTAAAAGTGAAATTATGATGGCAGTAAAAAGCGGGAGGGCCATTCGTTTTTCTGAAACAAAGGTTCGTCCTACGGGCCGCGGCGCCATTGGTGTTGCCGGTATTGAAGTGGACGATGTAACTGATGAGGTGGTGGGTATGATCTGTATAAATCCGGAATTGGAAGCATCAAGAACTGTGCTCGTAGTAAGTGAGAAAGGATTTGGAAAAAGAACGGCTGTGGATGAATATCGTTTTACCAATCGCGGAGGAAAAGGAGTGAAGACGATCAGTGTTACGGAAAAAACCGGTAAACTTGTGGGCATGCTCGGTGTGGCCCCAAAAGAGGACCTGATGATCACTTGTAAAAGCGGGGTTACCATACGTATGAAGGTGGCCGATATCAGTGAGCAGGGAAGGGCTACCCAGGGTGTAAAACTTATAAGGTTGGATGAAGGCGATGAAATTGCGGCTATTACCAGGTTAGATGTAGAAGAAGATATAAACGGAAACGGTAATGGTAACGGGCATAGTGAGAACGGTGAGGCAACCAATCCACCCGATAATTCATCTGAACAAAGTGCCTGAATCATAATTTTGTAGTATAAAACGATAACAATGCGAAAATCGATCTTCACCATTACGCTTGCCATTGCCACTTTCATTACTCATGCTCAATCAGTAGAAGATGTACGAAAGGCATTAGATAAAAAAGACAATGGAAAAGCAAAAGAAATCATTGATAAAATAACGGCTGATCCCAATTCAAAAAACGTGGAAGCCTGGTACCTGAAAACCCAGGTATATAATGCGCTGGCTGTTGACGATAAATTTAAAGCCACGATACCGGATGCTTACGAACAGGCTTTTGACGCATTTAAAAAAGCAGTCGATATCGATCCCAATAATAAAATGATCCTTCTTGATCTGTATAAATCAGGTTTTATAGCCTATGAAGGCGTTGCTAACAAAGCCGCAGGGGCTTACCAGGCTAATAACATGGCCGCAGCCTTTGATACTTATAAAAAAGCGATTGAATACGGCGCTTACCTGAATGCAAAAAATCTTTCCTTCGGCGGGTTTAGTGTGCCGAAGCTGGATACAGGGATGGTATTTATGGCAGGTTATACAGCCATGAAGCTGGATAAAAAAGATGACGCGACAATTTATTTTACCAGGATGGCAAATGCCAAAATAAATACGGAAGCAGATTATATAATTCCTTACCAGTTTTTAGCATTCCAGTACAAAGCGAAAAAAGACGATGAGAACTTTAAGAAATATGCAGCTCTTGGCAGACAGCTCTATCCAAAGGATCCTTATTTTGTTACCATTAAACTTGACTGGGCGAGAGATAATAATAATTTTCCTGAATTATTTAATAGTTACGAAGAGTTGATCGTGCTGCAGCCCGATACACTGAACAATTATCTTTCCTATGCTTCGGAAATGTTCACCTATTTGTATAAAAACACGGATACTAAGCCCACGGACTTTGAGGCGATCGCCGGAAAAATTGATAGCAACCTGACCAGGACGATCAGCCGGGGTTATGAAGTCCAGAATTCAAACCTGATCATGGCACAATTATATTACAACCAGGGTCTTGATTTTGCTACAGAAGCCGATAAATTAAAGACCAGCACCAAGCCTGATGATGTAAAAAAGAAAAATGATTTTAAAGCAAAGGCCATTGCTAAATACGATGGAGCTATTCCGTATGCGGAAAAAGTGGCTGCTGCGATAGAAGCAAAACAGGCAACGATGAGACCTGCCGACAAGGGGACATTAAAAAATATGTACATTATTCTGGCAGAGATGTACACATTAAAAGCGAACAAGCCAAAGGCGGATGAATATGATAAAAAATATGCGGCCCTGAAATAACCGGATAAAAATTTTTACAATAGCCTCCTGAGCAGGGGGCTTTTTTTATGCAGGTACCACAATTAAATTAATCTTGGTCACCGTTCTGCACGGGCCTGGCTGGCAAATCCCTGGCGGACAGAAATTTGAAAAACCCCTCTTTTTTTAATATCTTGTCATATACATTACAGTACTCAATTAAACCTTTTTTAAACCATAATTAATTCTATGAAAAAGTTGTTTACCGTTTTTATTTCATGTAGCCTGTTATTATTCCACGCCTGTAAAAAATCTTCAATCGAACAACCTGGACTAGAACTAAAAAGCAGTGCCCTGCTTTTTGACGAAAGTGGCCGGTCTGTTGATAATAGCGGAATGATAGTAAGCGTTGAAAATTCAAATCCACTTATCAGCACTGCAACTGATTTTCGGGGAAATTTTGTTTTACCTCTCGATCCTGCATTAACATCTTTTACGTTGGTTTATAGCAAGCCGCAATTTGGAACTTTTAAACGATATTTTACAAAGGATGGTTCCGGCAAACTTTATTATTGGGATTTGAATAACAAGTTTCAAACTGACCAAACAATTGAAGAATTAGGAAACATAAGTACTGTTACCATAAATTCTTTCCATGCTAAAATCATTGGTGACACATTAAAAATAACCTGCAATATTTCATCTCTGAATAATTTTGGTGAAAAATATATCCTAATATTAACTCAGAAAGATCTACCGGGCATTTCTATTAATACGGTCGATAAAACAAGAATCAACTGGTCACATAAAATTGCAGTTAAAAATGGTGATAATACTTTTAATTTTTGTTTGAAATGCTCGGCTATATGTAACGATTGGGTAAGCGGAAATACTATTTATCTGACAGCATATGGCGATTCATATTATTCTAATTCGTATGTTGATCGATCAAATAATAATCTTATTCTGCCTAATTTAAATGTAAATAGCAGTTTAACTCCTGTTTCTATTGTTATGCCTTAAAAAAATAAAAAACGGGGTTTGAAGCCTTAAAATCATTCAACTATTTTTCGCCCTTTTTATATATAGTTGCCAAAATTTTTTATGAAGCATCGCGGGTAGGAGGTTTTATACTGGTACCACAATTATGATCTCTGCTTGCCGCTCTACACAAGCTCGGCGGGCAGACACTGTCTAGTCTTAAAAATAACCGCAGAGTCGGGGAGACGCAGAGTTTGCGGGTTGAATACTTTATTTCCTCTGCGTCTTTACGCCGCGGTTAAAAAATATTTTAGAAGACAACTCATAAAAAAATAATTCAGGATTTCTCTATTAACTTCATATCTGCAAAACTGAAAAATTTCTTTTCGGTGATGAGTAAATGATCTATAACCTGGATTTTTATTAACTCACCTGCATTGATCATTTCTTTAGTCATGAGTATATCAGCCTTAGAGGGATGCGCATCCCCGCTTGGATGATTATGTACCAGGATGAGTTTGATGGCTAACTTATAAATTGCCATTCTGAAAATATCCGGAGGATTAGCATGTAGACGGTTCTGCGCTCCAAGGGCTATCAATTCAATAAATAGAATTTTATTTTTATTATTCAGCCCTATGACCCAGAAATGTTCCTGCGCCCTGCTGATTTTATTTTCCCGCAACAATATTTGCTGCATTATCTTATAAACATCCCCGGAATTAAGGACCTTAATTTTTTGTTCTTTAGTAAGTCTTACAGTCATAATAATAAAAGATAACTCCAAAATATACAAAACTTAGCTAATCGGGGAAAAGATTCGAAGGGAAGTTCAAACTCTGCTAATCAAATACAGTTTTTTACTGTTTATTTTTCCACACCGGTGCATAAGATTGATTTAATTTTACGATGGTTTGTGGCAAATTTTACTACATTGACGTTATTTAATTATTAAGACTTTACTTTTCAATTTTATGACCTTATCTGAATCTTCTGATGGTGCGTCACCAAAAACAATTGAATTAATTATATACATATCCTCTCGCTTAAAAGATAAACCAAACTTCGGATCTACATTATTAGGTAAATCCTTATGTCTTATAGATTCAATGAATTATTTAAAGACGGGAAAACCAATAACCGATTTGATCTACATAAAACAAGAACGTGGCCCAACGCCACATCCGGCTCAGTATCTGCCCATAAGAGAGAAATTAGTTATTGCAGGAGACCTAAAAAGAGTTAAAGCTGATTATTTTGGAAGAGCACAGGATAAATTTATAGCGACAAGAGAACCTGATGTTGAGGTTTTTGAAAAAGATGAAATTTTTTTAATTAACGATATTCTGGAAAGTATTTCAGATCATAATGCTGCGGAAATAAGTGACTATACACATAATTTCATCTCCTGGATCATGGCAAACCAAAAAGAAGAGTTACCATTTTATACATTTCTATTAACTCAGGCCGAACCTTCTCCTGATGATTATGAATGGGCTAATAAAGTCATGGGAAAATATCTATCCACAAAGAATGCTTCATAGGCCGCTCTGCAAGGCTCGGTAGGCAGATACTGTCTAGTCTTAAAAGTAACCGCAGAGGCGGGGAGACGCAGAGTTTGCGGGTTGAATACTTTATTTCCTCTGCGTCTTTGCGCGGTTAAAAAATATTTTAGAGACAGCCTCTTTTTTTATACGTGTACCACAATTAACTTATAACTTAATCCCGGGGTCGCTGCTCTGCACAAGCTCTCGGCGGCAGACCTCGGGCGGACAGAACAATCATCCAAGAAATCCGGGGAATCTTTTTATGAATTCGTCCTCAATAATTATATTAATTCCCAATAATTTTTTGTTTATTCTGAACATTTCGTCCACCATGGCTCCGGCATCCTGAAGCGTATATTTAATAGCTTGATGATATTGAATTTTATCTTCTGGTACCTTAATTTCCCAAACATAGAAATAGGATATGTCTTTTTCATTTTCATCCCATGTAAACATCGAATGTGCAATATTATTTCTAAACTCTCTAATCCTATGAAGACTAGCAAATTCTTCTTTTACAGTTTCATATAATGCAGGCTTCATTTCTTGCAATATTTTTTCGGCTCTTATTATTTTTTGCTGAAATATTAGGCTTTTGAAATTTAAAATCTCTTTATTCATCTCTTCCCGTTCTTCATTGCAGAAAATTATCATTCTTAAAAGAGATACTTCAGTTATAGCGCATTCGCTAAGAACTTTCCCACGAAGCAGCAATTCTACATCCTTAGCTCTTTCCTTAAAGGATTTCATATCCATAAAAACAGGCATAATTTATAAAAACTCGTCCTCTTTTTCTGTAACAAACGATGCGGGCAGGTCGGACGTGGCTAAAGAAAAAAATATTAATGGAGAATATGAGCCAAAGGCGAATACTATATTCAATGAAACCAATGGTACTTCCAATAAAGTTCAGTCAGATAATAGATCGCCGCTATCAACGCGCCAAAGGCTAAAACTCCTGTTAACCAAATCACAGCGATTTGGTTCCGCCTTTGGTTCGTTTCTAATCTTTCCAGCCGGGTATTTTCGGCGCTTTCATTAATGATCTTTTGTTTATATCCGCCGGCTCTACTGAAATATTTCCCATCAAAAGTTATAGAATATAGATCGTCATAATATAGTCTCAAATAACCATCTTTGACCAATTTTGATAAAATAAGAGGATTATCTATAAGGAATACCGCGGTATTCAGTTCTTTAAACTTATCAGCCATAAGCCTTAACGCCACATCTTTTTTTGCGTATTGTCTAGGAGAAAGTTGCTCTCCGAGTCCCATTTCTTGAACATCCATAGAAAACCATTCAAGAACTTTATCAAGCATTTGAATAGGGGTTAAAGTGTTCTCGACAATATTTTCAGGTACATCCATTCCTTTAAGATACTACGAATTAAACTACGCCAATCAATCAAATAGGAAAGGGTATTAGTTCTCACGCCCGCAGCCAAGCCATATTTTTTTCTTTGTAATCGGCCTGTGCGCCATTTAACATAAAAGTATCTTATAAGACTATATTATGTTAATGCAGGTAGGTTTTGTGTAGCTGACGTTGTAAGTTTTTCCGTCCAAAGTCAGCGCAGGGGCCTGTGGGTTCAGGGGAATTAAAAAATACTAAGAGGTGTATTAAAACTGAGCCAACGGCGAAGAATGTATTTGATAAAATATTTTGGTCTCCAATTCCTATTTATGGTACGGCCATAATTTTAGTGCTTGTGCTAATTGCAACCATCCTAAAAATAAGGCAACAAAGAAGCTGACCCATGCTATAATTTGTGTTAGGGTGTATGTTTTTGCAATTCTTTCGGAAATTTTCACATCATACCTTAGCTTCTTATAATTCAATTCTTCGATTTCCTTTTCTCTTTCGGTTGGTTCCTTGTAATCTGGATTTCTTCTTATTGTTAGAGTGCCCGTGGTTTCACCCTTTTCAACAACATATTTTTTTGTTGATTTAATTAACCCGACGACAGCATCATAGGTTGGTTTATTTATGCGCTGATCTTTATAATATGAGCCTATCGCACGATGGAGTTGAATAGAAGTTTTATCTACAAACTCTTCATCTAAATATTGCAGAAATCCTTCGTCTGTCATAAGAAAGGTTTCCATTAAGGTACGCTAATCTTTAAGGGAGGAGTGTCACGAAGTTCTCACGCCCGCAGCCAAGCTATTTTTTATTTCTCCCTAAACCGTGCCACTTAACATAATATAAATTATAAGAAAAAGCCAATTGCTTAAACGGACAATATCAGAAGCAAATTCCTGTTTATATTTACAAAAAATCTCTCCACTATGAATTATCAGGATCAACACAATAGTTCTACCGACCTGTCTCTGGTACAGCCCGTTGAACAGGCTGAGTTAAAAAAATTTATGGCGAATGTTTTTGCGCTGATGTTCCTCGCACTGGGAATATCCGCACTCTTCGCCTATTTGTTCTCGACAAATCTGTATTTGCTGACCTATCTTATCAATAATACCGGAACCGGGTTAAACGGCCTGGGATTTATTGTATTATTGGCGCCACTTGGATTTGTGCTCTTAATGTCCTTTGGTTATTCTAAACTGTCTGCTCCCGTATTAATGTTGCTATTCGTACTGTATTCAGCCCTTACCGGCATCAGTTTTAGTTTCATCCTGCTCAGGTATACTTCGGGTTCTATCCTGGGATGCTTTTTATCTGCCGCTGCCATGTTCGGTGTTATGGCCTTTATGGGTTATACTACCAACCAGGACCTCACGAAATTCGGACGCATCATGATCATGGGCGTGATCGGTATCATCATCGCTTCGGTCATCAATTTATTCCTGGGCAGCGCCGGGATGGATTATATCATCAGCTTTATCGGTGTCATGGTATTTACCGGTTTAACGGCTTATGATGTTCAGAAATTAAAAAATATCGGCACGGGTATTCAATACGCCGATGTTCCTGCTTCCGATGTGAAGAAAGTTTCGATCATGGGCGCATTGAATCTCTACCTTGATTTTATCAACCTCTTCCTGTTCCTGCTTCGCTTATTTGGCAGGCGCAACTGATAAATTGAAGCTGGTTGCCTCAAAAGCATTTTTTTTTAACCGAGGCACGAAGGCGCTGAGATATTATAACAAGAGAACGGCTTGTCAAATTTTAATTGTATGATTACTGCTTGAAAAATTATAACCGCAGGCGGACAGTGATTTTCTCTGCATCTCTGCGCCTCCGCGGTTATGCTTTTATGGATCTCAGGAAAACCATACTGGCAGAGCATTCCAAGGCAAACTGTGATCGCATTTTCAGATGGGTTGGAAATTCACAGAAACGTTTTGATGAGCTTTTTAATTTATTTCTGAATTCAGAATACAGGGTAAATCAACGGGCGGCCTGGCCGCTGAGTTATGCCGTGATCGCTCACCCCCATCTTATTTCAAAACATTTTTCAAGACTGATAAAAAATCTGCACAAACCGGGTATTCATGATTCCATCAAGAGAAATACGGTAAGACTTCTGCAACATATCGATATTCCAAAAAAATTTCATGGAGCGATCATGGATCTCTGTTTTAATTATATCTCCTCTCCAACC
>Ga0184636_1000318_pt1 | contig 11705 bp, 15 predicted proteins | sample PLM3_60_b2_FD_133164 | JGI IMG/M metagenome (GOLD analysis project Ga0184636, IMG submission 133164) | Groundwater sediment microbial communities from an aquifer in East River, Colorado, USA - PLM4_90_b2 | ecosystem: Environmental > Terrestrial > Soil > Riparian zone | place: USA: East River... | reverse complement strand
TATGAGACCCTGAAACGAGTTCAGGGCGACAAAAAATGAATTGTGACACAGTCTCTGATGGGGGAGGATTAAGGTGGGGGTGATTACAAGATCATTTCCCCCTCACCCGAACCCTCTCCCCCAGGGGAGAGGGTAGGCCATTCATCCCCCCAGCTTTGCTGGGGGGTATTCTGGCACATTTTGATAAAGAATTTCGAATCTAAAATCTGAAATCTGCAATTTGAAATGGGGGGATCAGGCAGCTTTGGTGATCAACCCTGAGCGAAGGCATCGGGAACAGATCTTCATTCGAATCGTCCTTCCCTCTTTGACGGCCTTCACCTTATGAAGGTTAGGATACCAGACTTTCCGGGTCTTGTTATTCGCGTGGCTGACGTTATGGCCAAAGACCGGCCCTTTTCCACAGATCTCACAAACTTTTGCCATGGCTGAACCTCAGAAAATTTTCATCAGATTAACATACTCCGAACCAAATTGCAAGAGTGGAATATATTTGAAAGGTGTTTGAATCTTCAACAAGAAATGGCTCAACAGATTTTGATCTACCTTCGCCTGCATTCCGTCGCCGTGGCATTTGGTATTTTTGGATTACCTCCCCCCAGACAAGATTCTTTTGACCTTGGAATTTAAGTCCGGTCGCTTTGACAGGACGAAAGACACTTTTTGTTATTTCAAAACAATTTCTGTCCATGGTGACATTTTACGTTAGTGGATTAAAAATTTTACTAATTCAATTATGAATTCCGTTAGGAACCCCTTTCCTGGCAAAGAATGTTTTATTTTAAATTTCAATAAGTTATCAAATTTTACCGATTTCAATTAGATTGGCAAAGAAGTTGCTTCTATCATTTCGTAGTTAATCAAACCTGATCTTGACCAGAAATCTTTTGAAGTCAGGGGTGGTAACTGATGACCTTTGATCAATTCACACAAGCAATGTCGCAGGAAGTGACCCTTCCAATCGACGAAGAGTCTAAGGTCGCAATCAGAGTTTTTGAGATGGGTGATGAGGATTTTGAGGAAGAAGAATCCTAAAGTCCTCACACACAAAAGAAGCCGATGATCCTTACCTTTTCCTTGGGGCAGTTTGTAAGATTAACTGACCACGGGAATCTTCATCCATGATACTGCTTTAAAATCTCTTTGGCCACCATCCATCCGCTGTGGATTTCTCCTTCCAAGCCTAGATAAGGGAAATTTTCTTTTCCGACGAAGTAGAGGTTTTTTGATATCCGGGCGGGTACAACCCCTTTCCCCCATTTAAAATCACGAGTCGTTTCATAAATGAAATGGGGATAAGACCAGCGCAGGAACTGCCCATCTGTCCAACTCCCATCTGTGAATTCAATATAGTTCTCAAGAAATGGAAAGAGATGGTGCAGATGTTTCATGATGCCTTCCCGGGATTTATCCAAAGAAGTCTGATCCCCTCTCTCTAAGGGCATCAGGCTTTGGACAATCAGCGCCCTCTTCCCTTCCGGGGCTGCGGCTTCATCTCCCTTTTTGCTGAGGGCGAGGAAGAGAACATTCCCCTCTCCATAAGGTTTCTCAAGATCAAACATAGAGACCACGAGGTCCTTCATACCGACCGGAACAACCTTCTCATCAATCCCCAAAAAGATTGGAAGAAGGGCATATCGGGGTTGAATCCTCTCTCTCCACTTTGACAGCAGTCTTTCTTTTCTACCTAAGAGTGATGAAAGCCGATGGAGGGGAGAGTTGATAATAAGGAATTTGGATCGGATGGGTCTCGTCTCTCCCTTTAATTTAAGGGTAAACCTCCTCCTCCAACTGATGTCCACCCTCTCCACTCCCTCAATCTCTTCCACTCGCCCTCCGGATTGGATAAGTTTTTCAAAAATACTCTTTTCCACTCTTTCCAATTCTACATTCGCCCAATCCTCTCCTTCACCATTTAATAAAAGGTAGGTTGCCAAGGAGACTGGAAGTTGATAGGGCTGAAGGCTCCCCCATGACATCAGTTGAAGTCGGATGAATTCTCTAAACTCTTTCGAAAAGAGAGAGAGCCTTTCATCCATTTTCCCCATGGGAAGAGCTCTGAACGAAAAGCACCTTTTGATCACGGAGGGCTGACGAATGGGAAATTTCGACCAGGAACTCTCTTGGATTTTCATCTTATTCAAGAGATGTTGAATCCGGTCCATCTCATGATAGAAATTTTCAATGGGAGCGACCTCTTTTGGAAACGCTCTCTTCCACTCCATCCGAAACATGGGGCGATGGGAAAAAAGGTCGATCCTGGATTTAGGAAGAATCACTTGAAAGGCGACTCTCTGTTTTGGTCTTTCCAGCTTTGTTTCGACCTTTCTTCTTTCCTCTTGATCGGAGGGGAGGAAAGGAAGATTCAAGGCATAGGAAATTTTCTCCAACAGACTTAACTTGACACGCCTTTCTGAAAAGCTTGAGAAGGGAACGAAATGATATCCATCTTTACCATAGAAGGGATGATATTGATTCTCTTTCAAGAATAAAACATTGTGATTGTGGTAGGAGAGTAAAGCAGCCGTGATCAACCCGCCAAGCCCAGACCCCAAAACAATGATTTCATGCTCATCGACTGGCTGCTTCATCCGTACTCTGTTGATCAAATCATGATGACCCAAGTGGGATAGAAAGAGTGGCGGGATCGGTCAGACAAACGTGATGGATTCTTGCTCTCGCTCTGTTTTCTCAATCTCTCCGATCACAAAAGCCTTCTGGCCCAGGGAGTTAAGCCTTCCTAAGATTTCCTCCGTCTCTTTCGTTCGAACGATGAGAATCATCCCAATCCCGTTATTGAAAGTCCGTAGCATCTCCTCCTCAGAAATATTCCCCTTCTCTTTCAAAAAAGCGAAGATGGGAGGAATCTCCCAGGTCCCCTTATGGACAACAGCCTTATAGCCCTTGGGAATGATCCTCGGAAGATTATCTGTGATACCCCCTCCGGTAATGTGAGCGATGCCACCCATATTGAAGTCTTTCACAAGATTGAGGATGGTCTTGACATAGATCTTCGTCGGCCGGAGGAGTTCCTCCCCTAATATCCCCCCGATCTCTTCCACCCTTTTCTCCAGGTCCATTTTATGTTGGTCGAGAAGCACCTTTCGCACCAGGGAGTACCCATTACTGTGGAGGCCGCTGGAGGCTATGCCGATCAACCTGTCTCCCACGTTTGCCTTCGACCCATCGATCAGTTGAGCATCCTCCACGATCCCAACGGCAAACCCAGCCAAATCATACTCCCCTTGCTTATAAAATCCGGGCATCTCAGCTGTCTCTCCACCGATCAGGGAACATTCTGCTTCGATACATCCCTTTACAATCCCGCTCACAATGTGCTTTGCCTTCTCTGGATCGAGTTGGGAGGTGGCTAAATAATCTAAGAAAAAAAGGGGTTTTGCTCCGCAGACCAAGAGGTCATTGACACACATGGCCACGAGATCGATGCCCACGGTGTCATGGCGATCCATCATGAAAGCGATCTTCAGTTTTGTCCCCACGCCGTCCGTTGAGGAAACCAGGATGGGTTTCTTATAACGTTCCAGATTGAGGGAAACGCATCCCGCAAAACCGCCGATTTTTGTCAATACCTCAGGCCGAAAGGTAGACTCCACCATTGGCTTGATCGCCTGGATAAAGGCGTTCCCCTTTTCAATATCCACCCCTGCTTCCTTATAAGAGATCCTCTTCGTTCTTTCCCTTTTCATAGATGATGCCTTCTGTCCATCCCATCCGGAGAGCCGGACTCTCCACCCCGATGACCGCGAGATTCATTTTAGACTAATCGAACCACTTCAAAAAGTCAACCTTTCGATCCCCGTGGACCAATTTTTTACTTGCAGATTTGGATGGAGTCTGTTAATTATAATAGGTTTTTGAGAAAAATCGGCTAAATAGCCCTCACCTGACTTGAAGGGAATGGCCGGTGAGCCTGAAATACCAACCATGAGAATTGAAGAATTCAACTATGCCCTTCCTCCATTTTTAATTGCACAATATCCTTCTCCCCAGAGGGGAGAATCACGTTTAATGGTGCTCCATCGGGGTCAAGGCGCAATCGAGCATCGGGAGTTCCGGGACCTCGTGGATTACTTGCACCCGGGAGATCTGCTCGTAATGAATAATACTCGGGTCCTTCCAGCCCGGTTGATCGGAACAAAAGAGACAGGAGGAAGGTGTGAAGTCCTCCTCATTCCTTCATGGAATGGAAATCGGGGGGAATGGGAGGTTCTGATCAGAGGTTCCGGAAAATTAAAACGAAGAACCCGAATTCAATTTAGTAATGGCTTCTATGGAGAATTGGACGTGGAGAAGGATGGAAGGGGAAAAATTCTCTTCTCCGGCCAGGCTGAGGTGATGGATATTCTTCAAGAACACGGCCACCTTCCCCTTCCCCCTTACATTAAGCGGAAGGACGAACCATTGGACAGGGATCGTTATCAAACCATTTTTGCAGAGAGAGATGGATCCATTGCCGCGCCTACGGCAGGCCTCCATTTCACCCACTCCCTGCTCCAATCCCTGAGAGATCAAGCCGTGGGGATTGCATCGATCACCCTCCATGTTGGAATTGGAACCTTCACTCCGGTAAGGGCCAAGGAGATCGAAGATCACACCATGGAGTCAGAATGGATAGAGGTACCCGAAAGGACAGCGAAAGAGATCGAACAGACAAAACAGCAGGGAGGGAAGGTCATCGCGATTGGGACCACGACGACGCGGGCTCTTGAATCCTTTTCCAATGGAAATAGGGGCGTAAGATCGGGTAAGGGGATGACCTCATTATTCATCCGTCCTCCCCATCCATTTCGCGTGCTCGATGGACTGATCACCAACTTCCATCTCCCGAAATCGACACTGATCATGCTGGTATCTGCTTTTGCAGGGAAAGACTTATTGTTGAAGGCCTACCAAGAGGCCATTGATAGAAATTACCGATTCTATAGCTATGGCGATGCCATGCTGATCCTCTGATGTTTGAGGTTAGAGGTCTGAGGTTTTAGGCCAAATGATTTTGCCTCCAACCTTTAACCTCGAGCCTAATGCGAAAACTTATGGCTTTTCGTTTTGAGATACAGACAAAAGATACTTCGTCCCAAGCAAGGCTGGGGAAGATTGAAACGGCCCATGGCTCTTTCACCACCCCTGCCTTCATGCCCGTGGGGACTCAGGGTACGATTAAATCCCTCACGCCCGAAGAGCTGGTGGAAATTGGAGTGGAAGCGATTCTGGGAAATACCTATCACCTCTACCTCAGGCCTGGCTACGAGACCATTGGAAGATTAGGAGGCCTTCACAAATTCATCCATTGGGAGAGACCCATTCTCACAGACAGTGGCGGCTATCAGGTATTCAGTCTCGGCAGCCTTCGGAAGATTTCAGAGGAAGGAGTAACCTTTCATTCCCACCTGGATGGCTCCCTCCACTTTCTCACCCCCGAAAAGGTGATGGAAATTCAGCGGAACCTCGGCTCTGATATCGCCATGGTTTTAGATGAATGTGTCCCCTATCCCTCCCCTTATGAATATGTAAAGGAATCCACATCCTTGACGACCCGTTGGGCAAAGAGGTGTCTGCAAGTCAGGCAGGAGTCCGATCCTGCCCTCTTTGCTATTGTCCAGGGAGGTATGTATCGCGACCTGAGGGAGGAGAGTGCTAAGGACCTCGTGCAGATGAACTTTCAGGGATATGCGATGGGCGGTCTCAGTGTGGGTGAGCCTAAATCGATAATGTTGGAGATCGTGGATTGGACCACCCAATTTCTTCCGGAGAATGGACCCCGTTATCTGATGGGGGTGGGAACACCCGAGGATATCCTCGATGCAGTGATGCTGGGGATAGATCTTTTCGATTGCGTCCTTCCAACGAGGAACGCACGAAATGGGACTCTTTTCACTTCCGGAGGGAAGGTTTCCATCAAACAGGCTCAATATGCGGATGACGGGAAACCGATTGATGAGACCTGCCTCTGTTACACCTGTCGCCATTATTCGAGGGCCTATCTCCGTCACCTCTATCTTGCCAATGAGATTCTTTCATCGAGGCTAAATACCATTCACAACCTCTTCTATTATATGAATTGGATGAAGTCGATTCAGGAATCGATCCGAGAAAATCGCCTCGCCGATTTCTATAGAGAACGCCGCCAACAACGAGATGATCTCGAAATAGAAAACCCTGCCCAAAGCCGCACTCTTTGGGGATAGGGGAAAAATAGAAAGGAGGATGTTATGGGAACAGAACTGGCTTATGCTATGGGGTCGCAACCCGGAGGGGGTGGAGGAGGTTCTACCATGTGGAGTTTCCTCCCCATCATCTTAATCTTTGTTATCTTCTACTTCTTGCTCATTCGACCCCAACAGAAGCGTACGAAGGAACATCGTACCCTTTTGGAAAATATCAAGACCGGAGAGTATGTGCTGACAAGCGGGGGTATCTACGGGAAAATCACCGGTATCAAAGATAACATCATCACCCTTGAAATCTCTGACAAGGTGAGGGTGAAGGTCAGCCGGGGAAACATCGCAGGGGTTGTGAAGGCAGATGTGATGAAACCCGACTAATAGAATTCGGATTGGGGAATGCGGATTGCGGAATTCTAAGATTTTTAAACAATTCCGTATTCCGAACTCCGCAATCTACATTCGATATTGCTCCTTGCTCTAAACACGGCTTTAGGGCTATAATCCACGAGGAGGTGAGTCATGAGGAAATATGAAGCGATTTTCATCTTGGACCCTGATCTTGAAGAAGAGCAGACCCAATCTGCTATTGAAAGAGTCAAGGGCATTATCACACAAACCAATGGAGAAATTCTAAAGGTTGAAGATTGGGGAAAACGAAAACTTGCCTATGAAGTCAAGAAGAAGACCAAAGGCCATTATGTCCTGATCCACTTTTCGGGAACACCCGCCCTGCTCTCCGAATTGGAGCGAAATTTTCGAGTCATGGATGCTGTCATCAAGTTCCAATCTGTCCGGTTGGACGAACGCTTAGCCTCTGCCTCGGGAGGCCCCATTCCCGAGGAGCCCTCAGAGGAGTCGGAGCCATGAGATAGGATATGACATCCTATAATCGCGTGATTCTTACAGGAAGGGTAGCCACTTCGCCGCGATCTCACTACCGTCCAGATGGGTCTTCCGTGATCCAATTTCCTTTGGAATTGGATGAGGTAGAAGACCTACCGGATCAGAAACAGCCTCATGGCAACAGGAGGCAAGCCCTGAACCGTACTGGTTCAGGGAGTCTGATCAACATTGTGGCCATTGGGAAATTAGCCGAAGTCAAATTCGATTTACAGAGTGGCCAACACCTTCTGATCGTGGGGCGACTCAATCAACGGAGCTGGAAAACGCCGGAAGGGAAACATCAAACTCGTACGGAGGTGATCGCAACAGACCTCCGGACCCTTGGAGAAACAAAACCAAACCCCTGTCCATTCACAGGGAAGATCGACGCAATGAAGAGAGGAGAAGAGAATGAGGAAACCGGCTGAAAGGCCAACGACGGATAGAAGGAAAAAACCTTTCCTGAGGCGAAAGGTCTGTCGGTTCTGTACCGATAAGAAACTGGATATTGATTATAAGAATCCGAGGATCCTTCGGTATTTCGTTACAGAAAGAGGGAAGATCGTTCCTCGAAGGATCTCTGGAAACTGCGCAAAACATCAAAGGCAAGTGACCGTCGCCATTAAAAGGGCCCGTAACATTGCTATTTTGCCTTTTACGACGGCGACCCACTAAAGAAAAGCATTCAGGTTCAGGGTCAAGGTTAAGAAGTCTGTATGGTTTGAGGTCAAAGGACTGAGGACGAATAACTCCCACGAATGCCTTAACCGACCAACAAAACTGGCCTCTTTACCTTAAACCCCATTACCAATGACATTGAGGAGGTGATTCATGCAGGTTATTCTGTTAGAGGATGTTCCTTCCTTGGGGAAGGCAGGAGATCAGGTGAGGGTCTCTGATGGCTTTGGGAGGAATTATCTCATTCCCAAAAAGAAAGCCCTGCTTGCCACAGAAAAGAGCCTTAAGGCTTTGGAACATCAGAAGCGCCAGGTTCAACAGCGGATGGGAAAGGCGAAAAAGGATGTCGAGAGGATCGCCCAGCTGATCGAAGCCCTCTCCTGCACCTTTGCCAAACCGGTCGGGGAAAGCGGAAAGCTTTTCGGCTCCGTGACGTCGATGGAGATCGAAGGCTATCTGAAGGAAAACGGGATCGAAGTGGACCGGAAGAAGATTCTGCTGGAAGAACCCATCAAGAATTTGGGGATGTTTAACGTTCCGATCAAACTCCATCCAGAGCTGACAGCCCATCTCAAGGTCTGGGTGGTTCAGGAGTAGTGATCCATGGAAGATTTGGACGTCTCCTCCCACAAACTTCCTCCTCAAAATATCGAGGCAGAACAATCTGTATTGGGGGGAATCCTGATCGAAAATGAGGCCATCAATAAAGTGATGGAATTACTTTCTCCTGACGACTTTTATCGCGAAGCTCATCACAAGATCTATCATGCCTTGATCAACCTCTCAGAGCGTGACGAACCCGCTGATTTGATCACCTTGACCAACGAGCTTCGAAATCTCGATCAACTCGATTCGATTGGGGGCGCCTCCTATCTTGCCTCCCTGATCGATTCGGTCCCCACGGCTGCCAATATCGAATACTATGCCAAGATCGTCAAAGAGAAATCGATCCTCCGTCAACTGATTCAAACCTCCACTGAAATCATCACCCAAAGTTACCAGGATCGAGGAGATGTGGAAGCTTTTCTTGACGAGGCCGAGCGGGCCATCTTTCAGATTTCTGAAAATAAGGTGAGGCCCTCCTTTTATCCTATCCGGGAAATCGTCAAACAAAGCTTCAAGACCCTCGAAAGGCTCTACGAGAAGAAAGAACTGGTGACGGGCGTCCCTTCCGGGTTTAAAGAGCTGGATCGGATGACCGCAGGTTTCCAGTCTTCCGATTTGATCATCGTCGCTGGAAGGCCTAGCATGGGCAAGACTGCCTTTTGCCTCAATGTCGCCCAATATGCCGCCATTGAAAAGAGGATTCCGGTTGCCATTTTCTCTCTGGAGATGTCCAAGGAACAACTAATCATTCGTATGCTCTGTTCCGAAACCCATGTAGAAAAAACAAAACTCCGGACCGGTTTCCTCAGTGAGAGCGACTGGCCCAAGCTTACGCTCGCAGCAGGAAATCTTTCCGATGCGCCCATCTTCATCGACGACACGGCTGCCCTTTCGGTCCTTGAATTGAGAGCGAAGGCCAGGCGCCTCAATGCAGAGAGTGGCCTGGGCATGATCATTCTTGACTACCTCCAGTTAATGAGGGGAAGGACGAGAGTCGAAAGCCGCCAACAGGAGATCTCAGAAATCTCCCGTTCCCTGAAGGCACTGTCCAAGGAACTCAATATTCCCGTGATCGCTGTTTCCCAGCTCAGCCGCAAAACAGAGGAGCGTACCGGGATGCGTCCTCAGCTCTCGGACCTCCGGGAATCCGGGGCCATTGAACAGGATGCTGATTTGATTCTTTTCCTCTATCGAGATGAAGTCTATAATCGATCAGAGGACAATCCCAATCGGGGAAAAGCCGAGCTCATTATTGGAAAACAACGCAATGGTCCTATCGGAAAGGTAGACCTGGCTTTTTTAGATAAATTTACAACCTTTAAGGAGCTCTACAGAGGAGAGACTGAGAACATCTGATTTCAGATCGCAGATTGTAGATTTCAGATTTTCAAATCTAAAATCTCAAATCTTCAATTTGAAATAATATCATGAACCTCCCCAATATTCTGACTCTGATAAGAATCCTGCTGATTCCACTCTTCGTCATCCTTATCATCAATAAATCCTTCGGTTGGGCCCTCATCGTCTTTGCGATTGCAGGGATTACGGATGGGATCGATGGTCTCATAGCCCGGATCACCCGCCAGCGCACGGAATTGGGAGCCTATCTCGATCCGATTGCCGATAAACTCCTCCTCTCGGCTGGATTCGTCACCCTTGCTATCATCGAATTCCTTCCCAGTTGGCTGGCTGTGATTGTCGTCACGCGGGATGTCATCATTCTCTTAGGCGTCCTGGTGATGATCCTTACCAATTACCCGCCAAAAATCCAGCCGAGTCTGGTGAGCAAAGTGACCACTTTTTTCCAGATCTCCACGATCCTGCTCGTTTTGGCGGTGGAGTACGGTTCCTTGTTCAGACACCTTTCCACCTTTGCCATCTATGGAACCACTCTCTTCACAATCCTTTCAGGATCTCATTACATCTATATCGGTACTCGAATCTTCAATGAGAAGAAATAAGTGAGATGAGCTAATGCCAAATGTCAAAACCCCTGCCTGCGGTAGGCAGGCGAAGCCCAAATGAAATCCAAAGCTCAAAGGTTGTAACTCAAGGCTTAAGCCTTGATTAAATTCAACCCTGAAAGGGTTGAGTTACGGGAATTTTGACATTTGGAATTAATTCTTAATGGGGGTTACATATGCCGGTCATCGTCGAAGTCATTGGAAGGGAGATCATCGATTCGAGAGGGAATCCCACCGTTGAGGTAGAGGTCATCCTGGAAAATGGTTTCATGGGGAGAGCTTCAGTCCCTTCTGGGGCTTCCACGGGAAGTCATGAGGCCCTGGAATTAAGGGACAAGGATGCCAGGCGCTATCTGGGCAAAGGAGTCCAGAAGGCGATCCAAAACATTCATCGGATGATTGCACCGAAACTCCTCGGAATGGATGTCCTTGATCAAAAGGGAATTGACACGGCGATGATCCGATGGGATGGGACCCCGAATAAAATCCGGCTGGGAGCCAATGCCATCCTGGGCGTCTCGCTGGCCTGTACGAAGGCGGCTGCGAATTCTTTGGGCATTCCCCTCTACCAACATCTCGGAGGACTTTCAGCAGCCCAACTTCCTCTCCCCCAGATGAACATCCTCAACGGTGGAGTGCACGCAGATAATAACGTCGATCTGCAGGAGTGTATGATCCTTCCCATCGGGGCCAAGAATTTCAAGGAGGCTCTCAGAAAGGGGGTCGAAGTTTTCCACCATCTCAAAGCGATTCTGAAGACAAAAGGCTACAAAACTTCTGTGGGCGATGAGGGAGGATTCGCCCCAGACCTTCATTCTAATGAGGAGGCTTTCTCTCTGATTGTGGAGGCCATCCGAAAAGCAGGTTATCGGCCAGGAAGGGATATGGTCCTTGGCATTGATGCCGCAGCGACTGAATTCTACCGGAATGGTTTCTATTTTCTAAAAGCTGAAAAGAAGCCTAAGAAAACTCCTGCAGAAATGGTCGATTACTATGAATCCCTGATCAAGAAGTTTCCCATCCTCTCCATTGAAGATGGTCTTGCCGAGGACGACTGGAAAGGATGGAGGGCCATGACAGCTCGGCTGGGGAAAAAGATACAGCTGGTAGGAGATGACCTCTTCGTCACCAACCCGAACCGACTCTCAAGGGGCATCCGGGAGGGAGTGGCCAATGCCATATTGGTCAAACCAAACCAGATCGGAACCTTGACCGAAACTCTTGAAGTGATCGAGATGGCCAAAAGAGCTGGCTATCAAACCATCATCTCCCATCGTTCGGGTGAGACAGAAGATACAACCATATCAGATTTGGCCGTAGGCACGAATGCCGGCCAGATTAAAACCGGAGCCACTTCCAGAACAGATCGTGTGGCCAAATACAATCAGTT
>Ga0184636_1000317_pt1 | contig 11730 bp, 11 predicted proteins | sample PLM3_60_b2_FD_133164 | JGI IMG/M metagenome (GOLD analysis project Ga0184636, IMG submission 133164) | Groundwater sediment microbial communities from an aquifer in East River, Colorado, USA - PLM4_90_b2 | ecosystem: Environmental > Terrestrial > Soil > Riparian zone | place: USA: East River... | reverse complement strand
ATTTCTTTAAGGACGCTTTTCTTCAGGTCCATGATTTCCGGTACGGCTTCAATAACGATATCGGCGTCCTGAACAGCTTCTTTCAGGTCGATAAGGAAGGTCAGCTTGCCCATGAATTTCTTTTTTTCGTCTTCAGTCAGGCGGCCGCGGCTTATCCTTTTATCATACATATCGACTATGGTCTGTTTGCCTTTATCCAGAAACTTCTGCTCAATATCCCGCACTTTGACGTTGTAACCGGCTTCCGCGGCTAAAGCGGCAATCTGGGCTCCCATTGCCCCGGCTCCGATAACGGCGACGTTGTTAATCTCTTTCATGGCACGAAGCCCCCTTTATGTCGTTAGTATTCAGTTAACCAGATTATACTACTTCTTGACCGGCTCAAAGGCGTAGTAAACACGTTCGCAGATTTTTGTCTCTTTCTTGACATCAATCGGAATGGCGGGCACTTCAAAGGTGGTGAACTGGACTTCATCCCCGATTTTCAACTGTCCGGCCGCGCAATTGATAATACGAACCAGCAGGTGCTTTAGGGGATGGGCTTTATCGAAGCTTAGCCAGGCGATAATCAACGGAGAATCGAAACCGGTCGGGGCGCCGGCCAGCGTTTCAGTCAAGCCGACCACTTTAGCGGTCTTGGGCAAGTCAATCCATTCCAGTTCATCCGACCAGCAGTTGGGACAGGCCATGACCGGGGGATAAGAAATATAACCGCATTTCTTGCATTTGGTCGTAGTCCAGCGGCCTTGTTTCATATTATCGTAAAAGGGGTAAAGCCGGTTTGATTCCGGGGCTTCCAGCGGCCATATATCCAAAACTCCTATATATTTACCATCCAGATAGGGAGTGCCAACGATTTGACATGTTTTTAGTTCTGCCATTATACTAAACTCCTTTTGTTTCCTTCAATTTCATTGACCCCGAGTTATTTAACAGGCTCGGTGCCGTAGATAACGATAGTATGCTGGGCGCAAACGCCGCTTAAGTTATGGGTCAGCCCAAACTTGGCGTTTTTGACCTGATTGAGGGCCCTACCCTGGAGCTGTTTACAGATTTCTACTGCCTGACGGGCGCCGGTAGCACCATAAGGATGGCCTACCGCCAACAGACCGCCATCGGTATTGGTGGGAGTCTGGCCGTCTACTTTAACGCCTCCGGAGGCGACAAAAGCCCCGCCTTCACCCTTTTTGCAGAAACCTAACTCTTCGACCTCGATGATTTCAGAAATGGAAAAACAGTCATGGGTTTGAGCCACATCTATATCTTTAGGAGTTAATTTGGCGGCTTTGTAAGCTATGTCAGCGGCTTTCTTCAGATGAGGCCAATCGGCGAGTGTTTCCCCGGGCCAGCCGGCTGACATGCCGTGAGTGGCAACCTGTCCTGTGCCGCGGATATAGACTAACGGCCTATCAGTCATGGCTTTGGCCCTTTCTTCGGAGGCAACAATCACGGCTGATGCGCCATCGGTTACCGGGCAGCAATCGTTCAGGCCGAAGGGGTCGCAGACGGTACGAGCGCCCAGGTATTCATCGATGGTAAGGGTTTTTCCGCCGAACTGGGCGTTGGGGTTATTGAACCCGTAGGCATAATTGGTGACGGACACCATACCCATCTGTTCTTTGGTGGTTCCGTATTTTTTCTGATGAGCCTGGGCTATCATCCCGAAGAAAGGTGGTGGTACCGCCAGTCCCATGGCGGAGTCCCAGTCATGGTCGTTGGTCAAGAGATTCATAAAAACGCTTTCCCAGCGCTGGGGCATGTTCAGTTTCTCCGTCCCGCAGACTAAGACCACCTCGGATATGCCGCTCTCGATGAGTCCAGTGGCTAAAATGATAGCCGTATTGGAGCCGGAACAAAGGGTGTCAACCCTGACACAAATAGAGCTGGGTTTAATGCCCAATCTATGGGCGACGATAGGCGCCGTATTTAAAGAGTTAGAGTTTCTCCCGGCGGTGGTGGAGGCGAAAATCAGTCCATCAACATCCTTCGGCTTTAGTCCGGGGATATCCTTGGACATCGCATTAGCGGCTTCCTGCAACATATCAAAAATAGTCGCTGCTCTTACGCCAAATTTACTCGTCCCGCCGCCGACGATACATGCTCTCTTTGTTTCAGCCATAAATAATCTCTCCTTTATCGGTTCTTTAGTTTATAACAAGTAGTTCTCACAAGCACTATTTTCACTCTTAATGATAACAGAAAATACGGCTAATCGTAAAGGATACAGGCTGTTTGGTTTAGTGGATTTTTATCGGTACGACGCAATAATACCATTTGACGCGCAATGCGTAATCCGACTAGAATAGAGATAGCGTTATCCAACAATTTTTGTAACGGAATTTGGAAAGGAGTTACGCATGGCTAAGGGTAATGACCAAAAAGTGCTGTCTACTCTATGGTCGGCCGGCTGCGGCTCGCACGGCGGTTGCGGCTGCGAGATATATGTCAAGGACGGAAAGGTCACCCGTATCGAGGGCGATAAAAACCATCCATGGAACCAAGGCAGGCTTTGCGCCAAGGGCCTGGCGATTACGCAATACATTTATCATAAAGACCGCGTCCTTTACCCCCTAAAGCGCGTCGGCGAACGGGGCGAGGGGAAATGGCAGCGCATCAGCTGGGAAGAAGCCTACGATACCATCGAAACCAGACTTAAAGATATCCGCACTAAATTTGGCGCCGAGTCCGTTATCTTTTGCCAGGGCACCGGCCGGGATATCGGCGGCCCGATTACATTTTTGATGTATGCTTACGGCAGCCCTAACTGGGTACAGGTCGGGTTGGCGGGACACGCCTGCTATACCCCCCGATTAGGCGCTATGGCCGCTACGCTCGGCCCGTCGGGCTATTGCGTGGCTGATTGCTCGCAGTTCCTGGAAGAGCGCTACGAATCCAAAGAATGGACGCCGCCCAAGTACATAATAATCTGGGCGCAGAATTTTACCGCCGGCTGTCATGACGGTTTTTACGGCCACTGGATTGTCGACTGCATGAAACGCGGCACGAAACTAATTTCTATTGACCCCCGCTCCACATGGTGGACAACGCGCTCTGAAATACACCTCCAGAACCGTCCCGGCACCGACGGCGCGATAGCCCTCGGCATGCTTAATGTTATTATCAACGAAGACTTATATGACAAGAAATTCGTCGAAAAATGGTGTTACGGATTTGAAGAACTTAAAAAGCGCGTACAGGAATACCCGCCGGAAAAAGTAGAACAAATTTCGGGCGTTCCCGCCTACCTCTTACGCCAGGCGGCTAAACTATAAGCAACGAGTAAACCCTCCGCCATACAGTGGGGGGAACCGGTGGACGCTATGCCGGCCGGCAGCGTGGTCTCTCAAGCTATCACGCTGCTCTGGAGCATCACCGGCAACGTGGATAATCCCGGCGGCAACGTTATCGCCAGAAATTCACACGGGGTTACTACCTATCCATTCTCCTCGGCCGAGCTTTCCGAACTCTACGGCGCCGACCTGGTTAAGATACTTAACGAAAAGCGCATCTGCGCTTACGACTATCCCATGATTAAGGTATTCCGCGGCTGGGTACAGCCGGACGTCCTGATTAAACAGATGGAAACCGGTAAACCTTACCCCGTTAAAGGCGCCTGGATACAGACTTCCAACATTATCGGTGGACAGGCAGCCGACCCCAGACGGCATTATGAAGCTATGAAAAAGCTGGACTTCATCGTCTGCGTCGACCTGTTCCAGACCCCCACCACCATGGCGCTGGCGGACATCTTCCTGCCAGCCGTCAGCATTGCCGAAAAAGAAAGCTTCCGTACCTGGTGGCAGCCGCTCGGCGTCAGCGTTAAAGCCATTGATGCCCTGGGTGAATGCAAGTCTGACTGGGAAATCAACCTGGAAATGGCAAAGAGGCTGGCCACAACGCCTATCAAATACAATAGCGTCAGAGAGCTGATTGACAGCCGGCTTGCTGCCGGTAATACCAACTTTGAAAAACTCAAGGCTAAAGGCGGCTGGGAATTCCCGCCCAAGGGCCATCCATCCCGGCCTTACTACCGTTATGAAAGAGGGCTGCTCCGCAAAGACGGTAAACCCGGTTTTGAGACACCCACCGGTAAATTAGAACTCTATTCCAAGACATTCGAGGAATGGGGACTCGACCCGCTGCCGTATTACGAGGAGCCAAAGGAAAGCCCCGCCGCCACTCCAGAATTGATGAAAAAATTCCCATTCATCCTTACAACGGGCCGCCGTTCGCCGGTATTTTTCCACTCCGAACACCGCATGATACCATGGCTGCGCGAACTCGACCCATGGCCGGTAGCAGAAATCAACGATAAAACCGCCACCTCGCTCGGCATCAGCAATGACGAGTGGGTTTATGTGGAAAACGCCCACGGTAAAATAAAAGTCAAGGCAAAAGTAACCCCGACGGCCCCGGCTAATGTAGTCACTGTGCCTCACGGCTGGTGGCTGCCGGAGACGGACGGCAAAGCCCCCAATTTCTTCAGCACCTGGGAACATAACGTCAATAACCTGACCACGATGGGCAACCAGGGCAAATCCGGGTTCGGCGGCACGAACTACCGCTCCGGCATCTGCCGCGTCTCTAAGGTTGAAGGTGGAAAGGAGTAGCCATGGCTAAGAACGGTTTACTGATACAATTAGACTGGTGCACCGGCTGCCACGCCTGTGAAGTAGCCTGCAAACAGGAACACAATTATCCTGTAGGAGTGTGCGGCATCAAGGTTAACGAAGTCGTCAATGCCAGCCAGGATAAAGTCTTCGTAGACTTCACACCTTTCACCACCCGCTTTTGCGACCTTTGCGCTGAAAGGACTAAAAAAGGCGAAGAACCCGCCTGCGTTAAGCACTGCCAAGCTACCTGCATTTTCTACGGTAAAGTATCCGACCTGGCTAAAGAACAGGAAAAGCAAACTCGCACCGCCATTTACTCGCCGAAATAAAACTCTTTTTAGAAAAAGTAAGAGCGAAGCACTTTAGGTTAATTCCCGAGGCTTCGCTCTTTTTTTATTGGTTGAGAATTTTTCTAGCCGAACGGATTTTCTGCTGGATTGTGGTAACCTGCCAACAGGCCCCGCGGCACCTGCTGCATCAACTCATCCATTGTCCACGGCTTATTATCAAACTTGGTGAGGTTATTGCCAATGATTGATTCTGAATACAGACCGATGGAGTTGCCGCCCACATTAAAGATTGAGCCGCTGATTTTTGCCGCGGCATCGGAGGCGAGGTAGCAAACAAAGGGCGCGATATAGTCAGGGGTGGGGGTAAAGTTAATAAAGCTTTCACCAAACACCATGTCCTGGTTGACGAATGGAATGTCCTCTTTAGCAACGGTTGAAGGATAGGCATCGAGGTCATAAGCCGACCGCGTCCTAGCAAACGGTGAGACGCAGTTGCAGGTGATATTGTGTTTCCACATCTCAATAGCGACGGCTTTAGTCAAGCCGACCACGCCGGCATTAGCCGTGCAGTATTCGGCGTGCTTGATAGTGTCGCCCTGCCAGGCGCGTGAAGTGGCGTTAATAATGCGTCCCCACTTCTGCTCAATCATATAAGGGACGGCGTGGCGCATAGTATTAAAATAGCCCTTGGGTTTAGTGCGGGTGACTTTATCAAACAGCTCTTCGGTCATTTTTTCAAACGGACTAAAACCAAAGCCACCGGCGATATTCACCAGGATATCAATCTTGCCGAAGTTTTTTACGGCGGTTTTAATCAGCTCTTCGGCAACTTTAAAATCGGCGATATCACCGAAGAAGGGCACAGCTTCGCCGCCGTTTTTCTTAATTGTCTGGGCAGTCGTTTCGGCGTCGCCGCTGATGGCGGCGGTTTCTTTTTCCCAAAAATCCTTTTTCTTTTTATCCAGTTTTTTTATCTGGTCGGCGGTTAACATCTGGCTGCCGGTGGAGCCTTTCTTACGGTTATTCGTGACTATCTTGGCGCCTTCCTGCGCCAGTCCGATAGCAATCGCTCGCCCGATTCCCTGCCCCGAACCCGTCACCACGGCTACCTTACCTTTCAATATATCGCTCATTTTTCGCGCTCCTTTTTGTTTTTAGATTCTTTCTTGTTTAAATCTCCTATCGTCATCTCCAGCGCCTTTTGCCTTATCGCCAGAGTCAGGTCGCTACGCGTCTTTTCCATTACGCCACGCACCATATCCGTCGTCCGTCTCAAGCCCCCCGTTAAAGCGTCAGGGAAGTCCATGGTCACCAGGACGCTGTATATATCGTCCATCTTCCCCAACAGTTCTTCGCCGCGGGCTAGATTTCCAATGCGCATGCCGTCGAGCAGGTAGCGTCTAATCTCGCCAACCGCCTCGCCCATGCCGTTAAGATAAGCCGCCACATCCACGCCGAGTTCTTTCGCTCGCGGAATTTCTTTGCCGGTTACCAGCGCCAGCGTGATATTCGCTTCCGCCAATTCTTTCTGGGCATCTCTGACGGCGCCGGTAGCGGTTAATTCAATGTATTTTCCGGCGGCTTTTTCCGCATCGGTAAGCGTTTGACGGGCGGACTTAATCTGTTTCGCGGCTTCGGTAAATTCCTGCCGGTGTATCGCGCGTATCGCCCCGCTGCTGTACCTGATGGAGTCGCGGCAAAGCGGCAGCATTTTCTCTCTGGCTTCGTCTCTTTCGGATAGTTCTTTTCTTATTTCGTCTGCCATCACATCTAAATTTTTCACTTTTTCATCCCCTTGAAGATTTGAACCAGTTCCCTGGTTGCTTTTTCTATATTTTCGGCGCCCATAATAGCGCTGATGACCGCCGTGCTATCTGCTCCGGCTTTAATCACATCACGAAGATTGCCTTTATTAATGCCACCGATGGCCACAATCGGGAGTCCGGTTTCCTTGTTAATTTTCCCGATTGTCGCTACGCCAACAGCCTTCGCCGATTGTTTGGTTTCGGTAACATATATTGCACCCACCCCCAGATAGTCTGCACCTTCATTTTTAGCTCTAACAGCCTCTTTTACATTGCTGACCGAGCAGCCCAAAATCATATCAATGGGTATCATTTTCCTTGCATCGGCAACGGGTATATCTTCCTGCCCTACATGAAGTCCATCGGCGCTTACGGTTAAAGCCACTTCAAAGCTGTCATTAACAATAAAAAGAACGCCATTTTTCGCACATATCTTTTTTAATTCGCTGGCGATATTAAGGAATTCGCCGCGACTGCGCTCTTTGCACCGGAGCTGGATAATTTTTGCTCCGCCCTTTATCATTTTCTCGGCAATTTTTACCGGTTGACGCCCCTTTAATGATTCGGTATCAATAACGGCATAAAGACCCGTGATGCGTTCAACTTTTTCTTTTCTTAAAGCTTTTCCCATCAACGCTTTTTCTATTTCGTAAACGTCAAAGCGCGCTTTTCTAAATTTTTCCGAATCGAGTTTAATGTCAGGGTTTTTCGCTAATTCTTCCAAGACTCTTAAAGATTCCTGGGCTCGCTTGGCGTTGGCGGAGATAATACCGGTAATATCGCGGTTTTTACCTTCGCCTCTAACATTCATTTCACTCCCAACATCTCCTGCCGCATCTCGGGCTTGCAGTAACCGCTTTTGCAGCGCTATATCAACTATTACTACCTTATGCCTCACATACTTTATTTTCTGGGTTAAAGCGCTATCATTGAACGTCATGCGGGCAAACTCTTCAAGGACACGCAAGCCTTCGCCCAATCTATTGATATTGGCGTCAATGATACGCAATTGGTCAGCGGTCATATAGTTAGCCTCGGTGGAATTTTAACACAGTAAAAGCGCTAAAGGAAAATTTATCTAGCCTTCTATAGCGTTCTCTATTATTTCAATGCGCTTAACCCTATCCCCCTGCCCAATCTCAATCGCTACCAGGTCAATACGCCAATTAGACGGCAAATCTTCATGTTCCTGCCCATAGCGTTCGGCGAGGGTTTTTAGCCTCTCCTTTTTGATTTGGGTTATCGATTCTTCCGGACTCCCAAATCGCCAGCTGCGCTTCGTCCTCACTTCGATAAAGACCAGGGTTTCCTGCCGTTCTGCTATTATGTCAATTTCCCCTTCCGGACAGCGGTAATTTTTCGTCAGGATGTTATAGCCGTTTTTCTGAAGGAATTCAGCGGCGATTTTTTCGCCCAGTGCGCCGGTTTCTTTTCTATTCATAAGCGGTATCCTGCCAACTCGCCAACCGGACTAAATGACCGGCGGTGCAGAGGACACGGTCCTTTTTCTCTCAAGCATTTGAGATGTGCTGCCGTCCCATACCCTTTATGCTCGGCGAAACCGTAACCCGGATAATCCTTATCCATTTCTGTCACCAGCCTATCGCGCGTGACTTTAGCGATAATTGAGGCGCAAGCGATGGAAAAGACCAGACTATCGCCGTGTTTGATGCCCTTTTGAGGCAACGTCAATTCCGTAAGTTTTACGTAATCAATCAGGAGATATTGGGGTGGTGGATTTAACTGTGAAATGGCTTGTATCATGGCGAGGCGCGTCGCTTTGGCGATACCGACTTCATCGATTTTTTCATTGGGACAAGACCCAATGCCATAGGATATGGATTTTTCTATAATGTAACTAAAGAGATATTCCCGTGTCTCCGGCGTAAGCTGTTTGCTGTCCCGTACTTTAGTTTTCCACGCGGCTCTGAATTTCTCCGGCAGAATCACGGCGGCGGCAACCACCGGTCCCATTAAAGCCCCCCTGCCTACCTCGTCCACCCCGGCGATAAACTGGTAGCCCTGTTGTTTGAGTAATTTTTCTTCGGCGAACGACGGCTTTTGAAATTTCACGGGGTCCGTCCTATTTCGGTAGTATTTTACTTACCCTCTGCCAGATTATTTCTGCGATTTCCTGCTTACTTTTTGTTGCATCTATCACCAGCCAGCGCTTGGGTTCGGCTTTGGCTAATTTTAGATAGCCCTCTCTAACGCGCCGATGGAAATTTACATTTTCTTTTTCAAAGCGGTCTGGTATTTTTTCTTTATTCCGCTCGATTCCTTTTTCTACTGTTATATCCAGCAAAATCGTTAAGTTAGGAACCAAACCCTGTGTCCCTAAAGCGTTGGCGGCTTTAACGGTATTTAAATCCAGCCCACGTCCATATCCCTGGTAAGCCGTGGTGGAATCGGCGAATCTATCACAAAGAACTACGATGCCTTTTTCCAGATTCGGCTTAATTATTTCCGAGACCAACTGCGTCCGTGAGGCGTTGAATAACAGCAATTCTGCTAACGAGGAAATATTGATACCTTTAGACCACTTAAGAAGTTGTGTTACTTTTTTACCCAACGAGGTGATACCCGGCTCATGAATCAATAACAAAGGCACCGCCAGTTTTTTCAGTCGTCGGTATAAAATCCGCGACTGGGTGCTTTTACCACAACCCTCGCCGCCTTCAAATGTAATGAAAAGAGACATTTTATTAACCATAGGTCAATTTACCATTTATAGAGAGTAATATGTGAGTTATTTTTTCTTTATTTAGTTTACCATTTATGTAATCATGATATATGTCGTATAATTGTATTGTAGTTAAAAGACAAAAACTTTCATTCTCAGCATGTTTTAAAGCCCCTGCTGTAAATGATTCATCTCTTTCAGGGGGAGGATAGTTGCTATAAGGATTAGCTATTAGTATCCCTTTTGGTTTGTTACCTCTTTCTTTTTCAAATCTACTACACCAGTCAGCAAGTTGTCTTGTTTTAACAATATTGATCCAGTCATCTTCCGATGAAGTTACTTCTATTACAAAATTACACTCTTCTTCACATATTTCTATATCTTGTACCCCTTCATTTTCTCTTATATTTGTAGTAAATCCCATTTGTCTCAATATGAAGCTAACTGTGCGTGTCAATTCTTTTGACATTTCATAAAATAGTTTATGAGCCTCAATCAATACTCTGTATTTTTCACTTAATTCATTTATTTGTTGTTTTAATTGTATTTCATCTATTGCTACATGTTTTTCAACCCATTCTGGTTCTGGTCTATTTGATATAGATAATTCTTTTATTTCATTTTTACATATATCAATAATGTCTCTAAATAATATGATGTATTTTTCGATTAGTTGGTTTGTAATTTTAGTTTTGAATTCTGGTTTGGGTATTATAAAAACAACACCGTTACCAATTCTTGCTTTCAAAGCTACACTTTGATCTTTAAAGTTTTTAGCTATTGTTATATATTGTGTGGTCAATGAAGATACTACGTCAAAAACACAATCCCAAGTCCATTGGTATTTGTGAAACAGTGCTCTATACTTATCACCTTCTTTTGTTATGGATAAATATGTTGTTTTTCCTTTCTTAATTACCAAATCACTTATTCCTGGGATCCAACTGTATTTAGAAACATTTTGGTAAGTTTCATTCTTGGATGATATACATATAATGACTCTTGGTTTTTCTAGGAATTTGTAAAAATCTATTTTACTCAAATAAAGGTGTACGTCATTGAAATCAATCGTATGTAAGTCAAATATCAAGATATCATATTTATTAATTGTTCCTAGATATGTTGCGCTATCAAGTGTAACCCATTTTTCATCTTGTTTTGCAGGAAATTTAAAGCCTTTTCGTTTTTCGAGATTCGTTGTGTAATCACTTATAATGCAAACACTAAATTCCATGTTATCTCATCCGCTCTTTAAATATCCGCACCCTACGATTTGGGTCCCGCCCCTTGCTGCTGGAATTGAGGTTGTTGCGCTGGGCGACTAAATGCTGCAAACGCCGTATGTAAGAACCCTGCGGACTTAACTCTATGGTTTCGCCGCTTTCGCTGACCTGTTCCACCGCTTCTTCCGCCTCGGTTAAAGCCGACTGGAAATCACCTGGTTTTTCGCCCTCTTTAGTGGCAAATAACGTAGTTAGGAATTGCCTTATTTGCTGCGGTGTGTTGCCCCGTAAAACATAAACCGGAATATGCTCGTTTTCGGCGTCCCTAATTTTTTGCGGACGCCTCCGATAATAATTCTTCGATGTAACGAGCATCGTCGCATCATGAAGATTTTCTACAACATCCAGTTTGATGCGCATCTCCTGGCCAATCTGCAGCACCCTCGACCGGTTCACCCCGAAAAGATGGAGCCTAATAGCTTTAGTTTCCTTAGCGGTTCTTTTTCCTTTTGTCTCTATCGCTTTTTCCGTCCGCGCTTTTTCGATTCTAACTTCGCCGTTTTCGTCCATCGAACGAATCTCGGTGCTGGGCGGCGTATCGCGCAATAATGCGTCAACCGCCATGCCTACGTCCGGGTGAATCGCTACTCTATCGCGTTCTTGAATCTCCACAACGATATCGAATGTCGGCGGTGATTTTCTCTCTAGGATGGATTTTTGCGTTCCCCGCCGTCTCGCTTCCTCATCCCCTAACGTGACCGATTGTATCCCGCCGATAAGGTCGGCGAGCGTTGGGTTCATCATCAGATTTTCTAATGTATTGCCGTGCGCCGTGCCAACCAGCTGCACGCCTCTTTCGGCGATGGTTCGAGCGGCCATAGCTTCCAGCTCCGTGCCGATTTCATCAATGACGATGACTTCCGGCATATGGTTTTCCACCGCTTCAATCATCACGGCATGCTGTAAAGACGGCGTGGTTACCTGCATGCGGCGCGCGTGACCGATGGCGGGATGCGGTATATCGCCGTCGCCGGCGATTTCGTTAGACGTATCCACAATGACCACACGCTTGTTGGCATTATCAGCCAAAACACGAGCTGCCTCCCTAAGCATGGT
>Ga0184636_1000316_pt1 | contig 11741 bp, 7 predicted proteins | sample PLM3_60_b2_FD_133164 | JGI IMG/M metagenome (GOLD analysis project Ga0184636, IMG submission 133164) | Groundwater sediment microbial communities from an aquifer in East River, Colorado, USA - PLM4_90_b2 | ecosystem: Environmental > Terrestrial > Soil > Riparian zone | place: USA: East River... | reverse complement strand
TTGGATATTGCTGAAAAGCGACTCCCCCAGGATGGAAGGATCAAGTTAAAGCTGGGAAAGGGACGGGAAATGGACTTTCGGGTCTCTACCATCCCTATCCTTTTCGGTGAAAAAGTCGTCCTCCGTCTCTTAGATAAATCTGCTTTACAATTGGATATGACCAAACTTGGATTTGAGGAATCCTCCTTAGCTGATTTAAAGGCCGCCATCCATAAACCTGTCGGAATGATCCTGGTAACTGGCCCAACGGGAAGTGGAAAGACCACCACCCTTTATTCTGGCTTATCCGAATTGAACAAAGAAACGGATAATATTATTACGGCTGAAGATCCCATTGAATATAATTTTATGGGGATCAATCAAGTCCAGATGCATGAGGAAATTGGACTCACTTTTGCCTCATCTCTCAGGTCCTTCCTCCGACAAGATCCTGATATCATTATGGTGGGTGAGATTCGAGACTTTGAAACCGCTCAAATTGCGGTTCAAGCATCCTTAACCGGACATCTTGTCCTCAGCACGGTTCACACCAATGATGCCCCGGGAACGATTACAAGATTAATTGACATGGGAATCGAACCCTTTTTAATTTCCTCAGCGGTGATATTAATCCTTGCCCAGCGGTTAGTCCGAAAAATCTGTATGGATTGCAGGGAACTCATTAAAGTCCATCCTCAACTTTTAATCGATTTAGGAATCGCACCGGATGAGGTCAAGTCCTTCCAAGTCTATAAAGGGAAGGGATGTCCTATTTGTAATAACACTGGATATAAAGGCAGAATTGGGCTTTATGAGGTTATGCCTATGAGAGAAGAGGTAAAAGAGCTTGTATTGTCCCGTGCCTCCACCTCTGAAATTAAGAAGGAGGCCATCCGTTTAGGGATGAAGACATTGAGGCAAAGCGGCATTACGAAAATTAAGGAAGGAGTGACGACCATTGAGGAGATCTTTCGATCAACCATCGAGGATCGATAATCCACTGAAAAAAAGATTGGAGAAAAGGGAACATGGTTGAATTACAGAAATTACTTGAAACGGTTATAGAGAAAAAAGCCTCTGATCTACATATCACTACAGGAGCTCCCCCTAAGTTTCGAATCGATGGGAAATTGGTGAGCTTAGATAATACAGTCCTCACAGCACCCGATAGCAAACGACTCTGTTATAGTGTATTGACCGATGCGCAACGACATAAATTTGAGGAGGACTGGGAACTCGACTTCTCCTTTGGAATCAAAGGATTAAGCCGATTCCGAGGGAATATCTTTATGCAACGCGGGGCCATTTCCGGTGCGTTTCGGGCGATCTCCTTTGACATTCTCAATTTTTCTGAATTGGGGATTGCCCCTATCGCCAACGAGTTACTTAAAAAACCAAAAGGTTTGGTTTTGGTGACGGGTCCGACCGGAACAGGAAAATCTACCACCTTAGCTGCTATGATCGATAAAATCAACAATGAAAAAAGTGCCCATATCGTTACCATCGAAGATCCGATCGAATACCTTCATCGTCACAAAACTTGTATTGTCAATCAGAGAGAGGTCAATTCGGATACAAAAAGCTTTACCGCTGCTCTTCGACACATCCTTCGACAAGATCCGGACATTATTCTCATCGGCGAGATGAGAGACCTGGAGACCATCGAGGCAGCCCTTATCTGCGCTGAGACAGGACACTTAACCTTTGCAACCTTGCATACCAATTCCTGTGTTGAAACAATCAATCGTATCATTGATGTTTTTCCACCCCATCAGCAGACCCAAATCCGGACACAGCTTTCTTTTGTATTGGAAGGAGTGTTAGCCCAACAACTCATCCCAAGAATAGGGGGCAAGGGACGTGCTTTGGCCATGGAGGTGATGATTCCTAACCCCGCCATTCGAAACCTTATTCGAGAGGATAAAATTCAGCAAATCTATTCATTGATGCAAATCGGACAGACGAAATTTGGAATGCAAACAATGAACCAAGCCCTTCTTTCACTTGTAGAACGTCATTTCATCTCCTTAGAGGATGCGATGGAGCGAAGCCATAATCTGGATGAATTTCGGCAAATGCTCTCTACTTCCAATACTACAATGGTGAAGAAGGAAAGGCCAATGAGAACCGCTTAACCCAGCATTGGAGAAGGGAATGAATTATGCCAATTTTTAAATGGGAAGGAAAGGCAGCTAAAGGAGCCATTAAAAAGGGAGAGATGGAAGCCCCCAACGAGGTAGCGATTCGGATCCACCTTCGGCAACAAAATATCATCCCGACTAAAATCGTTTCAAAGGGAACAGAGATTAAGTTTTCTTTACCTTTCAAGAGAAAAGTAAAGGAGCGATCGATAGCTATTTTTACGAGACAATTGGCCACCATGATTGACGCGGGATTGCCATTGGTCCAATCCTTGGAAATTCTCTCATCACAACAAGACAATAAAGTATTTAAAAATATTATTCGGGAAATCAGGGAAGATGTAGAGAGTGGTTCTACTTTTGCTGGAGCCCTCAAAAAACATCCTGTGACCTTCGATGAATTGTATACGAACTTGGTCGTCGCAGGTGAGGAAGGAGGAATCTTAGATAGCATTTTAATCCGTCTGGCAAACTATATCGAAAAGGCAGCAGCTCTAAAAAAGAAGGTTAAATCAGCGCTTGTCTATCCGTCTGTCATTATGATCGTGGCAATTGGAGTCGTCATGATCTTGATGTTGTTCGTCATCCCTGTTTTTGAAACGATGTTTAAATCAGCAGGGCAATCCCTACCTCTCCCCACACTGATTGTCCTCACAATAAGTAAATTGATCCAGAAATATGTGATCATTTTGATCCCGGCCCTCATCCTTTTGTTCTATCTGCTCAGAAAATATCATCAAACAGAAAACGGGAGGGCAGTCATTGACCGTCTCCTTTTAAAATTGCCTGTGTTTGGACTATTATTGAAAAAAATTGCTGTGGCCCGGTTCTCCCGGACATTAGGAACACTTATCAGTAGCGGGGTTCCCATCTTAGACGGATTAAATATTGTCTCAAGAGCCTCTGGAAATAGAACCATTGAAACCGCCATTCTCAATGCGAGAGCCAGCATTCGAGAAGGTGAAACGATTGCAGACCCCTTGAACCGAAGTGGTATCTTTCCTCCCATGGTCATCCAAATGATCTCGGTTGGAGAATCCACTGGAGCGTTGGACTCCATGCTGTCTAAAATTGCAGATTTTTTTGATGATGAAGTGGATATTGCAGTGTCCAATTTGACCTCCCTTCTCGAACCGTTCCTAATGATCTTTTTGGGGGTCGTGATCGGGGGTGTTGTGATTTCGATGTATCTTCCAATCTTCCAAATGGCCTCTGCGGTGGGGTAAACGTCGAGGTGTCCCCGGCCATAGAATATTAGGCGAAAAGAGATGAATTCAGGCCAGAATCTTACCATCGACATGGATCAAAAAACCTTGAAGACTGTAAAGGGGTTGATGCTTTGTCGTATCATCATCCTGACACTCCTCTTGACCATTGCCTTTTTGTTCCAGCTCTCGGAGAAGAAACTCTTCTTTATTCCTCTAACGAACAGTTTCTATTATTTCATTAGCCTCTTTTATCTGGTCACCATCATCTATGGACTCTTTTTAAAAAAGACACGATATCCTAAGAAATTCGCCTTTATTCAAATCGTTTTGGATCATCTTTTCATCATCGGCCTCATTTACTTCACCGGCGGTGTGGAAAGCTTCTTCCCCATCACCTACATCTTCTCCATCATCGGGAGCAGCATCCTTTTTTACAAGCGAGGGGCCTTTTTGTCCGCTTCTTTCTCTACCCTACTCTATGGCCTGCTTTTACTGTTTCAGTTTTATCAATGGATTGGCCCATCGGGCCAATTTCCTACCTCTGCCTTCGAAGCCGGCCATACTTTCTACTCTTTAGTCATCTATATGGCTGCTTTCTATATCGTCGCCTTTTTGAGCAGCACGATTTCCGAGGAATTGAGAAAGAAGAAGAAAGAACTCATTCAGAAGCAGGCAGATTACCACCAATTGGAAACTTTCAATCGAAATATCATTCAGAGTCTGGACAGCGGACTTCTAACGACTGACCTTTCTGGTAATATCATTTTTTTAAATCGTACCGGTGAAAAGATCTTGAACCGGAATGAAAGAGAATTGAAAGATACTTCCATCTGTGGCCTATTTCCAAAAATAGACGAAGTCATTGAACACGTTAGAAAAAAAATTTCGGAGCCCTCCTCCGATTATCAACGTTATGAAACACTCCTGACCGATCATGATGGAAGAAAAATCTATCTCGGGTTTTCTATCTCACCCCTGACCGCCCCTGAAGGATCGTTAATCGGGCATACCCTCATTTTTCAGGACATCACCAAATTTAAAGAGATGGAAGAACAGATGAAACGGGTGGATAAGATGGCGGCTGTTGGAGTACTGGCGGCGGGAATGGCACATGAAATCAGAAATCCGTTAGCTTCCCTCAGCGGATCAATTCAAATGTTAAAATCCGAGCTCACCCTTAATGATTACCAACAACATCTCATGGAAATTACGTTAAGAGAATCGGAGAGGCTCAATGCCTTAATCACGGATTTCCTGCTTTTTGCGCATCCTCCTCAAATACACAAAACCCTCTATCCGATCGGGAGGATCATTAACGAAACGTTGGATCTCTTTATTCACTCTCCATCCTTCCATGATGGGATTCGTATCCTCCGACCGAACGGCCATGAGGAGATTCAGGTCTCAATCGATCCTGACCAAATGAAACAAGTTTTTTGGAACCTTATTATTAATTCAGCTCAGGCGATATCTGACGGAGGCGAAATTCGTATTCAATTTGGGAAAGGGAACGCCTGGGATGGGACCAGCCTCCTGGTCTCCCCACCTTTGAGAGAAAAAGAATGGGTAAAGATTTCCATCATTGATTCTGGAAGCGGGATTGTTCTGGAAGAGAAAGATAAAATCTTTGAACCTTTCTTTACAACGAAAGAAAATGGAACAGGGTTAGGTCTTTCAATTGTCCATAAAATCATCGAAAACCATAATGGTTTAATTAAAGTTGAAAGCGAATTAAGCAGGGGAACCATCTTCACCGTCTTTCTCCCTGTTGACTAAAGAGATTTCGGGAAAACTCCATCAATCTCTGACAAAAGGTTTAAGGATTTTCAGAGACCCCTAAAAGGAAAAAAGAATGGTCAAGGACAAAATTTTAGTGGCTGATGATGAACAAAGCATGAGGGAATTTTTAGACATCATGCTGAAAAAAGAAGGATACAAAGTTTCACTGGCCTCGAACGGAGAAGAAGTCATCAATCTGATCGACAATGATCTCTTTGACTTGGTCCTTCTGGATATACGAATGCCCAAGTTGGATGGAATCTCGGCACTCAAAAGGATCAAATCCATTTCACCTGAAACCATTGTGATCATGATCACCGCCTATGCCTCTGCCGATACTGCCATTAAGGCGATGAAAGAAGGGGCCTATGACTATATTACGAAACCCTTCAAAGTGGAAGAGATCAAGTTGATTATTAGAAATGCATTGGAAAAGATAACCCTTCAAAAGGAAAATATCCTCTTAAAACAGGTGGTCAGAACCCGCTATCATTTTGGGAACATTATTGGGCAAAGTTCGAAGATGCTTACCTTGTATGATCTTTTGGAAAAGGTTTCTCCCACAAAAACAAATATTTTGATTACCGGGGAAAGTGGGACGGGTAAAGAATTAGTGGCAAAAGCGATCCATTATAGTAGTCCCCGAAAGGAAAAACCTTTCGTGACATTAAATTGTGGCGCCATCCCTGAATCCCTCATCGAAAGTGAACTCTTTGGCCACATGAAAGGAGCTTTCACGGATGCCATTGCTACTAAAAAGGGATTGTTTGAAGTGGCCGATGAAGGGACGATTTTCTTAGATGAAATTAGCGAACTGCCTCTCCTCATGCAGGTCAAATTACTTCGGGTATTACAGGATAAAGAATTCAAAAGAGTAGGAGGAACAGAAGATATCCGGGTGGATGTCCGAATCATTTCTGCCACGAATAAAGAACTTGAAGTGGCGGTTAAAGAAAAACATTTTCGAGAGGATCTATTTTACCGTCTCAATGTCATCCAGATTAAACTTCCTCCTTTAAGGGAGCGAAAAGAAGACATCCCCCTTCTGGTTAACCATTTTTTAAAAAAATATTCAGAAGAATTAAATAAAAATATATTAAAGATCTCTCCTGAGGCACTCCAGGTTTTGCTCAATTATGAATATCCAGGCAATGTGAGAGAGCTACAAAATATTATTGAAAGGGCGGTGGCTTTAGAGAATAATCAAGAACTCACCTCACATCATCTAAATTCTTATTTGAGTGAATCACCCTTTCTGAAAAAAGGACCGATTGATATCGAAATTCCAAATGAGGGGATCGACCTTGAAAAAATGGTGGAAGACCTTGAGAGAACTCTCTTACTGAAAGCATTGGATAAGACCAAAGGGATTAAAAAGAAAGCCGCAGAGTTGTTACACATCAATTTCCGCTCGATGCGATACCGTTTGGAAAAATATGGGTTGAATCATGGGGCGGATTCTGAACTGGGTTGAGTGCTCTGAAAATCGCAAAACATATAGCGTAATTAAGAAAAACCCAAAACCCCCCATTCCCCTCTTTGCTATACATAACGACATAAGTCTTATACAGTTTGTCATTCCGGGCTTGACCCGGAATCCAGTGTTTTTCTGGATTCCTGCTTTCGCAGGAATGACGGCTTTTGCTGTGATTAATGTCGCTATGTATACAGGGGGGGGGGATTTTTTTTGATAGATCTAGATTATTTCCTCTTAAACTGCCTTTTTAACTCATCCAGAGGAAGGATAAAAAAGATGGGACGTCCATGGGGACAGGTGGTAAAGAAATGAAAGGGGGTGAGTTGCTCCATCAACTTATCCATCTCTTCTCTCCTCAACGGGAAGTTCCCCCGTATGGCAGAGTGACAAGCCAATTTGACCAAAAGGGTATGAATCGCCTCTTCTCCCTGTCCTGCCTTTTCTAAAAAAGAGAACTCATCCAATATCCCCCTGACCATTTCTTTTGGATCCTTTAGACCAATAAAAGAAGGGATGGATCGAATTGCAAATAGATTTTCTCCAATGGGATCGATCTCAAATCCAATTGCTTTCAATGCGTCCCCAGTGGATTCAAGAACATGCGACTCTTCTACCGATAACTCGATTAAGATGGGAATGAGTAATCTCTCTGAGCCAATGGACCCGGTCTCATATTCTTTTTTATATTTCTCAAAAAGAATTCTCTCATGGGCAGCATGCTGATCAATAAAGATCAAATTTCCTTCTCCCTCGCAAAGGATATATGTCCCTTGGATCTGGCCCAGAATGGGATAAAGCACTTTCTTCTGCTCTTTCCACTCAAGTCCTTCCCCATCCTGAAGCATAAGGACTCCTCCTTCTATTTCACCCGTCGAAGAGGGTGGGGAGTAAAGAATTTCTTGATTAAAAAAAGAAGGTGGGCTCTTTTGTTGGGGAAAAAACTCCTTTCCAGCGTTCATAGATATTGTTTCTTCTATCCTGGTTTGGCCTTTCTCTACCACAATACGGACGGCCGCTATAACAGCCTGATAGATTTTTTCAGGTTCCTTAAATTTTACCTCTGCCTTGGTCGGATGAACATTCACATCGACGGTAGAAGGAGGAATGTTAATGAAGAGGATGACAATCGGAAATTGATGGCTCGGGAGAATATGCCGATAGCCATCCAAAACAGCTTTGTAAATCATTCGGTCCTTCACAAACCGTCCATTGACATAGAAATAAAGGCCCTCTGTATTTCGCTTTGAAAAAGAGGGAAGGCTGGCAAAACCTGAAATCCGGATCTCCCCCTCTTCAAATCCAATGGGCTGGAGATGAGCATAAATCTCCTTTCCCCATATGGCTTCGATACGAACCAAAGGTGATTCTGTTCTGAGGTGCTCATGGAGGGTATGGCCATCATGAATAAATTTGAACGAAATCCTGGGATGAGAAAGACTCAGTCGAAGAAAGTGATTTACAACATAGCGAAGTTCTGATCGAATCGATTTTAAAAACTTTCTTTTCACTGGGATATTGTAAAAAAGATTTTTGACTTCCACCTCTGTCCCAATCGGGCAGCCGGTCTCCCCAATGCTTTTAATTTCGCCTCCTTCGCAGACCATTTTCGTTCCGCTAATGGAATGAGGAGTTCTTGTATGAACGGTCGTTTGGGAAACCTGGGCAATGCTGGGTAGGGCTTCCCCTCTAAATCCTAATGTGTGGATGGTATAAAGGTCCTCTACTTTTTTAATTTTGCTGGTGGCATATCTTTGGAAGGCTATGGGAGCATCTTCCTGATCTATTCCCTCCCCATTATCCTCCACACGAATTGATAGAAGTCCCCCTGCCTTAAGTTCAACGATAATCTCTGAGCCTCCAGCATCAATGGAATTTTCCATCAACTCTTTCACGACAGAGGCTGGCCTCTCGATAACCTCTCCCGCGGCAATGATTTGTGAAATGGATTCTGGCAAGACCTCAATTTTTCTTGGCATTGTCTTTTCAATCTACCCTCTACCGTCATCGATGAAAGCACCCATCTTTCTAAACTTTTTATACCGGAAACCAAGCAACTCCTCCCTATTCATTTTTTCCAATTCTGTCAAATACCGTTCGATGACTTCTTTTAAAGTTTCTGCCATTGATTTTGGGTCTCGATGGGCTCCCCCCAGAGGTTCTCTGACAATCTCATCGATCACCCCCAATCGATATAAATCGTCGGATGTCAATTTCAATGACTCTGCAGCCAACACCTTTCCTTTCTCTGAATCTTTCCAAAGGATCGCCGAACAGGCCTCTGGAGAAATCACGGAGTAAACCGAATACTCCAGCATTAGAATTCGATCTCCCACCCCGATGGCCAAGGCTCCACCACTCCCCCCTTCTCCGATGATGATCACCATAATAGGAACCCTAAGCGTAGCCATCGTTTTCAAATTCCTGGCAATGGCCTCTGCTTGTCCTCTCTCTTCCGCACCTACACCGGGATAGGCTCCTTGGGTATCAATCAGGGTAATGATTGGCTTTTTAAAAACTTCCGCCATCTTCATGAGTCTTAAAGCTTTTCGATAGCCTTCCGGATGGGCCATTCCAAAATTGCGATAGATCATTTCTTTCGGATCGCCCCCTTTCTGATGGCCGATGACCACGATAGACCTTCCGTTAAACTTTGCCATCCCTCCCATGATCGCTGGGTCATCTTTATAGTTACGATCGCCATGAAGTTCAATAAAATTTTCGAACACCCATTGGAAATAATAGGCAGCTTTGGGGCGATCGATGTGTCTTGCTAATTGAGTAATTTGCCAACCCGTCAAGTTGGAAAAAATTTCTTTTTGTAAACGATGAAGCTTTTCTTCTAAATTTTTCAATGGCTCGTTAAAGGGTATCTGTTTCCCCTTGGAAAACCTTTTCAGATTTTCGATTTCTCTTTCCAATTCGATGAGAGGTTTTTCAAATTCTAAATAATGTTTGACCATCAGGATCCCTGTTTACCCCGTTAGGAAGCCTCGCCATTCATGGCGGGGATGATATAAATAAAATTTCAATTCTTCATAGATAGGGCGGGGTCAATGCCCCGTCCTTTCTAACGGGGTTTACTCAAAAGAGATAAAAGAAGATTTAAATAAATTTTGTACAGCATTTTTAAAATTTGGAGAAGGATCCACCTGATAGCGATCAGACAGAGCCACGATGATTTCTCGGTTATTCCCATTAATAAAATGGAGAAATACTTTATAGGATCCTTGATTCGCCTCGATAATTTCTTTAAGATCTGCAAGTTGGGGAGGAGAGGAGGAGATCGGAATCTTAAGATGGAGAGGTTTTATCGGAGAGGATGGCAACTCTGGAAGAGAATGGACTTCTGTTCCTTTGATCTTAATATGTTCATCAGAAAGATCAAGGATCCCCTTGATGAGAAGGGGATCCCCTCCTCTCAAATAAGGCAAGGCGGCCTTAAACACCTCAGGAAAAAGAATGACTTCGATGAATCCTTTCATGTCCTCTAAAGTCAAAAAGGCCATTCGATCCCCTTTTTTAGTAACGATCTCCTTCGATCCGCTGACGAGGCCACAGATTTTGACCTCAGTCCCATTTTGGAGTTTCGGGAGGGTGGATGTATCCAAATTGGTAAACTTTTTAATCTCTTCCTGATACCGTGACAAGGGATGATGAGAGATGTAAAATCCGATCGTTTCCTTCTCAAAGGCAATCAATTGATTTTCAGGAAATTCATCCATGTCTGGATATTCCTCCTTTAACTCTCTGGAACGATCGATGAGCATACTGAGTTGAGGTTCCCCTTTCTTTTTCTGTGCTGTTTGGGATTGTTCAAGGATATCCCCCAGAACGGTCAGCATTTGTGATCGGTGGGCTTTCGAGAAGTCAAAAGCCCCACATTTAACCAAACTCTCAGTCACTCGTCGATTTACTTTTCTTAAATCGACACGATGACAAAAATCGAACAAAGATTTAAATTTCCCCTTGTCGTTCCTTTCCATGAGAATAGCATCAATAGCAGCATCTCCTACGTTCTTCACAGCGGCCAGTCCAAATCGAATTTTATTTTCAACGACCGTAAAATTTTTATCACTTTCATTGATCTCAGGGGGCAAAATTTCAATCCCCATCTCTCGACATTCGGCAATATATTTTAGAATCTTATCCGCATTCTGCACTTCACTGGTGAGGAGAGCAGCCATAAATTCAAGCGGATAATGGGCCTTCAAATAGGCGGTTTGATAAGCAATGAGGGCATAGGCAGCACTATGGGATTTGTTGAAACCATATTCAGCAAATTTAGCCATCAGGTCGAATATTTTTTCCGCTTTGATTGGATTGATTCGATTCCTTTTTGAACCCACTAAAAATTTCTCTTTCTGCATCTCCATTTCTTTTGGGTCTTTTTTTGACATGGCCCTACGGAGGACATCGGCATCTTCCAAGCTGAAATGGGCTAAGGAACTTGCAATTCTCATCACCTGCTCTTGATAGACGATCACGCCATACGTATCTTTCAATATCTCCTTGAGTTCTGGCAGATCATACCGAATAATCTCTTTCCCGTGTTTCCGTTTGATATACTCATCGACCATCCCGCTCTTTAGAGGACCAGGGCGGTATAAAGCCACCAGAGCAATGATTTCCCTGAAATTCTCTGGCTTTAATTTAATCAACAAATCTCTCATCCCTGAACTCTCAAGTTGAAAGATTCCAAGGGTTGAACCCAAAGCCAGAAGTTCAAAAACCATAGGATCATCCAAGGGGATCAGAGAGAGTACAATCTTCACTCCGTGGTTCTTCTCAATGAGTTGTAGAGCGTGATTAACCACAGTTAGGGTTTTTAATCCCAGGAAATCGAATTTGACCAGACCAATGGCTTCGACCTCCTTCATGGGGTACTGGGTCATCAATTCCCCATTCTGCCCACGGTAAAGGGGAAGGTATTCCATCAGTGACTTGTTCGAAATGACTACTCCTGCCGCATGGGTTGAGGCATGGCGGGTCAATCCCTCTAGTGATTTTGCAATGGTAAACAGGGATTCCACTCTAGGATCCTTTTTGATCAACTCTTTCAACTGTGGTTCTTGGTTTAATGCCTGTTCAAGGGTGATGTTTAAGGGGATACTGGGAATAAGTTTGGCAATGCGGTCTACTTCTGCATAAGGGAGGTCC
>Ga0184636_1000315_pt1 | contig 11756 bp, 10 predicted proteins | sample PLM3_60_b2_FD_133164 | JGI IMG/M metagenome (GOLD analysis project Ga0184636, IMG submission 133164) | Groundwater sediment microbial communities from an aquifer in East River, Colorado, USA - PLM4_90_b2 | ecosystem: Environmental > Terrestrial > Soil > Riparian zone | place: USA: East River... | reverse complement strand
TACAATCGGACCGAAATCGGTTTGACCTCACTTTATATTAATGGCATTGGAGTTTCCATGCTCTTTGGAGAGGCCTTCAAGAAGGCTGGTAGCAACCTAACCCCAGATAGTCTGAAAGCGGCCCTGGAGACATTCAAAGAATACGGTACAGGAGGTGTTTTTCCACCGGCCACCTATACTTCCAAGAGCCATGCACCGGCTGAAATGGTTAAATTTTTTAAGGCAGATGTGGCCAACAAGCGGTTAGTCGGCATTTCAGATTGGCGAAAACCTAAAGAGATGAAGTAGAACGTTGGTGCAATGTTCACATTCAACCCGGTAAGACAGGCCTTTTGCCTGTTTTGCCGGGTTGAATCATAGTCTCACGAGATCGGTGTAACCCTGGGCAGAAGGTATTTGATAGGATCACCGTCAGTAAATTTATTCCTTGACAATTTTTCTTGTATTTGATAAATGAACGTTCATATTTTACTAAATGAACGTTCATTATTTAATTTTATGGTTAACAAAAAGAAAATAGATTCGTCAGAAAGACTCCTCAACGCAGCGATGAAGCTTTTCGTAAAAAAAGGCTATAAAGGCAGTTCTGTGGCTGAAATCACTAAAGATGCAGGATTCACTCGAGGTGCCCTCTACTGCCATTTCGAGACGAAAGAGCACCTGGCCCGCGAAATCATCAAACTCTTTGAAGAGAAATTCCTGAACAGCATGGTCCATTATGTAGGGGAAGAGGGTGGGAGTGCGTTAGAGAAGTTTAAGAAGATGATGCGTTTTAATGTCTGGTTTGCCGGAGAGCATCCAGATTTGTGTCTTTTCATGACAGTCATTTCTGCAGAGATGTGTGGGTCCCACAATCGATTAGAACCGTATCTTAAATCAGTCTATCGAAAGTGGAGTGAGTTCATTACAGGAATTTTAAAGGACGGTAGGCGAGCAGGGGAATTTAAGAGAGAGATCGACCCTCAGATGATGGCGTGGGTGATCATTGGGGTTCATGATGGGGTGCTCCTTCAGAAGGAGATGAATCGAGAAACGATTGACCTCCAAGCTTATACCAAACAGTTCCGGAACCTTGTCATCTCCGGAGTAAGATCAATTTAGGGATGGGAATCTTTCCGATCATTATGAAAGGTCGGTCATTCATGAAATTCTCAAAGAATTAAGGAGAAAAAGATGGATTTTGAGTTGAGCAATCGGCAAAAACAGATTCGTTTAGCGGCGAGAGAATTTGCGGAAGGCATGTTTCCCCAATTTGTGGAGGACTGTGATCTCAATGAAACCTTCCCAATTGAGCTTTGGAAGAAAGCCTGCGAATTGGGGTTTATCGGGGTTTTTATTAAGAAGGAGTATGGCGGGTTAGACCTTGGCTGTTTTGAAAACGGACTCATTGCAGAAGAGTTCTGGAGGATCGACGCGGGCTGTGGGAATATTATTCTTTCAACCTTGGGTTCCGAATTCATCCTTCTTTATGGGAGCGAGGATCAAAAAAAGAAGTACTTGCCCCTGCTTACTAAAGGGCAAGCCATCATGGGCATGGCGATCACGGAACCCGATGCAGGAAGTGATGTCTCCTCGATACGAACCTCAGCCGAGAAAAGAGGGGATCACTATGTCATCCATGGCAACAAGATGTATATTACGAATGGCAATATTGCCCATTTCTTAGTGGTGTTTTGCCTGACCAATGAAACGGAACCTTCACGATTCAAACGGCATAGTGCTATCATCGTAGAAACAGACCGGAAAGGCTTCGAGGCAAAGAAATTGATAAGAAAGCTCGGGGCCAGGGCTTCTGAAACAGCAGAAATTCGATTCACCAATGTGGAGGTACCCCGAGGGAACCTGATCGGCCCTAATGAAGGGGATGGGTTTCAGCAGCTAATGGGGGTTTTTAATCGAACTCGTATCACCGTGGCAGCCCAGGGCGTTGGAATTGCGCAAGGGGGGCTCGAGAAGGCCATCAAATACGCCAAAGAGCGGAAACAATTTGGGAGCCCGATCGCGAGCTTCCAAGGAATTCAATTTAAATTGGCTGAGATGGTGACACTGATTGAAGCAGCCAGAGGCTTATATTATAGGGCAGCCTGGATGGCAGACAACGGGAAAATCGATCCCAAGATAATGTCTATAGCCAAATGGTATGCAGGAGAGGTTGCCGTGAAGGTTATTGATGAAGTACTTCAGATCCATGGAGGTTATGGATATTTAGGTGAGTCTGGAATCGAAAGGATGTATCGGGACGCAAAGATTGTCGAGATTGTGGAAGGGACAAAAGAAATTGAAAAGATGATCATTGCCAGGGAACTCCTGGGCAGATTTTGATTTTAAAAAGAGCCATTACAGAAATTGGATAAAACATGCTCAAGGTGAACAATATTGAGGTCGTTTATAATGATATCATCCTTGCCTTAAGAGGGATTTCCTTACAAGTTCCTGAAAAAAGCATTATTGCTCTCCTTGGGGGTAACGGAGCAGGCAAATCAACCACCATCAAAGCCATTGCAGGTATTCTTCCGTTGGAAGATGGGGAGATTGAGGGGGGGATGATCGAGTTTTATGGAAAACGGATTGATGGGGAGAACCCGGAAGAAATCGTGAAAAAAGGGATTTCCGTCATTCCCGAAGGAAGGGGTATTTTTCGAGAACTGACGGTTGGAGAGAATATTAAAGTGGGTGCCTATACCCGCAAGGATCCGAAAGAGATTCAGACGAGTTTGCAAAAGGTATATGAATACTTTCCGATCCTGGAAGAACGTCAATCCCAGTTGGCAGGATATCTCAGTGGAGGGGAGCAACAGATGCTCTCTATAGGAAGATCATTAATGTCCAAGCCTAAACTGATGATGTTGGACGAACCTTCCTTAGGCTTGGCCCCGATGATTGTTAGAGAGATCTTTAACATCTTAAAGACCATTAATGCGGGCGAAAACACAGCGATCCTTTTAGTGGAGCAAAATGCAAAGATGGCTCTGGATTTTGCTACCTACGGATATGTCCTTGAAAATGGGAGAATTGTCATGGATGCGAAGAGCGAAGTTCTGATCGAAGACAGAGATGTGAAAGAATTTTATCTTGGGCTGACCGATGATAAGAAAAAAAAGAATTTTGCCAATATTAAACACTATAAGCGAAGAAAGAGATGGCTTTCCTAGAGTCAAATTCTTTGGGTAACGTTCATGCCTAAACTTGAGGTGAAGGATCTAAATATTAATTTTGGTGGGATCAAAGCACTTAGTGGGGTGAGCTTTTGCGTTGGGGAGAATCAATTGTTCGGTCTAATCGGCCCCAACGGTGCGGGAAAGACGACCGTCCTGAATATCATCAATGGAGTGTACCAACCTTCTTCAGGGAATATATTTTTGGATGAGAAAAATATTGTTGGGCTTAGACCTCATCAAATTGCAGAAATGGGAGTGGCCCGAACGTTCCAAAATATCGAATTATTTAAAAATATATCGGTCATCGATAACTTCCTGTTGGGAAGACACCAATTTATTAAATCCGGTATTCTGTGGGGGTCCTTCTATTTGGGAAAGTGTTTGAAGGAGGAGATGGTCAACCGGGATCGCGTCGAGGAAATCATTGAATTTCTTGAAATTGAGGCCTACCGGAAAAAAATTGTAAGGATGCTTCCTTATGGTATTCAGAAAAGAGTGGAATTGGGAAGAGCTCTTTCCATGGACCCCAAAATTCTCCTATTGGACGAACCCTGTTCAGGCATGAATACAGAAGAAACAGAGGATATGGCCCGTTTCATCCTGGATATAAAAGAAGAAATGGGTATCTCCATCATGATGATTGAGCACAACATGGAAGTTGTGATGGACATCGCAGATCGAATCTGTGTGATCAATTTTGGCATCAAAATCGCTGAAGGGAATCCCAGACAAATTCAAAGTGATCCTAAAGTCATCAAGGCATACCTTGGAGAAGACTAACTCTTTGTGAGAAAGAGATGGTGGAGTTAACCCTACCCATATTATTTCAGAATAGAGTCAAGGAGTTAGGAGAAGCCGTCGCGTTAAGAGAGAAGAAGAAAGGACTTTGGCGACGGATATCATGGAATGAGTATTATTCTCACGTTAGAAATTTTTGTCTTGGCCTTAAAAGTTTTGGGCTTCAAAAGGGCGATAGAGTTTCAATCTTGGGTGACAATTGCCCAGAGTGGCTCTATGCAGATTTGGCCACCCAGTGTGCAGGGGGCATCAGCGTGGGTGTCTACCCCACGAATAGCTATGTTCAGGTAAAATATATCCTGGATCATTCCCAATCTGAATTTGTCATTGTGAAAGATCAAGAACAAGCTGATAAGATCCTCATGATTAAAGATCAGCTACCTTTTCTGGAAAAAATGATTGTCATCGATATGAAAGGACTTAGAAAATATAATGATCCCATCATTACCAGCTTCCGTGGAGTGGAAGAAATTGGAAAGAGTATCCATGAGAAGAGTCCTTCTCTTTTCCAGGAAATGATCGAACATACAAAATCTGATGATGTGGCCATTATAGTTTATACGTCTGGAACAACCGGGCCTCCAAAAGGGGCGATGTTATCTCATAGAAACATCACTTCGGTATTGGATAGCTTTTTTAAGGTTCTCCCGATCAGCCGGGCCGATTCCCTGGTTTCCGTGTTACCTCTTTGCCATGTTGCTGAGAGACTATTTTCTCTATTCATCCCCATGAAAAGCGGTAGTACCATCAATTTTGCCGAGAGTATCGATACCTTGCAAGCGGATATGACGGAACTTTCTCCAACCATCTTTTTAACGGTTCCCCGTATATTAGAAAAAATACATTCCGCCGTGACGATCAAAATGCAGGATGCTCATCCAGTAAAGAGATGGGCTTACTATAAATTTCTTCCTGTCGGGCAAAGAGTCGCAGAAAGAAAGCTGTCCAAGCAAGACGTGGGTATTTTCTTAAAAATTGCCTTTTTCTTTACTTATCTTTTCGTTTTCAGACCCCTCCGAAATCGACTCGGTCTATTACAGGTGAGAGAATGTGTCTCTGGAGCGGCCCCCCTCTCCAAAGACATCATGAAATTTTTTCACTCCATCGGTTTGATGGTTAAAGAAGCTTATGGGTCGACTGAGTGTACCGGGGTATTCTCTATGCCCGTAGGAGACGATATTGAGATTGGAACTACAGGGAAACCCATCCCTGGCTGGGAATATAAAATTGCCAGCGATGGTGAAATTCTGATGAAGGGCGCTGGCGTCTTTACAGGATATTTCCGGGACGAAGAGGCCACGAGACAGACGAAGAGAGATGGGTGGTTATATTCAGGGGATATAGGGGAGTTTGATGAAAAAGGCAATCTGAAGATTACGGATAGGAAGAAAGAGATTTTGATCACTGCCTCTGGGAAGAACATAGCGCCTTCTGAGATTGAAAACCGTTTGAAGTTTAGTCCTTTCATCAAAGAGGCCATCATTATTGGGGATAAGCGGCCTTACCTGACTGCACTGATTCAAATTGATTTGGATAACGTGGCCGACTGGGCACAACGGCAAGGAATTCCTTTTACCACATTTAAAAGTCTTTCAAGAGATCCTGAGGTCTACAAACTCATCCAGGGGGAAGTGGACAAGGCCAATCAGGAGATGTCAAGGATTGAAGGCATCAAAAAGTTTGTTCTCCTTGAAAAAGAACTGGATCGGGACGATGATGAATTAACAGCCACCATGAAGGTGAGAAGAGAAATGATTGAAAAGAAGTACGGAGATCTTATTGAAACACTCTATAAATGAGAGGAAACGCGACAGTCTTTTTAGTTTGAAACACTTCTCAAATGGGTAAGATATGTTTGGTGAGCTGAATTATCTCCTGCAATTGTTCGTGAGCGGTCTATCTGTCGGAAGTGTTTATGCCGTTATCGGCATAGGATTTGTTGTCATTTATAAAGCAACGAAAATCCTGAACTTCGCGCATGGTGAGATCTTAATGATCGCTGCCTATTTTTGTCTGGTTTTGGTTGAAAGTCTTCATCTTAATTTTCTGATTGCATTCCTCCTGACTTTGGCTTTTTGTGCAATGATCGGGCTAATGGTCGAACGATTTATCTTCCGTCCGATGATCGGTGAACCTGTCTTTGCAGTGGTGATGATTACTCTAGGATTGAGTATCATCTTAAGACCCCTGACTGGGATGGTATTCGGTTTCGGTAATGTTATGTTTCCATCTCCTTTTCCCCAGAAACCCATCGTCTTCAGCAATATTGTCATCTCTCATGCCCACCTGTGGACTTTCATCATTTCCTGTGCAGTGATGGCGATATTTTTCCTATTTTTTAAGTATTCCAAAGTGGGAATAGCCATGCGAGCTGCAGCCGAAAGGCAAATCGTAGCTTTCTTGATGGGGATTGATGTAAAAAAGATTTTTTCTTTGTCATGGGCTATTGCAGCAGCCACTGCAGGAATTGCAGGTATCTTGCTAGCGAATGTTATGGTTATGAATTTAAACCTGAGCTTTGTTGCGGTTAAGGTCTTTCCTGCTATTATATTAGGAGGACTCGATAGTATTGTGGGGGCGTTAATAGGTGGTCTAATTATAGGGGTTTTTGAAACACTTGTGGGAGGGTATTTGGATCTATATTTGAGTGGTATCAAAGAGATCTCAGCCTACATTCTATTGTTTATTATCCTGATTGTGCGGCCTTATGGTCTTTTCGGAACAGAGGAAATCGAAAGGGTTTAGGATAATTCAGTGCCATTAAGAAGCAAAACATTTATTGAAACGTATCAAGAGGATCTGAGTCTATTTCGAACGATTTGGGTCAAATTCTGGATGACGATCCTTTTGATTGGTATTATCATCTTTCCCTTTATGGTTGGAAGGTACACGCTTTACACGATAAATTTGGCAGGAATCTATATCATTGGGGCTATTGGTCTGAATATCTTAACTGGATATACCGGACAGATTTCAATAGGGCATGCGGCTTTCATCGCAATCGGTTCTTATGCCACTACAATTTTGGGAGAAAGAGTTGCGTTACCTTTTTATATGATTATTCCTCTATCGGGGGTCATTGCAACATTTATTGGTGTATTGGTCGGCCTCCCTTGTTTAAGGTTGCGGGGATTATATTTGGCCATGGCAACCATGTCATTTGGCATTATTGTTCAATATATTCTTTTCCAGTGGGAGGGTTTAACCCATGGGGCATTGGGGATGGCTGCCCCATCCATTATGTTTTTGGGGTTTAAAGTAGATTCAGACAGAAAGTTTTATTTTCTTATCACAGTCATCGTTTTTTTGCTCGGGTTTGCAGCAAAAAATATGATGCGAATGAAAATTGGCCGCGCCTTCGTTGCCATTCGTGACAGGGATATCGCTGCAGATGTGATCGGTGTTGATCTGACACGATATAAAGTTATGGCCTTCGGGATCAGTTCATTTTATGCAGGAGTTTCAGGGAGCTTATTTGCTTATTACACCACTCATGTTAACCCGGAATATTACACCATTTTCCTTTCTGTCGAATACCTCGCTATGATCATAGTTGGGGGAACGGGTTCAATTCTTGGTTCAATTTTTGGGGCTTTATTTATTGGTGTGGTTCCAGAATGGTTGCGGATTTTCTTTGGATTCTTAAACAACACATTTCATCTAAGTGGCCTTGTATTTACCCAGCAACTTAAAGTAATCACGTATGGGGTATTAATTATTCTTTTTCTGATATTCGAGTCTGGTGGACTATCTGCTATCTGGCAGAGGATTAAGACTTCTTTTAAAAGTTGGCCTTTCACTTATTAATTGCTCAGGCAAAATATCCGAAGGGAGGTGAGTAAAAAATAAAATAAAAGAGTAAATTAAAAATATAAACCATTTTAAAGGAGGCTGAGAGATGAAAAAGGTAAAATTAATGAGTTTATGTCTTGCAATAGGATTTTTTCTACTTTCAACTGCACTTACAAATGCCCAAGATTTGAGAGGAATAACATCAGATAGCGTTAAAGTGGGGATTATTACCGACACAACGGGAGTTGTAGCTGATTATGGACGTCATTTGTTGATGGGTGTTTCGGATTATTTAAAGTATATAAATGAGAAAGGGGGAATACACGGTAGAAAAATTAATCTGATCCATGAAGATGACCAATACAAAATTCCTTTGGCCATTGCTTCCTTTGAGAAATTGGTGACAAAAGATGAGGTCCTTGCGATTCTTCATTGTGGGGGAACTCCTCAGACAATGGCACTTCTGCCCAAAATTGAAAAAGAGAAAGTTCCGGTAATTCCTCCTGGTATGTTGCTACCTATGTACACCCCGTATAAAAGGTATGTTTTCTCATATGGTTCCACCTATTCCAACCAAATTGAGGTATTAATAGACTATGTGATCAATGATTTAAAGGTAAAAGCCCCTAAAACAGCAATTGTTTATTGGCCTGTTGAATGGGCAAAGGAAGGGTTAAGGGCCAGTAAAGATCGGCTTAAAGCCTATGGAGTGGACCCTGTTGGAGAAATTGAGCTCCCAATGGGAGCTGTTGATGCATCATCACAAGTATTATCTATGAAGAGAGCAGGGGCTGAGTACGTGATCATCTTCACCCTCGCACCAGGGATTATCAATTTCATTAAGACTGCTGAGAAGTTTGATTATTTTCCCACCTATCTAACTTTTACATGGTGTGCTGATGATTCGATCCTGAAGGCGGTTGGTAAAGCAGCAAAGATTTATTATGCAGGATCCATGTTCGGTGTGTGGAATGATGATTCTCCAGGTGGAAAAGAATTGAGAGAGATTGCGCAGAAATATGGTTCTTCACCGAAGTTACCTACCCTCTATATCCAAGGATATACGACCGCAGCGATCTTGGTAGAAGGGTTGAGACGGGCAGGGAAAAATGTGACTGTTGAAAAATTTGTTGATGCCCTCGAGACGCTAAAAGACTTTGATTGCGGTGGAATGCTATCCCCGATGACCTATACGCCCACAATACACAAGCCCTCGGACTATTCAAAGATCGTAATGGCCGATACGGAGAAACTGGTCTTTGTTCCTGTAACAAAGTGGGTTAAACCTCGGGTCATAAAATAATTCGATGTCGCTGAGAGTAGGAATACCTATTCTCAGCGACAAATTTTTGTGCTTTTGCAATGTTCGAAATGCCAAAATGTATGATTTAGATGGAGATGAAATGAATATCTGTAGTGTTGCAGTGATTGGTGGGGGCACTATGGGCGCAGGGATCATTTACACCATTTCAAATTTAGGTGTTCCAGTGATTTTTAAAGAGCTAAATGAAAATCTAGTGAAAAAATGCCAGGATCAGGTGAACCGAATTTATGCCTCAGCTGTGAATAAGGGAAAAATAACAGAAGAGGAGATGAAAAAAGGACTTAAATTGATTCATGGGGATAGTGATTATAAGGGTTTTGAAAAGGTAGACTTGGTCATCGAAGCGGTACCAGAGGATGTCGTTATTAAGGAAAGAATCTTCCAAGAAATGGATCGCATTTGCAAACCAGAGGCCATCTTCGCAAGTAATACCTCTGCTCATCTAATATCAGAATTGGCCAGTTTCACACAGCGAAGGTCTAAGTTTATCGGCATGCACTGGTTTAATCCTCCTCATGTCATGAGACTGATTGAAGTTATTCCAGGTCTTGAGACATCTGAGGAAACAGTTAAGACTACCATGGCTTTATGTGAGAAACTTAATAAGGTTCCCATTCGTCTGAAAGAGTGTGCAGGATTTTTGATTGCCCGTCTCCTTGGGATGTATGTCAATGAAGCCTTTTGGATGTTGGGAGAAGGACATCGACCTGCAGATATTGACCAATCAGGTGTTGAGATGGGGATGCCCATGGGTCCGTTTACCTTAGGTGATATGGCCGGATGGGATATTGTTCATCATGCTAATATGACTCTTTACGAAGCCTATGGCAAGCGTTTCAAGGTTCCTCCCCATTTCCACGAATTAGTTTCTTCTAGACAGTTTGGTGTGAAAGTGGGGAAGGGCATTTACCAATATAAAAGGGGCGAATCAGGACCGCCTCAGAAAACAGACGATATCTCTCCTTCCTTGAACAAACGGGAACGTGAAATTCTCTCAAACAGGTTACTTTGGATAATGATAAACGAAGGGATTCGTTGCCTCGACGAAAGCATTGCCAGTGAGGTCGATATTGATAAAGCGTTACAACTTGGCGCTGGAATGCCGAAAGGTCCACTGCGTTGGGCAGACGAAGTTGGATTGGATTGGATATTTATGGAGTTGGATAATCGGAAAGAAATGTTTGGAGAACGATATTGGCCTTCACCCCTTCTAAGAAGAAAGGTTAAAGCGGGGCATTTGGGGACGAAGGTAGGGAAGGGATTTTTTGATTATAGGTCATAAGAGTAAACGATCTAGTTTGGAAGAATAATTACGTGGCTAACAGAGCACTTTGCGGGAGGTTTTCATGAATCAGAATGTTTTTGTAGTGAGCGCTGCGCGATCGGCTATTGGTGACTTCGGAGGTATTTTCCGGTCGTTGGCCCCAATCAATCTTGTTGTTCCGGTTATAAAGATGTCGGTTGAACGTTCAGGTTTGCCGATAGATAAGATTGGCAAAGTGATTTTAGGGAACACCCTCTCCCCTCTCAATCCCAATATTGCCAGAGGTGCTGCCATTGCATGCGGTATCCCACCAGAGGTACCTTCTTTCAGCATTCATTGTGCTTGCGCCAGTGCTATGCAGGCACTTATTAGTGGTGTTTCTGCATTAATGTTAGGTGAAGCAGAGACAGCTTTGGTAGGTGGAGTGGAATCGATGAGCAATGCACCTTACATTTTAGCAACAACCAGATGGGGTCAGCGTCTTAGACATGCGCAGGCTGTTGATATGTTGTGGTGGGGAATGCAAGAAGATCCGATTATGGGAGGTATGGGGTTAGCGGCTGACTTCCTAGCTGGAAAATATCGTATCTCACGGGAAGAACAGGACGAACTCGCTGCTCTTTCTCACCAGAGAGCCCTTGCAGCCCAGTCCAAAGGGTATTTTGCTAACGAAATCGTTCCCATCGAGGTAAAAGATGGAAAGAAGGTCACAGTAGTAAATAAAGATGAGCATCCCCGACAGGATACAACCTTTGATAATTTAGCCAAACTGAAACCTGCTTTTTCCTCGGAAGGAACGGTGACAGCGGGTAACGCCAGCAGCATCAACGACGGGGCATCTGCAATTGTGATTGCTACTGAGAAAGCTTGTAAAGAATATGGACTAACACCGTCCGCTCAGATTGGATTATGGTCCATAAAGGCCGTTGATCCAAAACTGACGGGAGTGGCACCTGTACCAGCAATCCAAGAAGTTTTAAATTCAACTGGTTTAGCCTTATCAGATATAGGTCTGATTGAGATTAATGAGGCTTTTGCCTCTTATTATCTTGCTTGCGAAAAGGAACTAAAGCTGAATCGGTCAAGGGTGAACGTCAATGGAAGTGGTATCTCGCTGGGCCATCCTGTGGGAGCGACGGGAAGCCGTTTGGTGGTGACCTTGATTCACGAAATGATAAGGGGTCATGTGAACCTGGGTATTGCCAGTCTATGTGCCGGCGGTGGAATGGGATATGCAATTCTTTTGAGAAGGGATTTCTAATGAAGCCATCATCCAACCTTAGGTCAGCCTGGAGATAAGAATTGTGGAAGAGCAGCATTTTGGTCCGATTTGGTTCATTCCAGGGAATAACCGAGGGAAGTACCCTTCTTGTCATTCCTTGTATATCGAAGGTGCGGGTATTCTCATCGATCCCGCTTC
>Ga0184636_1000313_pt1 | contig 11765 bp, 9 predicted proteins | sample PLM3_60_b2_FD_133164 | JGI IMG/M metagenome (GOLD analysis project Ga0184636, IMG submission 133164) | Groundwater sediment microbial communities from an aquifer in East River, Colorado, USA - PLM4_90_b2 | ecosystem: Environmental > Terrestrial > Soil > Riparian zone | place: USA: East River... | reverse complement strand
CCAGCGAAGCGGCCTGTTGCAACCGTTTTTCTGCAGGTAATGATTGAATTTTATTGCCCCCAAAAACAGGTTTGCCTTTAGTAATACTACCCTGCAGGTATTCGGCACATCGTTCTATTACTTCTAATGTATTAATATAACTTTCATAAGCTGTGTCGCCCCAGGTAAATAAACCGTGAGAACCTAACATGATACCACGGATACCGGGATTATCCTCTAAACATTTTTTTAATCGCAAGCCAAGATCAAATCCCGGCTTTTGCCATTTCACCCAACCGATGGTACCGTTAAATAATTCTTTTGTAATTTTTTCTCCATCTTTTGCAGCAGCAATTGCAATAGCCGCATCAGGATGCAAGTGGTCTATGTGTTTGAAAGGAAGAAACCCATGCAATGGTGTATCAATTGAAGGAGTCTTTGAATTAAGATCGTAAATGCAATAATTGAATAACTCCACCATTTCATCTTCAAATTCGATACCACGATATATATTTTTTAAACTTCGCAGTCTGTCTACATATAAAGCAGCCAATCCACTTCTTTTTAAGGTTCCTAAATCACCGCCTGAACCTTTTACCCACATTACTTCCGTTTCTTTTTCAGTCAGTGGATCTTTAGTAACTGCTTTACAGGATGTGTTACCACCGCCATAGTTAGTCAGCCGGAGATCAGCGCCTAATAAATTAGAACGATAGATCAACAACGACACTTCGTCCCCTGCTAATAAGGCCGCTTTTTTCTCATCCCACAAATAGCTGACATGTTTAAATTCAGTTGTTGATACTATTTCCATAACTAATTCTTGTTTAAGAATTATAGTAGGTTTATTTGATTGAATTGCCATATCCTACCAGTAAAACAGACAGAATGATAATGGCTATTCCTGTTATAATTGTTGTCTTTGTTTTTTTTCTCACCCCACTCCATTCTTTTAAAAAGATACCCCACATGTTAGCAACCAGGATAATGAAGGCCATGTGCAATATCCAGGAACTGGCGCCATTACCTAATTTACTTTCACCCATTCCATAAAAGAAAAACTGGAGAAACCAGGTTGTGCCTGCCAATGCACAAAACAAATAGTTCCTGGCAAGGGGTGTTTTTCTATTGACATAATCACCAAAAGATTTGTTTTTAAAATTCAGGATCATACACCATATAAAGTTTGTAGTAAGACCTCCCCAAAGAATGACCACAAAAATCACATTATTTCTGAAAAGAAAATCTCCCTCTCCGCTATGAGTTGCTTTCCAGGCCTCATTAGCAGCGACTCCCATTGAATTTCCCGCTTCTATTCCAAAATTAAAAAAAGCACTGAGTATTCCGGAGATAGTGGCAATAATCAAACCCTTCACCAAACTGAATTCTTTAACGCTTTCTTTCTTCTTTTCTTCAGTCAGGTCATTTTCTTTCATCATACCTGCCCTGCCGCATATTGCAATACCTGTAAGACATACCAGCACACCTAATAACACCAATTGTCCGCCATGGTTGTGCAGCATAGCAGTAAAGGTTATTTTGCCGGGTGTGGGATTAAAATTGTAATAGATGGAAGGAATCAGCGCCCCGAAAGCAGAGCAAAAACCCAGTATAACTGAATTACCCAGGCTCATGCCCAGGTACCGTACACCTAAGCCATACATTAAGCCACCCACACCCCATAATGTGCCCATTAAAAATGTGGTGCCTACTATTGTGGTTGAAGAGTTTCTGATAATATCTGCAAAACCCGGAATTGTCAGGTACGCTGCCAGCGGAGGAACAATAAGCAAGGAAAAAAGACCACCGATAATCCAGAAACTTTCCCAACTCCAGCCTTTTACTTTTTTATAGGGCATATAAAAGCTGCCGGAAGCAAAGCCGCCTATAAAATGGAAAATAACGCCAAGTATAGCATTCATGTGCCTAACAATTTTCGTATAGAAGCAATAGCAAATTAAAGATAGAAGAATATGTATTATTGCCTATCATGTACTGTCATGCTTCCTGAATGTGGTGTCGTTTTACTACAGACAATTCCAAATCCCTGTTTTTTCCAAATTAATGTAAGTTTGACAGATAACAGAACACCTGTTGCATGAAACAGCCTGCCATTTTCAAACATTTTCTCATAGATTATTACTCAGCGACTCCCAAATACCTGCAATTGGCTAACTGTATCGTTAAGGCGATTACTGAAGGTACTTTGAAAGAAAATGATGTACTCCCTTCCATTAATGAATTGAGTTTTGAATTTGAAATTTCCCGCGACACAGCAGAAAAAGGCTATAAACACCTGAAAAAAAATGGTGTTCTGGGTTCAGTACCCGGCAAAGGCTATTTTGTTAAGAATGCTGAGCTAAATCAAAAACTGAAAATATTTTTATTATTCAATAAACTAAGTTTCCACAAAAAAATAATCTATGATGCTTTTGTTGCCTCCCTTGGTGACCTGGCAGCCATTGATTTTTATATTTACAACAACGATTTTCTTTTTTTCAAGAAATTAATCAGTCAGCAAAAAGATAATTACACTCATTACGTTATTATCCCGCATTTCCTGGATGGCGGCGAAAACGTTCATGACATCATTAATACCATTCCGAAGGATAAATTAGTTTTGCTTGATAAACTGGTGCCGGGAATTAATGGAGAATATGCCGCTGTTTATGAAAATTTTGAAAAAGATATTTATAATGCGTTGGTCCAGGCTAATGATAAGCTGAGTAAATATCATACGATCAAAATAATTTTTCCGGAATACACTTATCATCCGAAAGAAATTTTAGAAGGGTTCTATCGTTATTGCCAGACATTTGCTTTTAATTATAAAGTGGTCCGGAATGTTGAAATTGAGCCTATCAGGGAAGGCGAAGTTTTTATTACCCTTATGGAAAACGACCTGGTAACTTTAATTGAAAAAATACTTAATACAAAATTCAAAGTTGGAAAACATGTGGGTGTTATATCCTACAACGAAACGCCACTGAAAAAAATCATTCTTAATGGCATAACAACTATCTCAACCGACTTCCAGATCATGGGAGAAAAAGCTGCACAGCTTATTCTTGAACATTCAACAGAACATATTGAAATACCTTTTTATCTTACACTGCGGGCTTCTCTATAATTAAATAACCGTTTATCGAATCCCCCCTCACAGCAAATAATTTTATCAGTCAGCTTAAAGTTGTTCCGCCTCAGGCGGATCGAATCCTCAGTTTCTTACTTTTTTATACGGCATATAAAAACTGCCGGATGCAAAACCGCCGATAAAATGAAAAATTACGCCAGGTATTACCCCCATAAAATTTAGTTTCGATTAATTATCTGTATGAATGATCATTCCATCTCAATTCATTTTTTAATTGTGTTATAGTCGTTTGTTTATTGATATGGATACATTCAATATTCAGCATATCAGCAAAGTCTTGTAAAATTTCTGCTGATAAATTCTGGCTGTAACATGTGTGATGAGCGCCTCCTGCCAGTATCCACGCAGCGCAGCCAGTTTGCATATCAGGCAGTGGTTTCCATAAAACTCTTGCTACCGGAAGTTTCGGTAATTTATTTTTTGGTTTCACTGCCACAACTTCATTTACTAATAAACGGAAACGGTTACCCATATCAACTACAGAAGTATTCAATGCAGCACCACCAGCTACATTAAATACAAGCCTTACCGGATCGGCCTTACCACCAATGCCCAAAGGATGGATTTCACAGGATGGTTTACCATTCGCAATGCTTTCACAAATCTCCAGCATGTGTGAGCCCAGAACCATTTCATTACCCGGTTCAAAATGATAGGTATAGTCTTCCATAAAAGAATTACCGCCAGGTAATCCTGCTCCCATTGTTTTCATTGCTCTTACCAATGCTGCTATTTTCCAATCTCCTTCGGCGCCAAAACCATAACCGTCGGCCATTAAACGCTGAACAGGCAAGCCGGGTAATTGTACCATTCCATGCAAATCTTCAAATGTATCAGTAAACCCTTTGTAATTTCCTTCTTTGAGAAACCTGCGCAAGCCGATTTCTATTCTTGCTGCTTCTCTCAGCGACTGATGCTGCGGATTATTTTTCTTCAGCGACGGAGCAAGATTATATAGCCCGGCATATTCATCACATAATTTCGTAATGGCCGTTTCTTTAACATCATTAACCAGTTTCACTAAATCGCCAATACCATGTGTATTTACGCTGTATCCGAATTTTAATTCAGCTTCTACTTTATCGCCATCCGTTACTGCTACATACCGCATATTATCGCCAAAACGGACAAATCCTGCACCCTGCCAATCGTTCCAGCCAATAGCCGCCCTTGTCCAGCCAGCAACCTGGTCAGGGACATTTTTATTTTGCCAATGGCCTGCTACTACTTTCCGGTTTAATCTTAGCCGGCTCATAATAAAACCAAACTCCCTGTCACCATGTGCACTTTGATTAAGATTCATAAAATCCATGTCAATGGTTTCCCATGGTATATCACGGTTGAACTGTGTATGTAAATGAAGCAACGGTTTCTGTAAAATCTTTAACCCGTTAATCCACATTTTTGCAGGTGAAAATGTATGCATCCATGTAATGATGCCAATGCAGTTTTTCGCCCCGTTGACTTCCTGGCATAGGTTATAAATTTCTTCTGTGGATTTTACTATGGGCTTAAAAACTATTTTTACCGGTATCTGTGGTTGTTCATTCAACGACTTTGCAATGATGGAGGAGTGTTTTGTTACTTGTCTCAATGTTTCCTCACCATACAAATTCTGGCTGCCGGTAACAAACCATACTTCCATTGATTTCAGATCCTTCATGATTTTTTATTTTGCAGAAAATTTATAAACTGTTGTTTGTTTATAGGTTTCACCAGGTTTTAAAATGGTATTTGGAAAAGCAGGCTGGTTAGGACTATCAGGATAATGTTGTGCTTCCAGGCAAAGCGCTGCATGCTTTATATACTTCTGTGCATTTTTTGTATTGCTCAATGCGCCATCTAAAAAATTTCCTGAATAAAACTGCAATCCCGGCTCTGTTGTATATACTTCCATATATCGTCCGCTCTCCGGATCAATAAGTGTTGCCGCTTTTTGCAAGGCCATTCCGTTCTTATTCAATACCCAGTTATGATCATAACCTCCTTTTACATCCCTGATATCTTTACCAATGCTCTTTTCGCCGGTGAAATCCATAGCGCTTCCTCTTACATCTTCAACCTGGCCGGTAGGGATCAATTTATCGTTTACCGGAGTGTACTTACCGGCATTCAACATTAATAAATGATTTAAAATAGTTGAGTCCTTTCCTGCGGATAGATTGAAATAGCAATGACTGGTAAGATTAACCGGAGTTGCTTTATCAGTTGTTGCCGTGTAATCTATCTTCAATGTATTGTCTGCAGTTAATGTATAAATTACTTCAGTATTCAAATTGCCGGGATACCCTTCTTCGCCATCCCTGCTTTGATAAGTTAGCCTGATACTACTGTCACCGGAAAGTTTTTCTGCTTTCCATACCACTTTATCAAAGCCTTTGTTCCCTCCATGCAAACTGTTCCCGTGATCGTTTGCGGCTAATGTATAAGTTTTTCCGTCAAGTGTGAATTTTGCATTTGCAATGCGGTTTGCATAACGGCCAACCAATGCGCCAAAATAGGGATTGCTTTTTTGCAGGTAACCGCCCAATGAGTCATACCCAAGAACCACATCACCCAATTGTTTGTTCTTATCAGCAGTAAGAATTTTAGTTACAATTCCACCATAATTAATAATGCTTACCTGCATGCCAGATGGATTGGTAATGCTGTATTCTGTAATGTTTTCATTATTAAAAGAACCGAAGGGCTTTTCTGTAAGACTGAATTTTTTTGTACTGTCGGTCTGTTGAGATGCAGCTGAGTTATTATTACTGTCACTGTTGCTACAGGCTGTGCACAGGACCCACATAAAATATGGCAGGAAAAGTTTTTTCATGTTGCTTTTGTTTATTGTCCGTAATAGGAATTTTTTCCGTGTTTGCGTTCATAATGTTTTTTAATGAGTGCATCTTTCAGTCGTGGAGCATTGGCATTGATCTGTTCTGTCAGCAATGCCATGTGAGCAATGTTTTCCAGCACGGCGCTATTGTAAACGGCTTTCTCCGGCGTTTTGCCCCAGGTGAAAGGCGCATGATTACCTACTAAGACCATTTCTACTTCTTCATAATCCAGATTTTTTTCTTTAAAACAATTGATAATCTGGCGACCTGTTTCGTATTCATAATTACCCTTTATCATTTCATCACTCATAGGAAGTGCACAGGGTATGTCAATCGTGTTGTGATCGGCATGCGTAGTTCCGAAGATCGGAATATCTCTTTGCGCCTGCGCCCATGCCGTTGCATAAACCGAATGGGTATGTGCAATCCCGCTAATATTCTCCCAATGCTTATATAATACTGCGTGTGTTTTGGTATCGGAAGAGCAACGCAACTTTCCATCAACAACATTGGCATCAAAATCAACGATCACCATTTTTTCAGGTGATAATTCTTCGTAAGGCACACCACTTGGTTTGATGGCGAATACCCCAAGGCTCCTGTCAGCAGCGCTTACATTACCAAAGGTGAAGAGCACCAATCCAAGTTTTGGCAATTGCATGTTGACTTCGTAAGCAGACTGTTTTATATGATCATATTTACTCATGATGTAAATGATAATTGCTGAATAGAATTGTTGCTGCACAAGTGTGTGATCCCGCAATACAGCGGGACTGGCAGCAACAGAAGTTTAATAGTAGTAATGCAGCTGGCTTCATAATTATTTTGTTTGTGATTCCATGAATACTCCTGCATTTTTATATTGTTTATACCGCTTTTGATAATAGCTGATGTTGGTTTGCTGCGGGTGATAAATTGTATCAAAGCCTTGCCCCATTGCTTCCATAGCGTCTTCCACTTTATCGTACAATCCTGCCGCAGTGGCGGCGAACATGGCCGCACCAATGGCACAGGTTTGTTCCGATCTGTGAATACGAATGGACATGTTCATAACATCAGCCATTACCTGCATGATGTACGGTGATTTTTTTGCAACACCGCCAAGACCGATCAAACCTTTAATAATAACCCCCTGTTCATTGAACCGTTCAACAATTGCCTTAGCACCAAAACAGGTTGCTTCCACTAAGGCTTTGAATATCCTCGGTGCATTGGTACCCAAATTCAAATTGATAATGGCGGCTTTTAATAATTGGTTTGCATCAGGAGTTCTTCTTCCATTTAACCAGTCAAGAGCCAGTTCATCATTTTCATTCAATGGGAGCGTTGCTGCCTGTTCAGAAAGGTCATTGATCATTTTATCAGAAATTTTTTCTTTCAGCTTTTCATCATCAATATATTTCAATGGATAGCTAAGCAAATTTTTGAACCAGGCATATACATCGCCAAAAGCACTCTGGCCTGCTTCCATACCGATCATGGAAGGGAGTACAGAGCCGGGCACCTGTCCGCAAATACCTCTTACTAAAATATTATTTATTTCATTTGCCGGGGCAACGATCATGTCACAGGTAGAAGTGCCCATCACCTTGCTTAAATGATAAGGTTCGATCTGACCACCCACTGCACCCATGTGAGCATCAAAAGCACCTACCCCAATGATTACATCATTTGGCAAACCTAATTTTTGAGCATATTCATTGCTGATGATGCCGGCAGGCTGATCGGAAGTATATGTTTTTGTAAAAAGCTTTTTTGTAAACCCTCTTAGCAATGGATCAAGGGAAATAAAGAAATCTTCAGATGGTAACCCCCCGAAAGCCTCAGCCCATAAGGCTTTGTGACCCGCAGAACAAACGCTTCTTTTCATTTGTTGTACATCGGTTCCACCTGTTAATAAAAATGGTACCCAGTCGCAATGCTCCACCCAGGAATGAATAGACTGACGAACCTGTTCGTCTTCTCTCAATATGTGCAGAAGTTTTGCCCAGAACCATTCAGATGAATAAATGCCACCCACAAACTGCAAATAATTTGTTTCTCCTGTTTGCGCATGCGTATTAATTTCTGCCGCTTCTTTTGTGGCCGTATGATCTTTCCATAAAATAAACATTGCATTCGGATTCTCTTCAAAACCCGGCAACAAGGACAATGGTGTTCCTGACCGATCTACAGCGACCGGAGTGGACCCTGTTGTATCAACGGAAATAGCTCTTATTTTTTTGGCTGAACTTTCACCTGCTTTTTGCAAACAATCTTTGATGGTTGTTTCCAATCCTTCAATATAATCAAGGGGATGCTGGCGAAACTGGTTGATGGAAGCGTTGCAGTATTTTCCTTTCTTCCAAGCCGGATAATAAAATACTGAAGAAGCTATCTCTTTTCCGCAGGAAGCATCCACTAAAACAGAACGAACGGAATCGGTGCCGTAATCAACGCCAAATACATACGCTTCATTTTCTTTTAATCTTTTGCTCCCGGTCATAACAATTTTCTTATAAGATCATTGTGAAAATTATGAGTAAAGCCGATTACGTTTTTATAGCCTGTGAATTCTTCAGCGTTGTGCAAGATGGTAATAATGATGCAATTCATAGCTGCGTTCATAGCTGCTTCGGCCCCTTTGGGCGAATCTTCAAAAACAAGGCAATCTTCAGAAGCAAGGGACAAAGCCTCAGCGCATTTTAAAAATGTTTCAGGATCTGGTTTGCTGTTCTTCACATCGTCTGCGCTTACTATCGCATCAATGTACTGCCTGATATTTAAACCGTCAAGCACAAAATCAATATTAAACATAATGGCTGCAGAACCAATGGCTGTTTTAATTCCCTTGTTATGCGCTTGTTCTAAAAAATCATGAAGTCCCTCAACCAGCTGAAGATCAGGCCGGAATTGCTCCTGGTACTGCCTTTCCTTTTCAAAGCTCATTCTATCTTTTTCTTCATAGGAAAAACGACCGGGAAACATGCGTTCCAGTAATTCATGATTCTTGCCATAGCATTCATTTTTCATTTGTTCCAAACTGATATTGGCACCGAGATCATTCAATATGCGATGCCAGGCCTTAATATGATATTGCATATCGTTTATCATAGTGCCGTTCAGGTCGAAAACAAAGCCTTTATATTTTCTTAATGCCATATTCCTTTTTATTTATACTTTCTTTTGCAGCGGCGTCATTAATTATTATTTTCATTGCTTTTCACTTAACGTATCAGACCAGGCTAATGATCGATGCCAAAGCAGCGCTGCACCGTATACTCCTGCGCTATCGCCGAGTAATGGCTTGCAAACAGGTGTTGTAAGTTTACCGTTGTTAAAAACATATTTTTTTATCCGCTCATACCCTTCCGAATATAACATATCAATATTACCTACGCCTCCACCAATTACGATCAGATCAGGGTCAATAATGTTTACTAAAATGGATATAGCTCTTCCATAGTTTTCCAGTAATCTTTCGACAGTTGCTGTTGCATATTCATCAACAGCTGTGTGATGTAACTGGAGAATATCACTGAGCTTAAGCCGGTGCCCGGTTTTGGCAGCATAAAAATCTTCGAGTGCTGGTCCCGAAATGACTTTTTCAACACAGCCTTTCTTACCACAATAACAATCTGTACCATCCTGCTCCAGTATATTGTGTCCCCACTCGCCTCCCAGTCCATGACGCCCTTCAATGATTTCACCATTCACTACCAAACCGCCACCCACTCCGGTTCCCATGATAACACCAAACACTACTTTAGCATTAGGATAAATTTTACCAGCGCCCATCAATGTTTCTGCCAGTGCAAAACAATTGGCATCATTAGCCAGTTTCACCGGTACGCCTAAAATATTTTGCAGATCAAAATGCATCGGCTGTCCGTTCATACAAACCGTATTACAATTCTTCATGGTCTGCGTTTCGGGTTCCAGCACACCCGGCGTGGCAAAGCCAATTCTTTCTGGTCTCTCCTTTAATTCCGCAGTCACCTCTTCCACCAAATTTTGAATTTGTGAAAGAATATGCTGGTAACCTTTATTCGCTTCCGTTGGAAGACGTTTGCGGATCACTATATTCAGCTCCGCATCAAGTACAGCACATTCGATCTTTGTTCCACCAAGGTCAATTCCCCAAAGTTTCATTGAAAGGCTATTTAAGGTTTAAACAGATTGTTTTATTCTTTAACTAATTTCTTTTCAAGGTCCTCAAGCGATACTCCCTTTGTCTCCTGCACTTTTGTCAACACCCAAACAAGCTGAAGAACCATCATGAAGGCAAAGAAGGCAAAGATGGGCCATGGGTTGTCTTTAAAAATTCCTTTTTTAGAATCCAAAAAGACCGGTGTAATCAATGTTATTATGGCAGCGAATACCCAATGAGTGCCTGAGCCAAATGATTGCCCCATTGCCCTTACTTTATTTGGAAATATTTCGGATATAAAAACCCATATTACCGCACCCTGCCCTACAGCATGTGATGCAATAAATAATAAGAGAAATGTCATTAAGAGCACAGGGCCAGCTCCGGAATAAAAAGACCATGCCACCATTGCAAGGCTTAGTATATAACCGAGCGAACCGACAATCAATAAAGTTTTCCTTCCGGCACGGTCAATGAGGTATAAACCAACAAAAGTGAATAATAAATTTGTACCACCGATTGCAATTGAGTTTAATAAAGATTCTTTTGCTGCGAGTCCGGCCCTTTCTAAAATTTCAGGTGCATAATATAAAATGAAATTAATGCCCGACCACTGGTTGAAAAATGCAACCATGAATGCCAGCCACAAAATTGATTTGTATTTGGAACTGAAGAAACCTGAAGTATGACCTGCCGCTGTTTCATGCTGAATACTTGTGGTAATGGATGAAATCACTTCGTCAGAATTTGTAACGCCCAGTTTTTGAAAAACTTTTTTTGCTGCCATCAGATCATTCTTCCTTGCAATCAACCATCGCGGACTTTCAGGAATGCCTATCACCATTACAGTATAAATAAGAGCAGGTACTGCCATCACACCGAGCATCCAACGCCAGTCATTGGCTCCTCCTAATCCCGCTAAAAAATAGTTGGAAAGAAATGCGATCAATATTCCGAATACAATATTAAATTGATACATCGCAACGAGCCGGCCTCTTGTTGCAGGCGTTGAAATTTCAGAAATATAAGTAGGTGCAACTACTGATGAAACCCCAATACCAATGCCCCCCATGAAACGGAAAAAAGAAAAAGTATAAGGGTCCTGAGCCAGTGCTGAACCTACCGCAGAAACACTGAACAATATCCCAATCAGCAGCAGCACTTTTTTTCTTCCGTATTTCTGTATGGGAATACCGGCGGTTAAAGAGCCAAGAACCGTACCCCATAATGCCATTGACATAATAAATATTCCATGAAATAAGGGAGACGTATGCCAGAGTTCTTTTATAGGTTGATTAGCGCCGGAAATAACTACAGTATCAAATCCAAAAATAAACCCAGCCAGTGCAGCGATCAATGAAATACCTAAAAGACTGACAGAACCTTTTACGGGTGCGCTGGCTGAAGCATCGTTTGTTTGTACTTGCATAAAGAATGTTTAAGTTGGTTTAGTTTATCCGCCATTGTATAAAACAATTGTTGTTCCCGGATTCTAATTTAACCAGCGTTAAAGAAAATCTTCCGGAGCACAAAAACATGAAGAGAACACACAAAGAACACAACGGCTTTGTACTATCTCTTTGTTTACTTCGTAGTACTTTGTGTTCGTTGTGTTACTCTAAATCTGCAAACATAGTACACCACATCATAATTAACATGCAATCAGTTTATGATAACGTTT
>Ga0184636_1000312_pt1 | contig 11767 bp, 11 predicted proteins | sample PLM3_60_b2_FD_133164 | JGI IMG/M metagenome (GOLD analysis project Ga0184636, IMG submission 133164) | Groundwater sediment microbial communities from an aquifer in East River, Colorado, USA - PLM4_90_b2 | ecosystem: Environmental > Terrestrial > Soil > Riparian zone | place: USA: East River... | reverse complement strand
GCTAAGCTAACGCGGCTACGTCAAATGCCGGGCTTGGAAGGTCCTACGCTTTTCATGTTTACCGAGATGACCTATACCAACCAGCGCGGCGAGGTCGTAGTGAAAGGGAAGAACACTTATATAAAATATTAAAAACATCCCCCTCACCTCAATCCTCTCCCACAAGGGGAGAGGAAGAAATGTGAAAAAGGATTTATATGGCACAGGTTTATTACGAAGATATCAACGAAGGCAGCGACATACCAGCATTAGTCAAGTACCCCACCACCATGCAGCTGGTGAAGTACGCCGGCGCCTCCGGAGATTTTTATCAGATTCACTACGACAAAGACTTCGCCGTCGCTAACGGGCTGCCGGGGGTGATTGTGCACGGGTGGCTGACGCTTTCCTTCCTGGGGCAGATGGTGACGGATTGGCTGGGGGAAAAGGGGACGCTCTTAAAGCTTAACGGCAGCTACCGGGGGATTAACAAAGTCCATGAGGACATCATCTGCAACGGCAAGGTGGTTAAAAAGTACGTCGAGGAAGGCAAGAATTTAGCCAGATTGGATATATGGGCGGAGAACCCACAGGGCGAAAAGACCGTCACCGGCACGACGATAGTGCAATTACCATCAAAAGCGTAACAGCCCTTTTTTCAAATTGTCATTCTGGCGGAGGCCAGAATCTACCAAGATAATTAAAACAAGTGCTATATTCATATATGGATTCCAGCCTTCGCTGGAATGACAGATGAGTATGTGCGCAGTTGCTCTTCGGCCCTTCGACTTCGCTCAGGACAGGCAAGCTCAGAGTAAACTGAATTACTCCAACGATGACGCCAGTAACTCACTTAAGTCCATGGCTTTAACCGTTTCCTCCGCGCCTTTGGCTTTAATGCCGTCATCCAGCATCGTCAGGCAGTAAGGACAGGCAGTCGCCACGCACTTAACACCGGCTTTTAATACTTCTTCTACGCGGCGGTTGCTAACGCGTTTATCCGGGTCTTCCTCCATCCACATATGGCCGCCCCCACCCCCGCAACAAAAGCTATCCGACTTGCGGCGCGGCAGTTCGGCGTTATTCCTGTTGACAGCCTTAAGAATTTCACGTGGCGCGTCGTAGATGTCATTATAGCGCCCCAGGTAGCAGGAGTCGTGATAGGCGGTTTTCAAAGCGGCGGGGTTTTTAACGAACAGACGTCCGTTTTTGAGCAATTCAGCGAAGAACTGAGTGTGATGCACCACCTCAAAATTCCCGCCGAACTGGGGGTATTCAGTTTTAAAGCTATTAAAGCAGTGAGGGCAGGAGGTAAGTATCTTTTTAACGTTATGTGTTTTGAAAATCTCGATATTCTGTTTGCAGAGGGTTTGGAAAAGATATTCGTCGCCCATACGCCGGGCAGGGTCGCCGCAGCAAGCCTCTTCGTCCCCTAGGATGGCGAACTTAACGCCGGCCGCCTGCAGGACTTTAGCCGTCGCCTTAGCCACCTTCATATTGCGGTCGTCCAGAGCGGCGGAGCAGCCCACCCAGTAAAGGATATCAATATCTTTGGCGTCGGCGACGGTGTTAATATTCAGTTCCTCGCACCAGGTCGTCCGAGTGGCGGTGGTACCGCGGTAAGGATGGCCGCGCGTGCCGAGGCTTTTCAGCGCTTCCTGGGCGGCTTCGGGGAATTTACTTTTTTCCATCGCCAGGTTGCGGCGCATATCAATTATCTTATCCACGTGCTCGATATAGACCGGGCAGGCCTGCTGGCAGGCGCGGCAGGTGGTGCAGTCCCAGATAACCTCGTCGGTAATGACGCCGCCGAGCATCTCCTTGCGTTCCTTGGCCGCTTTGATGGAGAACTTGCCGGGATATACATCGTACATGTGAGTTTTAAGGTTAACGATAACCTGCTTGGGGTTGAGGGTTTTGCCGCTAAAGTAAGCTGGGCAGGCGTCCTGGCAGCGGCCGCAGCGTGTGCAGGCGTCCAAATCCAAAAGCTGCTTCCAGCTAAAGTCCTCGATTTTACTGGCGCCGAATTGTTCGGTTTTTTCAAAGTCGATGGGGACTAAAGCGCCTTTGGGTCCCAGGTTCCTAAAGAATATATTAAGCGGGTCCCAGAGAATATGAAACAGGCGTGAATTAACCAGAGCGAGGTAAGCGAACAAGAAAAAGGAGAAAAAGACATGGAACCACCACATGCCGACATGCCAGCCCAATAGTGTGCTTTGGCTCGCCCCGGAGAAGGCTTTAGCGAGGACCCAGCCCCCCGGCGAAAACACCGCCCAGTCGGGATGAGTGGGCAACTCGGTAACGGCCATGCGTAGTCCCTCAACGACGAAACCACTGACGATGATGACCAACAAAATTACTAAAGCGACCAGGTCTTCCCATTTATTATCGAGTCGCTTAGGTTTCCAGATATAGCGCCGGAAAAGAGCCATCAGGATGCCGATAATCGCCAGGATGCCGAAGCTATCCACAATCAGAGAGAAAGCCAGATAAACACTGCCTTTTAAATATGCTTCCCAGATGCCAACGATGGTGGCGAGCAGAAAAACGATAAAACCCCAGAAGATGAGGAAGTGCATGACGCCCGCGAAAAGCTCGCGGCGGCGGTAGGGTTTTTCAAGGCCTAAAAACTTGCGATGGAAAAGACCTTCGGTAATTGCCAGAGAAATAAAGTCCACCAGCCGCTGCCACCAGTGGTTAGCGCGGTTTGCCGGTCTACCGACGGCTAATCTCTTGATATGGATATAGATACCATACAGAAGCACTAAACAGGCGATGATGAGGATAACATACATCGGCCATTGGACGTTGATATTCCAGAAAACTACACGGGAAGCTTCGGTCATGATTTACCTCTTTTTCGCGGGAATATGCTAGCAACGATTATAACATAAACAACCTGGGTTGGGCTTTGACTTCCGGTGGGGATGGGGATATCATAAAAAGTTGCGGGGAGGAAAAAAGCGAGATGCATCTGCTCATTTGAGGGAATGCGTAAATGCGCAACCCTTCGACAGGCTCAGGGCGAGCGGTAAATGATATGAAGAAATTCGAACTTATCGAACACACGGCGGATATGGGACTGAAAGCTTACGGAAAAAACCTGGCCGAGGCTTTCGCCAACGCCGCATATGGCATGTTCTCTATTATCGCTGAGCTGGATGATGTTAAAGAAAAAGAAAAACGCCGCATAGAGATTAAGGGAGACGATAAAGAAGGCCTGCTCTTTGAGTGGCTGAACACTTTGCTTTACTATTTTGATGTAGAGGGGCTGATATTTACACGATTTGATATTATGGAGTTCGGGGAGAACCAGCTTAAGGCAGACTGCATTGGAGAAAAATATAGTTCCAAGCGCCACCAGTTAAAAACGGGAATAAAGTCCGCCACGTATTACATGCTGGAAGTAGATAAAGCGAAAAAACGGGTACAGGTTATTTTTGATGTCTAGGAGAAACCATAATGCCTAAGTGGGGCGGCAAGCTGGAAAAAGTTGACGAATACCGCTGGAGGATACCCAAAAGCTATAAGCCGGGCATGCGCGTGGACGGGCTTATCTATGCCGACGAGGGGATGCTGCCGCATCTTTTAGAAGAACAGGCGCTGGAGCAGGTGGCGAACGTGGCATTCCTGCCGGGTATCGTCGGCTATTCCTTGGCGATGCCGGATATCCACTGGGGCTACGGTTTTGCCATCGGCGGTGTGGCGGCCATGCGCGTCAGCGACGGGGTGATATCGCCGGGCGGGGTGGGTTTTGATATTAATTGCGGTGTGCGCATCATGCGCACCAACCTCACGAAAGAAGAAGTCGCCCCTAAGATAAAAAACCTGATTGACGCGCTTTTTTACGCCGTGCCGTCAGGCGTTGGCTCCAAGGGCGCGGTAAAGCTGCGCGCTGGCGAAATTGACGAGGTTTTAGTTAAAGGTTCAAGGTGGGCGGTGGAAAAAGGCTACGGCGTCAGGGAGGATTTGGAGACGACCGAGGAGCGAGGCGAAATGAAAGACGTCGACACATCTAAAGTGAGTGGGCGGGCTAAGGAGCGGGGCATACCGCAGTTAGGCACACTCGGCTCCGGCAATCATTTCCTTGAGGTGGCGGTAGTTGACGAAATATATGACGCAAATATCGCTCAAGCGATGGGCATCGAGCGGGTGGGGCAGGTTATGCTCTACGTCCACTGCGGCTCGCGGGGGCTGGGGCACCAGGTGGCGGATGATTATATAAAAGTGATGATGCAGGCGATGCCGAAATACGGCATCCAGGTGCCGGACCGCCAGCTTGCCTGCGTGCCGGTTAAGAGCACGGAAGGGCAAAGTTACCTCGCCGCCATGCGCGGCGCCGCCAACTATGCCTGGGCGAACCGCCAGTGCATTACTCATTGGGTGCGGGAAACTTTCTGCCGCGTGATGGGGTTAAGCCCCAAAGAAGCCGGTCTTGAACTTATCTATGATGTAACACACAACATCGCTAAAATAGAGGAACACGAGGTGGAGGGGAAGCAAGAAAAACTTTGCGTCCACCGCAAAGGCGCCACTCGCGCTTTCCCGGCAGGTCACCCGGATATACCGGAGAAGTATCGAGCGGTGGGGCAGCCGATTTTAATCCCGGGGGATATGGGGCGGATGTCTTTTATCCTGGCGGGCACGGAACAGGCGATGCTAGAAACCTTCGGCTCTACATGCCACGGCGCGGGGCGTATGGAAAGCCGGGCGGCGGCCAAGAGGCAGGCGAGTGGTCGGGAGGTTTTGGAGGCATTAGAAGCGCGGGGTATAATCGTGCGAGCGGGCAGTCTGGCCGGACTGGCAGAAGAAGCCCCCGAGGCTTATAAAGACGTGGCAGACGTGGTGCGGGTGGCTCATGGCGCGGGTATTTCTAAAAAAGTGGCGCGGACGAGACCGATGGCGGTGGTTAAAGGGTAGAAATTATCTATCGCTGATTCTTGATGATTTTACTTTCTTCCCTGACATATTTAGATGCCATGGTGGCGTGTACTAACAATATGGGCTTGGTCACTCTTTTAAAATCCAGCGGGCAGTGAATCAGGCCAGCGGGGATGTAAACCGAGGTCGGGGCAGTGATTTTAAAGATTTCCCGCTCCTTTCCCAATCCTAACTCAATTTCCGCATCCAGTTCTCCCATATGTTCAGGGTCGAAGGACATAAAGTAAAGATACATATCGAAATCGTGGTAATGAGGATAATCTTCCATCAGCGTTGGCTCGGTGATGCGCAGGAACATTAAAGTAAAATTGGATTTATAATCTTCGTCCCCGATAAACTTGTATTCCGGGCCAAACTTGCCGATGACCACCGGTCTCGTAATTACGTATTTGCCGTATTTCTTGGCTGGCATTACCTTATTCCTCCTGTAGTTACGGTTTACTGGTAACGAATTTTTTCTTATCTCTTTTACAGATATATTGTATCGTGTGGTTGCCGGACATAGCTGCCGTGGGCATGCCGCCGCCCGGATTGACCCATTGCCCCGCCATGTAAAAGTTGTCCAGTTCGGGCAGGGTCTTTTTCATCGATGAAGTGAAAGATTCGGTGCTGAACTGCCATCCCTCGTAAGCGCCGCGCCAGTTGCCGGTATAGCGTTCCCAGGTTATGGGGGTGGCGACATCGCGCATTTCCACCTGCGCCGTGATGCCCGGGAAACGCTGTTCCAGCCCGGCAATAACGTCGTTACAAATGCGTTCCTTTTCCGCTTTATAGCGCGCGAGGTCCTGCCTTAGCTTCTGCCAGTAATCATAGTCAGTTTCAAAACCAACAACGAGCACATTCTTGCCCCTTGGCGAGAGGGTAGGGTCGAATTTATAAACGAGCGCCCTCATAATTGGATGCTCTTTACCGGCGATAACGACAGGTTTTTTCAGCTGGAAACTTAACCCATTAAGCGATGGAGGAACGTCATCAAAAGAACGATTAATCCCCAGCCCCACATAGACCAGCGGAGAAAAAATCTTAGGGTGGTCATACTTGTCTTTTATGGTGTCGTCAATATATTTCCCGCCAAGCATATCGAATATTGTAGTACGGCCGTCGCCAGCGGAGATAACCCAATCAGCGCGGTACTCTTTACCATCAGCCAGCTTTACGCCGACGGCTTTATCGTTTTCCACCAGTATCTTGATAACTCTAGAATTGAAATGAATTTCACCGCCCAGACTGCGGTAGCGTTTCTCGATAGAGTTAACCAGGGCGAGTGCGCCGCCGATGGGATAACCTGCTATTTTCCGGTGCTGCATGGAAAGTGCCATCAGCGACCATACCATAGCAATATCAGTACCGAAAACGAGTGGAAACATCTCACGCAAAAAGGGATTTTTCATACGCTCGGTGAAATCCTTAGCGGATACTTTCGCCCATTTTTTCATAAGCCTTACGAAAGAGAGCATTTTTATCATCTTTATTTTGTCAAAGAAATTAGAGAGTTCCTGGGGTTTATCTGCGGGTATATCGAAACTTATTGAACGCAGTAAACCGGTTAATTCCTTGATAACATCTTTATCCTCCGGGGCTAACTCCAGCAGATATTGTTCAAAACGGTCGGCATCGCAATAAACGGTAAAGGCTTTACCTTCCTTGTTTTCAACAATCGTAAACCTGTCGTGGTTATAAATTTTCCAGTCCTTAGCCGCTCCCAGTTCTTCCCAGAATTTATGGTAGCTTGCCGCAGGACTAGTGCCCACCAGCCAGTTCATCGCGCCGTCAATGGTATAGCCCTTGCGTTTCCAGCCGGTGCAGACTCCGCCGGCTATATTATGCATCTCAAAAATTGTGGTTTTATATCCGTTCATCTGGCCGTAGCAGCCGGTCGCCAGTCCCGATAGACCCCCGCCGATGATGATAATTGATTTATCCATTTTTTCCTCCATTAAGTTCGATTAACTGATGCTGTGCGACGTTTTGGTTTTGCTTTTACAGCTTTAAAACGCTTTTCTGGTTTTACCGTAAAAAAGGCGGTTACCATAGCTTTAAAGACATTGCCGAAAGTTTCAATATCGATGTCAGAATCAACTAGTTTATGCATCCGGAGGCCGGAGAACATGGCTATCATAACGAAGGCGAGGGAGAGCGGGTCAAGTTCGGGTTTTATAACACGTGCCTTCTGGTCAGGCCGGAAAACTTTAACGAGTCCGGCGAAAATATTCGCCTGTGACTCAAGTAATGCCTGGCGGATGGCCTCATTGTTAGTGGCTTCTGAATAATAATCCATATGGAGGCGGTTCAACTCGTTAGGTAGTTTGTTCAGGAGGGAGACCCAGAAATCTACCAGGTTGTGCAAAGTCTTTTCCGGATTCTCCGAGGATAACGATGCCAGTTGCGGCAGGATAAAGGTATCGGAATCTTTAACCGTGGCAATGACAAGGTCTTCCTTACTGGCAAAGTAATTATAGACGGCTCCGGGGCTTAAGTTGGCAGCATTAAAAATATCCTGCATGGTGGTATTGTGAAAGCCTTTGGTGACGAAGCACTTGTAAGCGGCTTGAACAATTTCTTTGCGGCGGGCATCCATATATGCTTGTGGCACTTTAGGCGACATCAACGCCTCCTATAAAAAGAACGCTCGTTTTATTTATAGTATAAACATTCTATTTTGTCAAGGGGGTACTGGGAAATAAATACTAAATACGTTGCGCATATGTTACTATATGACGGACGCGAAATATGCACCAGATTATAGACACCCACGCCCACCTGGATGAAATAGAAAATCTGGAATCAGTCATTAAACAGGCTAAAGATGCGGGTGTTATTGCAATTATAGCCGTGGGGCAGGACGCGGCATCAAATGCTAAAACGCTGGAGATTGCCGCACTATATCCGGGTTTTGTTTATCCCGCCCTCGGCTACCATCCATGGAACATTAAAGAAGCGGAGATAGAGGCGAACCTAGAATATATCAAAGCCAATATCGTTAAGGCGGTGGGAATTGGCGAGGTGGGGCTGGACTATCATAAGCGGGTACGGGCGGTGGCGGATAAAGACCTGCAAATACGCGTCCTGCGGGAACTGCTGCAAATAGCCAAAGACAATGATAAACCGGCGCTTTTACATACGCGCTACGCCTGGCGGGACGCTTTTGATTTGGTTAAAGAGGCGGGACTGGCTAAAGCGGTCTTTCACTGGTATACCGGAACGTCCAGCGTTTTGCGGGACATTATTGACAGCGGCTATTATATTTCCATTACTCCAGCCGTCGAATACCACGAAGAACACCGGCGGGCCGTGAAGGAAACGCCGCTGGAGCAGTTGCTTTTAGAGACGGATTCGCCGGTTACTTATGCGCGGGGGAGGGATGGTGAGTTTAAGTCCACCCCGGCGGATGTCGTGCGGTCGTTAAAAGGGGCGGCGGTTTTGAAGGGGTTAAGTGAGGAAGAAATGGCAGCAATGACAACGGAGAACGCGAGAAGATTGTTTGGGGTTGAGATATAAAAGACACTGGACGAAAACCACCCCCATCACTTCCAGGGTTTTTCCGGTACATCGTTGCGTCCGCCGTGGTGCTTTTTATATTCCCGATAGATAAAGACAAACGCTACCGCCGTGCTGATGGTATCCGCAATCGGCCAGGAGATCCATACACCGGTAAGGTCCCATAAATAGCGGCAGAGGTAAAGCAGCGGTATAAAAACTATAAACTGTTTGATGAGCGATAATACCAGCGCCGTCATGCCCTTGGATAGCCCCTGTAATGTGGTGGTGACGAGGACGTTAAAGCCAATCAACACCATGGAAATCATGGATATCCGCATCGCCATAACGGCAATGTCGAGCAGGGCGGGATCCTGGGCAAAGATGCCGACGATCTGCGGAGTAAATATCTCAATAACAATCGTTATCGCCAGCAGCAGGACAGTAACACCCCACGTCGCCTTCTTCACGGCTTCCCAAAGCCGCTTAAAGTTGCCCGCCCCGAAACAATAACCGATAACAGGCAGCAGTCCATGACTTACACCCATAATCGGCATATAAGCAAGATCGGAAATACGCATCACGATGCCAAGTGCGGCCAGCGCCACCGAGCCAAAAGAGGAGATGATGGTATTGAGCAGCAAGAAGACAATGCTTTCCATGAACTGGAAGAATGCCGTCGGTGCGCCGACGCGATAGACATCTTTGATGATTGGCCAGTTCGGGATGATATGACTAGCTTTAATGTGATAAGCCGTTTTATGGGCGAAGAAATAAAACAAACCCAGCCCAGCTGCGCAAGCTTGAGCGATAAATGTACCCCAAGCCGCTCCACTGACGCCCATCTCGGGAAAAGGACCGATACCAAATATTAAGAAAGGGTCCAGGATGATGTTGACCACCGTCCCAGTTATCATAATAACCATCGGCTTTACTGCGTCGCCGGAGCCGCGGATAAGGCTACTCATGACGAGTGCCAAAATAATCAGCGGCGCCCCGTACGACGTGATAACGAAGTATATACGGCTGTATTCCATGATATCGGGTGTGGCGCCCATTAACGGCAGCAGTCTATCGGCGAAGAAAAGAGGTACCAGCATAAAGAGCAAGCCCCAGAATGCGGATAAGAAAAAAATCTGGCCGGCTACCTGGTTGGGGGCATCAATGTTTTTCTCGCCAAAACGCCGGGAAACCAGCGCGCTGATGCCGATGCCCGTGCCCCCGCCGATAGCGTAAAAGAGAATCTGGTAGGGGAAACTAATCGTTAACGCGGCGATAGCCTCGTACCCTATTCTGGTAACCCAGAGGGTATTGACAATATTATAAAGGCTCGTCGTGATAGTGGAGATGATGCCGGGCAGGCTTAATGCAATTAGCAGCCTGCCGAGCGGAGCCTCACCTAGTCTTTTAGTATATTCCTGCATAAAAATTCTTATAACGATATGCCGATAAAACGGCAGATTTATGTGTTGAAAAGCAACGTGACAAAACGCTTTTAAGCTGATAATGAGAGCGCAGACGTACTAGAACAGAGGTCAACGCCGGGAAAGCCAATAACTTGGACCCGTTGCAGAACTAACGGCTGTTGCCAGCACCAAATTACATGAGAGTGTAGGTATAAAATACGTCAGTTTTACTCATGTTTCTCTTTATCTTTATCGTGATGTTCCCAGGGCGGTCCGCTAAACCACCACCAGCGGCGGAATCTGCCAAGGATAAACGATAAACCGAGAATAATTAAAACGGTCGGCCAGGTATATTGCCAGATAGTACCGGATATTGTTCCCGTCGTAACCAGCAAAGCGATAACGCCAACGGCTATTATTATTGCCCCAATTACCATTAACTCCACCTCCTCATCAGGATAAAAAGGCACCAAAACTCTATATTACCGTATTAAAAATTTTAAGTCAATAGTCTAACTCAAAACTTTTTCTGCGGTAAGGCGGAGTATTTCATCTTTGGATAAACCGAGCAGTTGGCCGAAGACATAATCGTTGTGCTCGCCGAGCAGGGGCGGAGTATGATAATTGCCCGCGCCATAGTCGCTGAACCTGATGGGTAAGCCAGCCAGCAGTTTATCGCCCAGCACCGGGTGATGGGGTTTTTTGAAAAATCCACGCGCGTTGATGTGTTTATCATGGGTGAGTTGCTTGGTGCTGAAAGACGGCGTTGCGGCGATGCCGGCTTTTTGGAGAAGCGCGGCCAGTTCATAAGCGCCGTACCGGCGCGTCCATTCGGCTAAATATTTATCCAGCTCCTCCTGATTTTTCCAGCGGCTCAACTCATCGCGGAAAGCTTCTTTTTCTGTCCAGTCGGGGTTGCCCATTAATTTGCAGAGCGATTGCCATTCTTCCTGGCCGTCAACCGCCAGGGCAATCCATTCATCTTCGTCGCCGGTCATTTTACAGGGATAGCAGCCGTGGGGCGCCATGACAGCGTCGCGGTTACCGATAGGCTCACCGACCGCGCCGTTGATGATATAGCCCATCACCATTTCCCCCAGGAAATTGGCATGTCCCTCAATCATGGCGGCGTCAATGTATTGTCCTTCGCCGGTGTTCATGTGGTGATATAGAGCAATCATCATCGCCACCGCGCCATGGATAGCCTGGGCGCCGTCCGTCCAGGGCGAGACGCCAATGACGTTCGGTTCGCCGCCGGGGTAACCGTTAGAAAAAGTTGCGCCCGTAAAGGCATCCACGATTTCGGCATAAGCCGGGCGCTCTTTATGAGGTCCGCTCCGCCCGTAGCCCGAGCCGGCGTAATAAATAATATCCGGTTTGATTTTCTTCATCTCTTCGTAGCTTAAGCCCCACCGCTCCAGAACCCCGCCGCCGAAATTTTCCGCCACGACGTCGCAGATTTTAATCAGCTTTTTCGCCAGTTCCTGTCCTTTGGGCGTGGTCATATTAAGGGTGATGCTTTTTTTACCCCAGTTAAGCGACGCAAAAGCGCTGCCGACATTGGGACCCGTCCCCGCCATACCGGGCGGGGCGCCGACGGTGCGCATATAGTCAATTCGGCTGCCGGTTTCAACCTTGATAACCTCCGCGCCCATGACCGAGAGCCATTCCGTGGCATGAGGCCCAGCCCACATCTGGCAGAAGTCGAGGACGCGGATGCCTTCTAATGGCAGATTTTGTTTTTTATTCACTTAAATAGTCCCAGCCTTTTTCATCTTAGCTAACTGTTCGCGGCTGTTTTTTAGTATTTCACCATAAACCATCTCGTTGTGCTCGCCCAAAAGCGGCGCGGGACGCTCAATGACGGCCGGAGTGGCGGATAACTTAAACGGCGCCCCGGGGTATTTAAGTTTGCCGGCGATGGGGTGGTCAATTTCACGCCAGAAATTCCTGTAAGCCAGCTG
>Ga0184636_1000311_pt1 | contig 11771 bp, 11 predicted proteins | sample PLM3_60_b2_FD_133164 | JGI IMG/M metagenome (GOLD analysis project Ga0184636, IMG submission 133164) | Groundwater sediment microbial communities from an aquifer in East River, Colorado, USA - PLM4_90_b2 | ecosystem: Environmental > Terrestrial > Soil > Riparian zone | place: USA: East River... | reverse complement strand
TCAACCTTCTTCCGCAGACCATGGCCACATCATGAAGTCCAGCAGTTGAAGCTCCATCGATGTAAAAACCATGATCCTCCTGGAACTGATAGATTTTTCGACCGACCTCCAGAAGTTTTTTGAACACCTCCTGCTTATCCCCGGAGAGTTTGGACATGAAATGTTTGGCCGCTTCCTGGCTTTCTTTCACCATTTTCTCCCTCTCGGTCTTGATATTCCAGCCCTGTTTCACTCTTGGAAGATAGGTTTTAATCGTTTCCAAAACGGGCGTTGGATCCTCGATCCAGGTGGGGAAAATAACATCCAAGTGAGCTGCCGTAATCCGATGGCCATAAGTTTCCATGAACTGATGAAATGACTCTAACCATTTCGTCGATCTGGAATCCTCTTTCAACTTTCGAAGAAGATCTTTTGGCTCCTCAGTGAGGAAGATCTCGCCGATCTTGGATTCTTCAGCAAGCTTTGTGAGCTCCCAGAGACCTGAGTCGGTTCGGGTGGCCATCGTGTCGAGCCCTTTGAGCATAACCGTTGCATCTTTCTCCTCAATCCCGTTTTCTTTGCAGAAGGCTTCGAATTCAAAATAGAGGGCATCCGCCGGGTACATAAGGGTGAAGTGGATCTCCCAATTCCTCTTATTGATCTCCTCACTTCTCCGGAGGGTGTAAGAGAGATCGGCATCAGACATTCCATCCATCACACTCCCCATAAAAATTAGACCCTGCTTTACTTCCTCAATATGACAGGTATAGTACTCATCCCAGTGTTCCCTTAAGTAATCAAGAAGTTTCCCGAATTCCGCAGCTCTTCTCCCAATCTCAGCGCCATCTTTTAACTCTTCAAATCCGAGGAAGACCCTTCCCTTGAAAATTTTGACATGACCGCCCTTGGAAGGAGGCAATTTGGTCTCTTCAGCGGCCACATGGTATCCCCAGGCATGATGCTTCTGCACGGTGGTCATCCCAAGGGGAGAGATAGGGTAGGGCTGGTGAAGATCGTCACGGAACCAGAAGATGTCTTCATCGTCCGGGATTCTGAGGGTTCTCAATCCTGAAATACTTCTGTCCATATCGTTGAGGTCCAAATTGTCATACATAGCTATCCCTTCCTTCCTTTTAAAATTTTTTATGAGATTTCATTGTCTTAAGGCCAAGTGGTTTTCTGCCATCCGTTGGATAAAACCACACACGTCTTCTTGTTTTTCCATTCCTCTTATGCCCAAGGCCTTCGAGATTTCGCGAGATACTTGAGCTTTCTGAGTTTCATCCAACGAAAGCAGGCGTTCAGCCGTGAGTCCTTTGTTCTTCAATTCTGCTTTTAATCGTTCCTTAAGCTGAGCCACCCACCCCTCGGTAGGTTCACGGGGATAGGAATCTTTTTTGTCATAGAGGATGTGTTCAATCTTACCCCCTTCTTTTACCGATCGCTTTTCTTCGAGGATATACCATTTTGTGCCCATGGGGCCAACTATTAGAATATTCTCTATTTCTCTGGGGAGTCGTTTAATTAAAAAGAGCAGCGGATAGTCTTCGGCCACATCAAAAGCCATTCTACCCACTTCTTCCGTTCTCTCGAGGGTATAATACCGCATTAGCTCAGCGGCCATCTTAGGTATCCCCACAACCTCCTGCCATCCGTCTTTCCACCGCATTAGGACGTAATGGTCCAAAATTTTTGCAGGCTGTGGTGGAGGAGGGCAGAGCCCCAACCTTGAGAGTTCATGCCAGGCTTCTTTGCTTAGTTGACTGAATTCACTGCTTTTTATAGAACCATCTTCATATTCAATAACTAAACGCTTCGGTGAGATCATGTCTTTTTCCCCTTTACAATGTCCATTAAATTACGGAAATCATTAATTACAAAATCAACATCCTCGGAACGTCCATAGTCGACATATCCAGTGTACTGAATTGTTTTAAAACCCCTTTTCTTCGCTGGAGTAATATCTGTCGCAAGCTTATCACCTACCATGGCGCTCTCAGAAGGATCGATGCCTTGCGACCGCAAGTCTTTGGCCAATTCATCATACAGTGTCCCTTCCTCCTTTGTGTTTCCCTTATACTTGAGATCTATTGAACCATCTCGTAGGTCAATCTTCCCCTGAGGTGTGACCACTTCCTCAAAATACTTGACCAACCCCTTACTTTGTATGAAACGAGTCACGATATCTGTCCCCATGGGCCCCAATGTCTTCTTCAGTTCGGCCACAACCGACAAACGGATTCCCTGTCTTATCAAATATTGAAGGGCTTCTTCTAGTCCGTTTCCCATCAAGAGATGCTCCTGTTCCTTCGCAGCGAATATCTCCTTTGCCTCCTCTTTACCATCAAAAACATAATTCATGATGAGATCCCTGTGTCCTTCTTTAATGATACTGTAGCTCCCGAACTTTTCTTTCAACACACGATACTTATGAATTCTTTCCTCAATTCGCTCAGGTTCTCCTATTGCCTTACATACATCCCCAATCACCAGGTGATTCCGCAGTCCCGTCGGGTCCATCAGACATTGGCCAAAATCAAACCCGATCCACTTTAATCGAATCTCCATCCTCAACCTCCAAGCACTCCTTGAATGAAATTATATTTCGAATCATTATCAATAAATGTCATGAGAAGGTAGAATGCCGGGTAATGGAAGACGGTTCATGAAAGAATTCTTCCAATACCCGGTCGATCGCACATGAATTTCACTTTTTCATCGGTGGGAGCTTGAAAAGTCTCTCAAGGTTCTTACCTAACATGAGGTCAACCTCTTCCTCTTTCAATCCCACTTGCTTTCCCACATCCTTGATCGCCTTGATGGCTCCTTCAGGGTCGCCCACCCGATGAGCATAATCCGTTCCCATGACCATATGTTCAGGCCCGATCCACTCCAAACAACATTTCATAGCGGGGACATAAAAAGAGGTGGTATCGGGATAGACCCTCTTTTTATAAGTGAGGTCAGGGGATTCCTTCAGTTCAATTCCCCATTCTTTCGCGTAACCCTTATAGGCGTCCTGCAGTCTGCGGACGAAATAGGGGACCATTCCTCCCAGGTGACCGTGGACAAGGGTCATCTTGGGAAACTTATCGAGCACCCCTTGAAAAATGAGGCTCAGCACGGCCATACTCGTGTCAAGGATAAACGCCCAGAGCTGATAGGGGATCTTCATCATATCCATGACTGATGCCGTGAGCGGAACAGCCGGATGCATGAGGAAAGGAAGTTCCCATTTGTTGGCGAGCTCGTAAATGCTGTGGAACTTTTCGAGGTAAACGGGCTCTCCGCTGAAATTGGAAAACATCTGAATCCCCACACACCCCATCTGACGGCACCTCTCCAGTTCTTTGCAAGCCTCATCAGGATCCTGGTAAGGGAGGGAGGCCATATGGTAGAAACGTCCGGGATAGTCGCTCGCTGCCTTCGCAAGGGCGTCATTGAGCTTCTTTGCCCAGTAGATGCCTTTGTCTCTTTCAAGAGATTCCGGTCCAGGAATCGTCACCGTTAAGAGCTGAGTATCAAGGCCTGCTTTATCCAGGTCCTCTACCCTCGCTTTCAAATCGTAATGTCCAGCCCGGTCGATATGGGCCACACAGACACTCTTATACCACATACGGTAATGTGTGCCCCCGTCGTGAATACAGTAGGGAGATTCCGCGGAACTCCTCGTTTGCAAATAATCCATATACTCCTTTGGGTACCAATGACAGTGTACATCAACTGTTCGTTGTGTCATAGAATGTGACCTCCTTTTCTTCCAAAGTTACTTTCAAAAGTTCTTCTCTCATCGACTTTCTACACCCATCACCCTCCTTCCATCTATCACCCCCCCTCCCACCATTCATTCATCCTTTTCATTGCTCGCCGCCAACCTTGGCTCGCCGAGCCTGCAGTATGTATAGATTACCTTTCTCATAGGCCCACTCGATGTCTTGATGGCAGCCGTAATGATCTTCGATGGTACATGCGATCTTACAAAGTTCTTCGATCTGTTCTACGGTTAAGGTAGGTTCATTGACCTTACCCGTTTCAACAGGAGTCCATTCTGCGCCACCCCCTTTGACCTGAATATACGTTTGTTCCTTCCTGGCGATCTTCTTCTGGTTAACTCGGAAAGGAGTTTTATCGATGATGTACAGATCGCTCTGGCATTTGCCGCATACAACGGTTTCTCCCAACCCCCAATTCGACTCGATCACGATTTCGTTCTTTTCTCCACTGATGGGGTTCACGGTGAAAAGCACACCTGCAACCTGTGAGTTCACCATCAATTGCACAGTGGGTGCAATAATCGCTTTGAAGTGTTCGATTCCTTTGGTGTGGCGAGCAAAAGCAGCACGTCCGGACCAGACAGAAGCCCAACACTCCTTTACCTTCTCAACAACGGTCTCGGCCCCCCGGATGTAATGAAAGGTATCCATCATTCCTGGAAAGGACGAGACAGGAGAGTCTTTTACAGCCACTGATGACCGAACTGCGACAAAGGGATCTGTTTGGTGAGGAGAAAGATTTGAGTAATTCTGGACAATTTCCTTCTCAATCTCAAGTGGCATCGAAGCGTATACGATGAGATCCCGAATCTGTTTTGTCTTCTCTTCGAGATCTTTGAAATCTTCGTAATTGATTGTTGAAGCGATCCTCTTTATCTCTTCCTCAAGGGAGTTGCTTTTCATATGATAGGAGAAAGCCTCTCCAAGGACGACGAAACCATCGGGGATACTGAGTTTCAATTTGGTCAGCTCACCCAGATGGGCTGCTTTCCCACCACATTCCTGGAACATGTCCTTTCCAATTTCTTCAAATCTCTTAACGAACATAGTTTCCCCTTTCTCTACTGGCGTCGGATCGGAAAGATTTCGAAACCAAGTTTCTCCTGGAATGTCCCCACAATACCTTTGGGGCTAAAAAAGATGACCAAGATGGTAATCGTCCCTAATATGATCAGGTTGAAACCCACATATTCAGAAAGATATTGTTGCAAAAGGACGTAAATGACTGCTCCCACAATGGGGCCTGCCACTGTCCCCAGACCTCCGATGATGACGATGAAAAGGAGTTTTACGGTCCAGCCCATCCCAAAGGCTTCGAAGGGCTGGATGAATATCGTATTCAAGTACAAGACACCCGCTGTCATGCCGGTAATAAAAGCGCTTATCAAAAAACAGGTAAACTTGCAGCGAAAAATGTTAACCCCTATAGCCTCGGAGGCCGTATCATCATCTCGAATTGCCATCAGGGCAAGGCCCAGATTTGAACGAAGGAGAATAAAGATGAGAGCGATTGAACTGAGACAGAGGACCAATGCGGCATAATAGATCGAGGAGATGGAGAGTTTGTAAGCGGGTTGTATAAAAAGGCCCATTCCATATCGGACATATCCCCAATTGCTGAAACAGATTCCCAATGCCTCGGCGATGATCCATGTCCCAATAGCAAAATAGACCCCTTTCATTCTGAAGATGGGCATGGAGATGAGGACCGCGAGGAGGACCGAAATCACCCCTCCCAAGAAAACGCTCAGAAAAATGGGAAGTCCATGGTACATGGACAATACAGCAAGGGAGTATCCACCCATTCCGATAAACATCTGCTGCCCCAAGGAGATCAAACCCGAATAGCCCGCCAAGAGGTTCCACATGGAGGCTAAGGTCATATAGAGGCAGATCAGTAATAAGATGCTCACCATATAACGGGAAGCCCAAAACGGAAGGGTGGCAAGGGCGGCCAAGGACAGGATGATCGCGATGATACGAATTTTATTGGATGGCATCGAAAAATTATTTCCTCCCCAATATTCCTTGAGGCCTTATGGTTAACACGATGAGCAGGATAATGTAACCACTCAATAGTTGAAATCCAGGCCCAAGGATCCGTCCACCGACCAACTGTGAAATACCAAGAATCAGACCTCCCAGAAAAGTTCCTGGCAGGCTTCCTAAACCACCGATGATAACTACACCAAAAGCGATGATGAGGTATTGCGTACCGGAATGGGGGTAAAAGGTAAACGTCATCCCCACCAGTACTCCTGAGATAGCAGCTGTGATAACCGCTATCCCCATGGCTAAGGCATAGACCCTTTTGGAATTAATCCCCATTAGTTTGGCTGCTGTTAAATTATCCGATGAAGCACGAATGGCCCATCCGAGATAAGTTTTTTTCATGATTAATTGGAGTATCCCAAACACGAGAAACCCTGTCGCAAAGTCAACGAGATAGATCACCGGCACATGAAAGAGGTCGAAAACATTGAGGCTCTTAATGACCAGACTGGTCTTCAGGGTGCGGGCATCAGGTGTGAAGATAAGAAGCATGGCATTTTGCAGGATGATGGAGAGTCCGAAGGAGATCATGAGATAGGGCTCCATCCCTTTTTCCAAGACTCGGTTGAAAAGAAAAATCTGGATCAGGTAACCCAAAATAAAAATAGCCGGAAGGACGAAAAGAAAGGTCAGGAGTGGATGGAGCCCCAATAACTGGAGAAAGATAAGGCTGAAATAGCTTGAAAGGATCATCAGCTCGCCGTGGGCCAAATTGACCTGTCTCATGATTCCGAAGATCATGGAAAGACCTATGCCTATCACAGCATAAAGGCCCCCCAACAGAATGCCATTGATCAACGGTTCCAAAGAAGCGAGCATGGGGTTTAAATCCTTCTCCTCTCTATATTTAGATAAACCAATGTTTTTTCACTCGTTCAAAAAAATATTCTTAAGTTTAAAGGCCAAAATAAGCCTTTTTCACCTCGTCTTCAGTGAAATCCTTTGGATTCCCTTTTAGCCTGATCTTACCCTCTTGGAGAATATAGGCGAAGTCAGCAGTCTTAAGGCTCCTCTTCACATCCTGTTCCACCAAGACCACTACCATGCCTTTTTGTTTGATTCGATTCACGGTCTGGTAGAGATGTTTAACCATAATCGGACTGAGGCCCAGAGAAATCTCGTCGAAGATGATTAAACGGGGCTGCGACATGAGGGCCCTGCCAATGGCCAGCATCTGTTGCTCCCCTCCACTTAGGGTCGAACCGAGTTGGTCCCTCCTCTCTTGGAGCCTTGGAAAAAGTTCATAGACATTTTGAAGCTGCTCATCCTTAGTCCGACGAGCCACAGGTATGTAGGATCCGATCAACAAGTTCTCCAAAACGGTGAGGCTGGAGAAAATCTTTCGACCTTCCGGAACTAAAGCGAGTCCTAATTGAACGATCTCGTGGGGGCCAAGATGATCGATTTTCCCTCCATTAAAATGGATGCATCCGGAGCCTGGTTTTAGAAGTCCAGAGATCGTCTCGAGAAGCGTGGACTTCCCTGCACCATTTGAACCCAAAATGGATACAATTTGATCTCTTTCCACGCTCAAAGAGATGTCCGTCAAAGCCTGGAATCCTCCGTAGTAGACGTCTAAATTCTTTACCTCAAGCATGGTCATCAATCTTCTTCATCTCCCAGATAGATCTTATGAACCTCTTGCGATCCCAGTACCTCTTCAGGGTTTCCATAGACAATTTTTTCACCAAAATTCATCACCAATAAGCGGTCAGGACCCTTCTTCATGGCCATCATGATATGTTCCACCCATAGAATTGTGATCCCATCTCTCCGTAATGAATGAATAATTTTTAGGGTCTCCTCCACTTCCAATTCTGTGAGGCCACCCGCAACTTCATCGATGAGAAGAAGAGTCGGGCCCGTGGCGAGGGCTTTGGCGAGCTCTAATCTCTTCCGGCCCAAGAGAGTTAAGGAATCGGCAAAAGCATTTCTCTTCGAGAATAACCCGGTTTTTTTCAGAACCTCTTCGCATCTCTCTCTTGACGCTCTGCTTGCCATCCCTCCGCCATAGACAGCCCCAACCAGCACATTTTCGAGTACGGTCATGTTCACGAAGGGCCTCGGGATCTGGTAAGTGCGAGCAATGCCTATGCGACATCTTCTGTAGGTATGGGTATATGTGACATCCGCCCCATTGAACATGATCTTTCCGGATTCGGGTTTGATCTCGCCTGTAATGAGATTGAACAGGGTCGTTTTCCCTGCACCGTTCGGGCCGATAATTCCCAGGATCTCGCCCGGATTCACTTCAAAACTGAGATCGTGAACGGCTGCAACTCTTCCAAAAGATTTACTCAATTTCTCAACGGTCAGGATGGAGGACATTGCTGCCTTTCCATGGGTCATAGAGAAACGATCGCAAGAACAGAAGACTACCTCCTTTGAGCAGAAGGCATAGTTTTTCAAAAAAACGATAGGGACAAGCCCTCAAAGATAGAGAGCGATTCCCAGATTGGCACCAGACATTCCAGATGATTTGAGTTTTTTCTTCTATGATCTTGGAATGGGGAAGACCATCTTACCGGTGGTCGGGATATTCGTCGCCTCCTTGTTATAGACGATCTGGAGTTCCCAGGGCCATTTCTTGCCTTTTACCCACTGACCTCCCACCAGCGGTGTGAGTGAGAAATTCTTTTCATTGAATTTGATGGGTCCTACCACAGTGTTCAGCTTGGCGCTGACCAGGGCCTCCCTGATCTTTTTCTTGTCCAAGGAGCCGGCTCGTTTCAGAACGTCGGCAGCGATCTCAAAGGCTGCATAATCAAACCCCAGCGGTTGGGTCCATTGCCTCTTTGTTTTCTGAGTCCAAGCGTCCGCCAACGCCTGGCAGGTGGCCCCGGTCAGGGATGACTTGAAAGGATGTAAGGGCGTCCACCAGACTTCGCTAGTGAGACCGTTGGGAATATTACCGCCTATGGCCTCTACGGCAGCAGGAAAGAGGATCGCCTTTCCAATACTGGCCATCTTTGGAATGAATCCCTGCTGGTGACATTGCCTCCAGCAGGTTGCCCAATCAGGCGGGATGGGCACCCCTGTTAGGATATCCACCTTTTCCTTTTTCCAGGTGCTGATGAAGGCACCGAAATCCTGCATACCATATGGGAATCTTCCTACATCCACCACTCGATAACCCATGGTGTTCAGTTTTTTGGTGAACTCCTGAGCCCACACCGTCCCATCGGGATCATTGGACCAGAACCCCCCTACCACCTTTGTGGTCTTGTCGGCAAATTGATTCCACATTCCAGTATAGACATTGATGATTTGTTCTAAGTTCCAGAAGAAGTGAAAGGTCCATTTATAAGGACCTCCGGTCAACCATGGCTCGATGGGCGCCACCGAGGAGATGCATGGGACCTCATACCTTTCGCAGGTAGCCCCCACGGGATTGACCGTGTCAGGGGTATGGAGAACCACCATCAGATCGACCTTGTCTTGTAAAATCAACTTGGTGGCCACCTCGGCGGCTTTCGTAGGATTGCTCTCCGTATCCATCGATTTGACTTTAATTGGCAGTTTCTTTCCCAACTCTTTAATTAAGATACCGCCCTCCTTGTTTATCTCCGCAACGGCCCGTTCATCAGCCCATAAAGATGTTTCTCCGAAGGGCGCGATAGGGCCTGTGATCGGTGCAGGGTGCCCAATCAGGATATGATCCCTTGCCGCAGCCCGGGAGATCCGGGGGAAGAGAGAGGCTCCGACTGTTGCAACGCCAGCAGCCCCCACCATTTTGATAAACTTCCTCCGACTTACACCATTTTCTTTTTTGCCTTTTTGTTTCATTTCTCCCACCTCCTATTTTATTTCGGCCCTAAACTTTAGGAAGCCGATTTACTGCCCTCAACATCTTGCCAGCATGATCTTGACACGATTTCCCCACCTACGGTTTGAAAAAGAAGTGATCATTTTCCTTTAAAAGTCGGCGTCCTTTTCTCCAAAAAGGCTGTAACTCCTTCTTCCGCATCCATTGAATTTGCAACTTTATCGTATTCCTCAAGTTCAAGTCTCAAAGCCTCATTTAGATGAAGTTCAACTCCTCCATTGATGGCCCTTTTGCAAGCCTTCAAAGCGAAAGGGCCGTTGGTTGAAATTTTCCTTGCCAAGGTGTTCACTTCCTCCATGAGGGTTTCACTGCTACACACCTTCTCCACCAAACCAAATTGGTAGGCCTCGGCGGCTGTGAGCATATCTCCTGTAAACATAAGGTATTTTGCTCTACCCACTCCAAGGAGTCTTGGAAGGAGCTGAGTTCCTCCATAACCGGCCATGAGTCCGAGTTTCGCTTCTGGAAATCCAAATTTCGCATTCTCCGAGGCAATCCGGATATCGCATGCCAATGCAAGTTCACATCCTCCTCCCAAGGCAAACCCATTGACTGCTGCGATGACCACCTTACTTGATTCCCGGATCTTAGATAGGATCGCCTGGCCTTTCGTTATAAGTTCCGTTCGTTTATCCCGTGCTTCTTCAATTTCTTTTACATCAGCTCCTGCAACAAAAGCCTTTTTGCCTGCTCCGGTTATGACCACTACAATGACCTCATCGTCATGCTCCAACTCTGAGAAAATCTCTTCGAATCTTGTTATGACGCGATGGTTCAAAGCGTTGAGCGATTTTTCTCTATTTATGATCACGTAGGCGACCCGCCCTTCTTTCTTGAAAAGGATTTCTTCTCCATCCATCGGGGACCCTATTCTGATACTAAATATCGGGAGGTTGAAAACTCAGTTCTCATCATATTTATTCTTGAGGGCTTAACTAATTTTTTTTTGAAATCTTGCTGATTCCTGTCTCTTAAGATAGCCCATTTCTTGCGAAATCTTCCTTGCCGTTTCGCAAACCTCTTTGATGATTTGTTTTGTCCCGTTGGAGTTCAGAGATGAAGAGATGATTCCAACTCCAACCACAGCAATGACATTTCCAGTGTAGTCCCAGATAGGAGCAGCGATTCCTGTGGTGCCCTCTAAGGCTTCTTCCTTATCAACGAAGAATCCTCGGTCGCGAATCCGGCCCAATCTTTTCTTAAATTCTGTTTGGTTTGTGAGAGACCGCCTTGTAAAAGGCTTCAAGGGACTTTTCCTCAATAACCGATTGACTTCGCTCTCTGGAAGATAAGCCATCAGGATCTGTCCCAGCATTCCGAAATGGGGCGGACGTCGAGTCCCGATCTGTGAGGCGAATCGAATGGGATTACTTGGGTTTTCTCTTTTGTCGATATAAACGAGCTCGTCATCCTGTAAGACCCCCAGAAAGGTTGTCTTCCCCAGTCTGGATTGGAGTTGGCTTAAATGGGGGATCGCGACTCTCCGGATCGAGAAGGATGAGAAGATAACGCTTCCCAACTCGAATAGTTTTAGACCAAGGGAATACTGTTTTGAAGGCGGATCATATCTGAGGAAGTCGCATTTCATCAATGTGAAGGAGAGTCTTGAAACCGTTGCTTTGGAGAGGTTCAGAATCTTTGATAATTGACTTAAGGTTAACGCCTGTCTATCCCTATTGAAGGCGCATAGAATCTTGAGAGCCCTTTCGAGTGATCGGTTATAGAAACGTTCTTTTTTTGGAGGAAACATAATGTATCACTCAATGAACCAATGTTTCATTGTGTTAAATTATACCGCAATAAAAAGTTTTGTCAAGGGAAAAATAACTTATAAAGTTTTTTGTTAAAATATTCACAAAAATCGCCTCCAGGAGTCTTACTAAATGGAGTAGATTTGCTTTAGGAAAGATTGCATGAGCATGACAATTTGGACAAGTCCCCAATTTTTCTCACTTTTGCTTGACAGGGCGAGCTTTTCAATGGATAAAATTACTACGGATAAAAAGAAAGGGGGGTTCTATGCAGATTTGGCCTGATTGTATTCCCTGCATCTTAAAGATGTCATTGGGAATCGCCCGAGTGGCGATGAAAGATGAGGACCAGGTCAGAAGATTTATGGAGGAAGTTTTAAGATTAAAGTA
>Ga0184636_1000310_pt1 | contig 11812 bp, 17 predicted proteins | sample PLM3_60_b2_FD_133164 | JGI IMG/M metagenome (GOLD analysis project Ga0184636, IMG submission 133164) | Groundwater sediment microbial communities from an aquifer in East River, Colorado, USA - PLM4_90_b2 | ecosystem: Environmental > Terrestrial > Soil > Riparian zone | place: USA: East River... | reverse complement strand
TGACATCAGTGGCTATTTCGCCGTTCGGTCGGCGGACAGCTGTAACCCTGGCTGTGCGTCCGCGTATCATCACACCCTCAATAACCGCTTGGCCGCCGTAATGATATTTATTTTCTTTTTTCATTTCATTCAAACAAAAAGGAGCGGGAATAATCCACCGCTCCTTTTTTACTAATATAGTTTATAATTAGCCTTTAATGTTATAACGCTTCTTGAATCGTTCAACGCGACCGGCCGTATCCATCATGCGTCGTTCGCCGGTGAAGAATGGATGGCAGTTGCTGCAGACTTCCACCCTCAGTTCTTTTTTAGTAGAACCGGTGGTGAACTTATTACCGCAGGAACATATCACGACGGCGTCATCATAAAATTTTGGGTGTATTTTCTCTTTCATATCTTCAGCTGTTGTAAACGCTGACCTTTCTACGATTATTGCTCATTGGTTCGTATTTTACAGTCCCATTAATAAGGGCGAAAAGGGTATAATCTTTACCTACACCAACGTTGAGCCCAGGACGGATGTGTGTACCGTGCTGACGAACAAGAATGGTGCCGGCATTAACTGTTTGACCGGCAAATATCTTAATACCAAGCCGTTGTGCTTGACTATCGCGGCCATTACGGGCTTGAGCGGCTCCCTTTTTATGCGCCATCTGGTTTCTCCTCTGTCTTCTTGCCTGGTGCTTTCTTAGCTGCGGGTTTAGTTGTTGCTGTCTTCTTGGGCGGAGTTTTTACCGCAGGTTTGGCGGTTTCGGTTGTTTTCGCTACAGGTTTAACGGCTTCTGCTTCTTTTACAGACGTTGCTTTAACCACTGGTTTTATAGCTTCTATTGTTTTCTTCGGCGCCGCTTTCTTGGTAGGCTTGGTCGGTTTGACGTCTTCCGCTCCGGGTGGGAGTATCCTATCAATATCAACTTTGGTAAAAAGCTGGCGGTGTCCGTTCTTTCGGCGATAGCGAACCTTAGATTTATACTTGAAGATGATTATTTTATCGCCTTTGCCGTTCTTCTTGACGATAGCCATAACTCTGGCGCCATCGACATAAGGCTTACCGACGGTTACTTTATTGCCGTCAGATAGAAGCAGCACTTTATCAAGTTTTATCCTGCTGCCTTCTTTTTCTGCCAGACGGTCAATAACCAGTGTTTGGCCTTCGATTACTTTATATTGCTTGCCACCTGTTTCAATTAATGCGTAAATTTTAGGCCTCCAAAGATAATATTTTATCAAATCTACAGATAAGAGTCAAACGTATAGTCTATTTTTTGACTTCAGGCTGCATCAGGATGCTAGCCCGCGGGTAGAAATTGTATTTGGCATAGAAATCAAAAGCTTCTTCGTTACCGGCAGCGACGGCAATTACTTTTCTGGTTACGGACTTTGAGTCCATCCATTTCAGCGCTCTCTTCATAAAAACGTCTCCGATACCCGCCCGCCGGTATTCGGCCTCAATGAAAAGCGTTTCTATTTCGCCAACGTTTTTATCATCTATCGAAGTTACACAATAGCCAATTAGCTTGCCCGTATTGCTATCTTTTGCCAAATGAACGAGCATAGAGCCGTTATGAGCTTTATCTAGTATTTCTTTTCTCCTTATCGTCCAGCTCGTCTTGGCAAATTGCTCCTTAAAGTGAGTGGAACGAACGCGATGGTGCTCTTTCAGTTTTTCCCATAAAGGAGCGATTAAATCCAACCCGGACTTACCTTTTTCCAGATATTCTATCTTCATTTCGTTAAAGCCTTTTATAAACGCTTGAGCAAATTATCCCACTCTGTTTTTACGTGAGACTTCAGTTGATGAAGCGTGCCATCATTATTGATGACCACTTTAGCTCGTTTAATGCGTTCTTCATTAGTCATCTGGGAATTGATTCTAGCCTTGGCATCAGCTTCGTTATAACCAGGCCTTTGTTTAAGTCTTTCTAATGCTGCCTTTTCCGGAGCTATCGTTACCCAAATTTCATCCACCTGCCAGGTTCTTTCCGCTTCCAGCATGGCTGCCGCTTCTAGAACAAGAACCTTTAACCCCTGACGGCGGCACTCCTTGGTTTTTTCGGCTACTGTTTTATCTATTTCCGGGTGGACAATGTTGTTAAGACGGTTGAGGGATTCATGGTCTCTGAAGACTATTTTACCAAGCTTAGCGCGGTCGATTTCACCATTTTTATCAAGTATAGTCTCTCCAAACTCCTCTAGAGCCCTTTTATAGGCTTTTTTGCTTTTCTTTAAAGCCTCATTACCAACTTTATCCAGGTCGACAACTTCCGCTCCAAGTTCTGCGAGGAAGCGCGCAGCGGTGCTCTTGCCGCTGCCGATACCACCTGTAAGACCAATAATTTTCATACTAAATTTCGTTTAAAACGTAGGCTATTTATTATTTTCTTCTTTTAACAGGTCGTTAAAGACTTCTATGTGATATTTTTCGTGGTTTCTGATACGCAACAGTAGTTCTTTTAAACCAGCATCATCAACGGCTTTAGCGGCTTTATCATATTTTACGGCTACTTCTTTTTCAATTTTGATGTCTTCTTTTAGCATATCGGTAGTTTTAGTAGATTTATCAGGTTCAGTATTTTCAAGAGTAGGGTTACCGCCACCGCTGACCATTTCTTCTGATAGCCAGCCGAGATGCTGCATCTCGTTGATTGCCTGGTCTTCCAGCTGTTTCTTGGCTTCTATATTCTTTGTCATATAAGAGTGAAATAGATATTGCAGGACGACAGTGTATTCATGACCAATACCCCAATCAAGGATTTTGGCAGTGTTGTCGCTGCGCTTACCGCGTAAGTCCTTCATGCTTTCCTTCTTGGCTTTGGCTATGAAGTGTTCGAATTTGTTGCGGTGCGATTGCTCGTCAGAAAGAATACGTTTTAGCAGACGTTTAATAGTTAGGTCATCGATTGCTTTTATATGTTTCTGGTAACTGGCGATGGCGCCTGTTTCCAACCCAACATCATTACTCATCCAGTTCGGCACGTTTTTGCCGTCCATATTCTGGGTGCTTCTTTTTAAACTAGGTTGACCCCCTAACTCAACGATAGTCTCTGCCAGCCAGTCGAAGTGCCGCATCTCGTCACGGGCGATAGCTTCTATTTCGCAAGCCATCTCACCTTCGCCAATAGCATAAGCATGGGAGAGATACTGAATAATGGCGCCGTGTTCATCCTGCAAGTCGAGATTCAGCATCTCGATGATTTTCTTTTTGTTCATAATTCCTACTAAACTTTTTTAAAGTCGCTCTTGGCTGCACCGCACATCGGGCATACCCAGTCATCGGGTAATTTCTCAAATGGTGTGCCCGGTGGGATATTGGAATCAGGGTCACCTACAGCCGGGTCATAGATGTAACCACAAACAGTGCATTCATATTTATCCATAATTATTTCTCCTTATTACTTACTAGCAATATAACTAGGAGCAGTCTTAGGAGTAGTGCCGCGTTTGACCTGATGATAATATTCGTAAGTCATAACCGGTTGTTCGTTAAAGACTTCGGCTTCTATGACTTTACCGATAAAAATGGTATGTGTACCCGCATCAACCTCCTGGATGACCTCGGCTTCAAAATAAGCAGCAGCGTTATCAATGACAATCGGGGAGCCGGATTGTCCCACCTTAAAGTTAATGTTTTTAAACTTATCTATATCTCTGCCAGATTTAAAGCCGAAATTACCGATGAAGGGGAGGGAGGTCGTTTGACATAATATAGATACAGAAAAAACACGGCTAGCCTCAATGTAGTCATGTGTAAGATTCTTTTTGTTTATGCTAACGGCAACCGTAGCCGGTTCCGAAGTTATCTGCATCACCGAATTGGCTATCTGGCAGTTAAGCTTATCATCTTTGTGCGAGCCAACAACATACATGCCGTAGCTTATCTTTTGGAGGGCATTCAAGTCCATCATTCGTCCTTGGGCTACATGACTTCTTTTTCACTGGCTTCTACGGCTTTTTTCAATTCTGCGCTCAACATTGGTGGCAGTCCTTCGATATCCACCCTTAAGAAACCCCTGACGATAGCTGCAGTCGCTTCATTACGAGTCAAGCCTCTAGCCATGAGGTATTCTACTTCTTCTTCGGCTATCTTGCCAACAGCAGCTTCGTGTGAAAGGTCGATGCCAGCCAGCGTACCCTTGAGTTCCGGGATGGCATAGATAATGCCTTTTTCGCCCAGTATCAAGCCGCGGCACTCTAGATGCCCTTTAACATCGGGAGCGTTGCCTTCAATGTAACCGCGCGCAGTAATGCTGCCACCGGTCGTGATAGCGCGGGAGATGATTTCTGTACGGCACCTGGGAGCATCGAGCAAGACACGTGAACCAGCATCGATATTGGAGCCAGGCACGGCTACGAGAATACTGTTAAATCTGACAGTGGCGTCGGGGCCGATACACTTGGCAGTGGGATACATCTGGATAGTATTAACCGGTTTCATCAGTAAGTAGTTACTTAAAAATAGTCCGCCTTCTTCCACGATGGTAGTGGTGCGGGGGCGTACGGCTACTTCTGGGTTCCAGTTGTGAATCATGGTAAACGTAACTTTAGCGCCTTTTTTGATGTAGAATTCGGATACGCCGATGTGCATGCCAGGTTCATCTTTGGAGCCGGTGGCGCACCCGGTGATAATATGCAATTCCGAGCCTTCTTCCGCAATGATGATATTGTGCACGTTCTGTACAACACGACCATGTTCCATATAAAGACAGGCCTGGACGGGAAAGACCGTTTTCTGTCCAGGCAGGGCACGGATAAAGTATCCATCGTTGTCATTGAGCTCAACATTGGCGGTATATTTATCTGAATCTACTGCCTGGGCTTTCCACATATAGTCCTGCACCCAGTCATATTTCTTTAAAGCCTGGCTGACTGCCATGACCTCCACGCCTTCCTCTTTGGCGGTGTAGTGCACGGGGGAATTGTCCAGCTGAATAAAGGTGCCGGAACGCTGTGAAGGGTCGTCCAGCATGATGCCGGCAGTTAACATATTAGCTTTAGTTTCCGGAGCGAGACGTGACGGGTCTTTTTCATAACCGTGCTCTTTTCCAGCGGAATACTGCTTGATATCTATATCCTTGCCGAAGGCAGCTGGTTTATTGGCTGCCGCCTTCGCTTTTTCTTTAATTTCCTTTGAAGTATTTGTATTACTCATGTAACGGTAACCTCCCCAGATAACAGCTGATGCACTCGTTATAACCCTTTTCGCGGATAGTCGCCAGCATTTCATGAGGGTCGCCGGTACAACCAATCGTACCGTCACACATAACGTAGCCGGTACGAGCGTTCACATAATCGAGAATATGGCCGGTATGTGTGATGATGAGCCCCATACACCTGCGCTCCGGAATAGGACAGTTCTTTTCCAGCAGGTCGTTCATCATCTCGCCGATAAGGGCGATATTCACCAGGTCTACGCCAGATTCCGGCTCGTCAAGCAGTGTTAATTCCGGTTTTTGTGCCAGTAGTTGCATAAGCTCAGAACGTTTGATTTCGCCACCCGAAAACCCATAATTAATATCTCTCTCCAGGAAATCCTGCAGGTCGGCTCTGGATGCCAGTTTAGAAATTTCATCACCGTTTCCCTTTTCCTTAAGGCAGGCTGCCACCATATCACGGGTTTTAACACCCCGTACAACCGGCGGCCTTTGGAAAGACATTCCAATACCCATCCGCGCCCGCTCATCAACGCTTAAATTGGTGATATCTTTGTCTTTAAATCTAATATTCCCTTTGGTAACTTTATATTTCGGGAAGCCCATGATAGCCATTAACAAGGTGCTTTTACCCGCTCCATTTGGACCGAAAAGCACATGTGTTTCGCCGGTTTTTATGGTTAGGTTGATATCATGGATAATTTCTTTTCCTTCGACTGATACTGACAGGTTTTTTATTTCTAACATATTACACTCTCCTGATAAAGAGAATTATTTAGCCGCCATCAACGGATGTATGCTCTATTTTTACATACCACTGCGCAGGGTCGTGGAGAAACTCATAATAATCTTGTAGAACGCGGTGGTGTTCGTTTTCTTGTATGGCTATTTCTTCATATAGCTGTTTTTCGGCTTCATAAGTGGTTTTGGCGCTGCGTTCTTTATAAAAGTCATATGTCCTGTTTTCTAAATCCATCGCTATTGTCACAGCTTCTAGTTCAGCAACGATAGACTTGGTATCTTTATCCATGTTTTCTAAAGCTTTAGCAAATATAGTGCGTAAACCCCGTCCACCATCACCGGCGTATTTTACATCAGGCCATCCCTTTTTAGCTTTTATAGCGTCAAATATATTCTGAAACACGAGCCGGTGAGCATCCTCCTCCGCCGCCAATTGTTTTAGTAATTGTTTACCCAACTCGTTTTTACTGGACTGGCTGGTTTTAAGATAAAATTTCTTGCCATCAATTTCCATTTTGAGGGCGGTTTGCAATGCTTTTAGGGTTATTTCCTGTTCGTTTGGCATACCACACCCTTTCAGGCTATATCGCCTATCAATAGCAGTATAACATATACGATTTATACAATTTAGGTTAGGTCTTTTTTTATCTGTTCATACTGCTGCTTGGTAATCTCACCCCTGGCATAGCGTTCTTTAGCTATATCCAGCGGGTCTTCCTTAGTGTTAGAGCCATGCCTCAATAAGCGGCGGAGACCCCAGATAAAAAAGCTAATCAATCCACCCCAGAATAAAATCATCAATACCACACCAAAAACCATCCACCACCCCATACCACCATTTACGTACCACATCATACAGCCTCCTTTAACTTTTCTTTATTTTAATATTAATTGGTTCCCGTAAAGATTCCTGTGATAAACATCACATACAATCCTATTAATATTCCTTAGAATTTTAGTAAAACAAAGGGAGGGAATTTATATGAAAATAGTGAAGTATTTAGGTTTGACCGTTTTAGCTTTAGGAGTAGTGGCTATCGTTATCGGTGGGGTATTTATCGGCGAGGGTATTATGAAGAACAACCTTATCGTGGACAGGATGAATGTTGAAAAGGTCTCTTTGAACCTCGACCCCAATAATCCCACAGTTTTTACACCGATTAATAACGCCGGAGACGCCCAAAGAGCTGCCGACCTTATCGCCGAACACCGTCGGTCTATAGCTCCAACTTATCAGGATTTACTAGCACAAACCGGCGGCAGATTTGACCCCACTAATACCACCGAGTTAACTTACGCCCAGGCAATGAACCTGGAAAACTACCTTTATATGGCAGTCACAGCTTTCGGGCTAATACAGGCAACTATGGCTAACGGCGTTTTCATGGTAATCGTGGGACTGGCTATTGGCGTAATCGGTTTCTTAATTTATCGCGTCAGTCTTATTAAGTTTTTTGCACCAGCAACGAAATAGTGAAGAGGATTTTCTCTGTGCTATACTAACAATGAATTGAGATAACCTGGTTAAGGAGAACATTAATGGCACGTACAGTAAGCCTTATCGTTAACAGCAATCCAATTGAGCTTAACCCGTTCGTCGAAGGATATGTTTATTACATCGCCGCAGGTATTCTTAATAGTCTTAAAGACACAAAGCCAATCAAAACCCTGGACATCGATATAGATAGTGACGGTTTGCTGACCCTTACCCTTAACGGTGATGGGGTACCTGTAAATGAATTCGTTATGGAAATCGTTCGCAATACACTTTCCGGTATGGTTTCTGAATTGAAGGGTGTTGATGAAGCGATGAGAACGCTATCTATAAGTGTGAAGCAGTAAATCTAGGCGTTTGTTTTACAGAGTTTTACATCGCCCCAAACGCCGATAGCATTGCCGATAATGATAACGATGCCCTTTAACCCGGCGATTTTAAGACCCAATTCGATAGCGCTGCTTATATCGTCGGGTTTTTTCACTTGATTACAGATAGCGGTGGCAGCAGCATCTGCCAGTGTCGCCGAACCGGCAACTGTTACCACGGCGTCGGCTTTACCGAAGCTTAAAGAATGTCCTACGGTTCCCGACGAAGTGCAAACCCCCAAGGGGGTTTCCGATGGGGCAATCTCCAACCCCAATTTCCCGGTCAAAGGTGAATCTCCCGCATAAATTCCCACCACCCTTTTTCGCGTGATTTTAAGAAAGATGTCGCCGCCGTTTTCCACGATTATCTCTGGCGAGAACTTTAATAATTCACGTCCCACAAATTCGGCAATAGCGCCGGCGACCACCGCCATAGGGCCTACGTTGGCTTTCTGACCGGCTTCTAACATATCCAGCACAATATGGGGGGCACTAGTGGTAATAGATAACGGTTTGAGGGACGTTTGGAATTCCGGGTTTTTCTCTATATACTGTTCTATCTGCTGGCGGTATTTTAATATTAAACGGTGAGCTTTGCGTTGCAGGTCAGAGGATGCTCTGATATATAAATCTGTCTCTTTTTCGGTTACGTTGAAAGTGACTAAATTTTTGCTTTCAATCCAATGGCGGTAAATACGCGGCTGATAGCCTTCTTTTTTCATTAGAATTCTTCGTTTAAAATAGCATAACTATATGAATCCAGCCAGATAGGCTTTCCGTTTTTATCATTGCGTAAAAGAAAGTCCTTCTTTGATGTTCCTTCTCTTCTCATACCGCATTTTTCTAGCACTTTCCACGATGCAATATTATCGGGGCTGCAATTGGCGACTATACGATGAGCACCTAATTCGGAAAACGCATATTTAATAACAGCCCGTGTTGATTCTGTGGCGTAACCCTGTCCGTAATAGGCTGGACTAAATATGTAACCGATGTTCCAGGTTTTAAATTCCAGAGGACGTTCTGGGAAAAATGATACATGGCCTATAACCTTGCCATCCGCTTTCAGTTCGGCAACCCAGAAATTAGTCGTTTCTTTAGCCGACCATTCACGACAGAATTTTTGAGCCTCTTCCAGTGAAACCGGCTTGCCACGTTCGAAACGATAAGTCTCTGGGGCGGACATGTATTCATAGTTGTCTTTATAATCACTAGCTCGGAGAGGCCTTACAATAAGGCGTTCGGTTTCCAGCATTAAAAATGCACTTCCATTGCGTGAGGCGGGCAGGCGGGGATACATAGTCCGCAGCCGATACATTTTTCATTATCGAATAATATCAATCTGGTCTTGTGATTAAGCTTAAAAGCGCCGGTAGGGCAAACGGTAACACATGCCCCGCATTGAGTGCACCTTGCTTCATTGCGGATTACATCCTGGCTAAGGCTTTGTATTTGAACGCCCGCTTTAAGCAGGAACTCAATGCCTTTATCGTATTCTGTCTGATTTCCCTTGAGTTCTAGCACCAGTACGCCTTCCTGTTCGGGTGTAATCGAGGCTTTGAGGATATTAAATTCCAGGTCATAATCTTTAACCAAACGATATATTATCGGTCGGTCCACCATGCGCTTGGGGAAACGTAAAACGACTTTTTTATCAACAGCCATCACTCACACCCCTCTTTTACTGGTATTCTATCGGGCGTTCATTTAACGGTTTGACAGTTATGCCGGACTCAACTCCCGGCAACAACTCTACCGCTTCAGAGAGAAGGAATTTACCCGACTTAATCCATTCTTTCAGTATATTAGATATTTCCAGCGCTTTAGGATAACTGGAACGCGCTGCCGTGGGGACATCTTTACCCTTTATCTTGATTTTACCACTATTCAACTCGGCGTAACTGACTTCGCCTATTTTATCCGGTTTAAGATTGGGAAAAGCATCGGAATAATCGATGACCGGCGCGAATATTTCGGCGTCAGTGACCGTTGTATATTGCAGGATTTCCTCGTTCAATATCGGTATCGGTACACCAATGCCAACAGTAAGGCTGCAGCCATAGCCCATGACACTCGTCCCCACCAGCCATTTAGAGCTCATCTGCTTCAAGTCGCCAATCACAGCCAGAGTGCCACCGCCTTCTTTAGGGATGCCTTTTTCTGTACGCGGCACACTTGGATTGTGCTGGGTACCTTGCCAGGCGACATATCCAGTATCTCCGCCTAAGAAAATCCTAGTCCCTATACCGATAGTTTTATAAAACGGGTCGTTGAATAACGGTGATAGCTGTCCTGCCGATGAATAATTGGCGTTACCCAATTGCGGTTTCAATACGCCCATATAGGTGTAAATCGTTTTATTGGAGGTATTCACCGCTACGTTGTAGTTCTGGTAGGCGTTGCGTATATTAAAAAGCGTCGCCTGATTCATGTCTTTAATGTTTATCCAGGTTTCCAGCTTCTTCCGCGGATAACAATCAGTGCCGTAAGCCGTAGCTATCAATCTTACATCTTTACCGGCCACCAGTTCTTCGAGAACATGTCCGCCACCGTAATTGAATTCGCCGGGATGGATTCGATTACGCGGGTCATCATCCGGTAGGGCATTAGCGCCTAAGAATAGGTCGACCGCTGCCAGTCCGGTATAAGCAGGAACATCGTTGAGGTAAGCCCGACCACCCCCAAGTTTTATACGCGGTTTAGAATGACCGATATTAAAATAAGCTCCGGAAGAACACATTATCCCGAAGGTGCCTGTCGTTACGACGTCCACATCCTGGGCAGCTTTTTTTACGCCTTTTTCGCGGGTAAAATCAATAATTTCTTCGGCGTTAAAGACAACTGCCTTGCCCTTCTTTATTTTCTCGTTAATTTCGGCTATAGTCTTGGACACTTTTACCATCCCCTTTCAAAAGTAAACAAAACTGGGATTACATAAGATTTTAACAGAGCTTGACCTCCAATACAACTAAAGCTGTTGAAGCTACTCCCTTTATAGGTTATAATCAAAAATGAACCCCCAAATCACAGGAGATTACTTTGTATCGTACTCATACCTGCGGCTCTCTAAGAAAAGAACACATCGGTAAAACTGTTTCTCTCGCCGGGTGGGTCAACCGCCGCCGCGACCATGGCGGCTTGGTTTTTATTGACCTGCGCGACAGGGAAGGCATTGTTCAGGTCGTATTCAATCCGGAAATATCAAAAGACGCAGTGAAAATTGCCGAACAGCTGCGCAGTGAATTTGTAATTACGCTGACTGGTGAAGTGGGTAAACGACCTGCCGGCACCGAAAATTCAAAGCTGCCGACCGGCGATATTGAGGTTATCGTTAAGAAAGCAGAGATTCTTAATGCTGCTAATACTCCTCCTTTTTATATTAATGAAGAGATAGAAGTTGACGAAAATGTCCGCCTAAAATATCGCTATCTTGATTTACGGCGTCCGCGTATGAAAGAAAACTTGATGCTGCGACATCGCGTCACCAAGTTCATGCACGATTTTCTGGATGCTCGGGGATTTATTGAGGTGGAAACGCCCACCTTCATCAAAAGCACTCCAGAAGGCGCACGTGACTACCTGGTACCCAGTCGCGTTCACCCCGGTAGCTTTTATGCCTTACCGCAATCACCTCAACAGCTAAAACAATTATTGATGGTAGGGGGATTGGAAAAGTATTATCAGCTTGCCCGCTGCTATCGCGACGAAGACTTGCGTGCTGACCGTCAACCGGAACATACGCAACTAGATGTTGAAATGAGCTTCGTGGAACGAGAGGACGTATTGCAGCTACTGGAAGAGCTTTACAGTTCTTTAGCTAAGGCAATCAAACCTGACCTTAAATTGGTACATCCTTTCCCTCGTCTATCCTACGCCGACGTGATGCTGCGTTATGCCTCGGATAAACCCGATTTACGTTACACGCTAGAAATCGCCGACATTACAGACATAGCCAAAACAACTGACTTTACTGTCTTTAAGACGGTTATTGCTAACGGCGGGGTAGTAAGAGTTCTAGCAGCTCCTGGCTGCGGAGAATATACCCATCATCAACTCGA
>Ga0184636_1000309_pt1 | contig 11884 bp, 21 predicted proteins | sample PLM3_60_b2_FD_133164 | JGI IMG/M metagenome (GOLD analysis project Ga0184636, IMG submission 133164) | Groundwater sediment microbial communities from an aquifer in East River, Colorado, USA - PLM4_90_b2 | ecosystem: Environmental > Terrestrial > Soil > Riparian zone | place: USA: East River... | reverse complement strand
GCGCTTAGAGTTCTGTTGTCGTGTTTTCTGATTTGTGTCTGGTCGTTTGGCTGGTGCATCTACTCGGCTACCTCTATTATTCCAAGCACGTGTGAGAATATTGTTCCAAACAGCATGGAACACAGAAGATACCACCATATAACGGAAGTGTTGAACAATGGTATCGGAAGCGTAGGACCTATGCCTGGAAAGTAGGCAATACCGCCCACTATTGTTGTGTATGCTCCTCCCAGAAATTGCCATATGAGTATCAGCGGAAAGAAGAAAATCATTGTCACTTTCATGGATTGCCATGTCATTTTGGACTGAATCTGAAGAATCTGTTTCTGCTTTTTCATGAGTTTTTCCACTGTCTTCTTGTCATTGGCTTTCTTAGCCTGTCGCAGCTCAGAGTTCCACTCCGCTATTTCTTTTCTCCAAGCTTTCGATTTTTCTGGGTTATTCAGAAGGCGATTGGTAAGAGAGGTTAGCAGAGATATGAGAAGGGCTAGGAAAAACATGAAGAGGGTTGAATAGGGAATCTCAGTCGGGGGAAAATCCACTTGTTTAGTCTCCTTTCAAAAACATCATTCTCGCAGTTTCCTCGGATATTCTGTCAACGCGGCGAACAGCGGTTTTTCCGGTTCCAGATCCACGCAACACGATAGTCACTCTGGCCATATTCTAATCTCCAAATATCCGCCTGAAAGCAGGAATTGTCTCTGCAGCCCTTTCCTTGATCAGTATTTCATAGTACTGATAGATTATTCCCACTGAGAGCAGAATACCCATTCCTGAACCGAAGACGCCGAAGAAGTCTGAGACGCCTGCGACCAGCGCTACCGCTATCCCGCCTAGGATCGTGACAGCTGGAATATAGCGTTTCAGGATAGACTCCACAGCCTTCTCAGATCGTCTGTATCCAGGGATTTGCATGCCAGCATCTACCAGCTGGTTAGCCACTGTCGAAGGCCCTAGCCCGCCAACTTCAAGCCAAGTCAATGAGAAAATGACACAAAAGGCCATGAGGATACCTAAATAGACAAGGGCTTTGACTGGATCCTCAGTAACGTTCAAGAAGCTGCGAGGCGCGGTAACGTAGTAGACTAAGCCGCCTACAGGGTCATACCTTGTTACATGGTTTGTCGTTGTATCTACGACAGGTTTGAACTGGCACAGAAGATCAAGCCAGAAGTTTCGCCCCGCGGGTGGATTACCGTTCATGCCCCAGAAGAGCTGTGAGAAGAAGTACACGTTGGCGAAGAGGGCTGATGCGAAGATAACTGGTAAGTTGGACACGTACAGGAGCTTTATTGGATATCGGCTGCGGAATCCTTTGTAGCCAGCATAGGACAATGGCAGCTCCACTCTTACGCCTTCCATGTATATTATTACCAGAAAAGCCACGATGGTTGCAATGAGGCCAAGCAGAGACGGGTTTGACGGATCTTGCCGCAACCACAGCTCAAACAGGTTTTGACCAGTTGCCAAGTACTGTCCCAGAGCTACGAAGAAGCCATATCCGTTAGTCTCTCCAATTGCCGGTGCAGGCGAAAAAGCCTGCCAGAATATGTGTTGTGCAACGCCCGCCATAATGAACAGGCTTATGCCACTACCAAAGCCCCAGCCTTTCTGCACAAGCTCGTCCAAAAGCAGAACAATAACCCCAGCTGATATCAATTGAAGAAACACTATGAGAGCTATCGGTCCTGACAAGCTCCCATACATTCCTCCGATTATGTAAGCTGACGCTTGAACCCCTGTCAGGACTATTGAGAATACTTTGCTGGCCGTGGTAAACAGTGATCTGTCTTCGGGATTTGACATGTCACAATCTATCATAGCTGAGCCCACTAGAAGCTGCAAAATCAAGCCAGCCGTCACTATGGGACCAATCCCAAGCTCCATGAGACTGCCACGGCTCGACGCGAAAATCACCCTGAGGGCGGCAAGCTCACCTAATGCCGTTTTTTCAATACCAAAAAGGGAAGTTTCACTCATTACCAAATAGATTATCAGTACAAGTGCTGTCCAGAAAAGTTTCTCGTTAAATTTGACTCTGCGTTCTGGTGCCTTAATTTCTGGAATGGCTCTTGCAATCGGTCTAAAAAGACTTAGAAATCGCCCCGCCATAGCTCAACAGCTACTCTCCCTTTTCGTCAGCTTCCGCGAGCACTTCGCCGCCGGCATCCTTAACCTTTTGGCTGGCAACCTCGGAGCAGGAAGCTACTTTCACGGTTAGAGGCTTTGTAACTTTCCCAGTGCCAAGAAGCTTGGTGTAACCAAGATTTTCGAGATCTATGAAGAACTTGCCTTTCTCCTTCTCAACTGAGACCTGACTAACTATCCTGTCAAGTTCCCCAACATTCACTGTCTTGACGATTTGCCTGAGACTCCTAGGCGATGTGAACCCTTTCTTACCAAAATAGTCGGGTTCATACCTTATAACCCATGACCATTTAGCCTTGTGCCGCCCGCATTTTCGTCCATATTTGGACCCTTGGTCTCTGTGTTGGCCGGTTTTGCCGTAACCACACGTCCTTGAACCACGGTATTTTCTGCTTTTTCTGAGTCTAGTAGGCATTTCCTAACCAGCCATTTTGTCTATGGTTTTTTCCTCATTCACTTTTCTCAGTCGTATTTCAAGTACACCATTCTTATATGTTGTACGTATAGTGCTTGGAATCACTCTCTTAGGAAGATTTAAACTTTTATAGTATTTGCGGCCTAGAGTCGCAGTAGACAGTATTAGCCGTTGATCCTTTACATGAATTTTCGAGTCTTCGCTGTTGAACCCGGCTAACTCTGCAACAACTATTATTTCATCTTTTTCGTCAAGGACATCAATAAGCGGTTCGGGCTCTTTGGTTTTCTTTTCAGCATCGATTTTCGGAATCTTGTATGTGCGGTAGACGCGTTTTTTGCCCAAGTTTTTCAAGTCTGAATCTGGGATAATGCGCTTGTCTTTGGTTTTGTGGAAGGATTTGAAAATGCTGAATCGCTCAGTATTTCTCTTGATCCTTCGCCACCTCGCACTCATCTTCTCCTTCCCCCGGAATACAATGGCATTAAAGAGGTAGCTATAAAACATATCGCAAACAAAGGTGTCAAAAAAACGGCGGTTAGAACATTCGCTTTACCAGTTCGTTGATGTTTGCAGCGCGATACCCGGATTCGCCGCCTGCCTTGTAGCTTTTCTTGATGTTTCGTTTGAAGCCTTTGGTTGGTGGGTGTAGCTTGAAAACTGGTTGGATGTTGGGTAGTTTCCAGTATTCGACTTGGCAGTTGAAAACCGCGTCTGCGAGTTCTTTTAGGGATTTGTGACCATTTTTCTGCAGGTATTCTTCGGTCAATCTCTTGTTGCCTAGGAGTCTCCCTCGCTCTTCTATCAATGCGTGCAGTGTCTCTTTGGACACTTCGCCCCACGTGGTGTAGTGTTGTGCAGCTTGCAGCATTCCAAGAAATGATGGTCTGTCATCGATCAGTACGGTGTAGTTATTTCTCGTTAAGTGAAGCATTTGCAGGGTCTCTCTGGCTTCCCGTTTGGCACTTATTATTCCGCGAATTCTCACAGCCACGATGCATTTGCGTTGCTTTGCTTCCTCAGTCAATTATGCCACCCAATCCACAGGGATTATGAGACCATAAGTTTCCTTCAGCGCGTCAAAAACGGCATATGCAAAAGATGGAACGGTTCTTGTTGACCCGTAACTCCTGGTCCAGCAGTCTTTTATGCCTGCGAGACCGAGTATGACTTTCGCAACCTCGCTTGCAACTATGCCCAAGCCTCGCGGCCCTGGAACAACGTCAATTCTGACGCTTCCGCATCTTCCTTCAACATTAAACGGGATTGAGTGATGTTTTCCACAGCCACATTCCCAGCTCCCACATCCTCTTCGCACAGGAACTACATGCAACCTTGCATTTGCCGCGGCTTTTTCTATGGCATTTCGCACCTGGCGCGCCTTTCCAGCCCCTAAACCTATGTATCCATCTCTGTTTCCGACAGCCACTATAGCCTTGAAACTTGATTTCTCACCAGCGTCAGTTTGCTTCTGAACAAGATTGACGTTTATGACTTCTTCCTGCAAGTCTGGAAGCAACGTATCGATAATCTGTGGTTCCTTAGGTTGCATGCCACCCATGAAGATTTCTTCAATAGAGGTTATCCTGCCTTCTTGAATCATTTTGCCAAGTCTGGTCTTCGGAACCCATTGCTCTAGATTCCTCGACTGGCTTACTTGATCACGCCTTTGGCTTCTTCTTTGAGCTCTCAACTTTTTTTACCCCACTTTTGAACGAAGAAACTATGTTCTTCTTGACCTTTTCGAAATTTTCCGGCAAATTCTCCGGAGGCAACTCTTGTTTCAAATACGCTGAAAATCTGGATTGGTACGCTTTCTGGTCTGATGCCAGATCTTTTGCGTATCGCACGATGTGTTCACCCTTTGTCCTTTTTTCGTCTGGCAGTTTCTCCTCGCTGTGTGGCACGTTCACTCCAGCATCCAAGACTCCTTTTAGAACCGCAAAAACTCGCGCGCCTTTGGAGGGTGAATGCAATCCTATGTCTGGAACTGCTTCTGCTATGCCCTTGGTCTTGGCTTTGGAACCGCACAAAAGCCCAGTTAAGTAGGCTGCAGGCAGATTTCCCTTGTTGGTTTTCCATTCATACTTCCCAAGCTCTCGGCTGTGAGCTGACACTAGAACTTGGTCTCCTTCTGGTTTAGCTATTACTACTTGAGCGATCATGTTCTGGAGTGAACCACGTATTACTAGTCGTGGCTTCCCAGAAAGCACAAGAGCCTTTCTCGCCTTGTAATCTGTCTTCCCTTCTCTTCGCCGTCTGTATGGAGCACAATAACCCGCGTTCTGAGCCATCTACCGTTTCCTCCAAAGTTCATGTGCTTTTAGATATCGCTCTAGGGCACCAACAGATTCAAACCTTCCACTGCTGGCCATCGTGTACAAATTCCGATAAGCGCTTTCAGCGATTATTTTTTTGGTCTTCAGAGTGCGGAGCCTCTTCCTCAGGGCCCTTATTCGGCTCATCCAAGCTTCTTTCCTTGAAACCCTTGCGTGTGGTGACCCAGTTCTGCTACCTGCTCCGGTTCTTAAACCCTTCTTTCTTTTCTTGTGCAAAACGCGGGCTCGCGCACGGCTGACCCCGCTTTCGGGTAGCGCCTTGATAATGCCTTCATGAATCAGTCTTCTTATCTCGTCTCTAGTCATTGCCGTTCCTGCGTCTTCCGTTTTTTCTGAGTCAATCCAAACTCTGTTCTGTCCGACTTTCAGTATCTGTGCGGCTAGACGCCGTTGGCTCTTAAGATCGGTCATTGTTTCTCTGTCTCCTTTGCACGTTTAGGCTTCTCTCGTTTTTGCTTGGGTTTGTCATCTTCCTCCATTTTCAGCTGTTCTTCTTTCATCTCAAGCTTCTCTTGTTCGGTCGGTTCTTTTTCCTCCGCTGCCTTCTCCTTGATCGTCGTGGCATTCAGGATGGTTAGCCTCTTCCTTTTTGCTTCAGCAAGGATTTTGACTCTTTTCCGTTTACCTACAGTGTGAGCGATTCTTATGGCCTGAGTTTTAGGGTCGACATTCTTGAGTCCTTCAACATTAAACACTAGAACTTCTCTGTAACCAGATGGATGGAGTCCCCTCGTTGCCTTCGGGCTCCTGTATCCTATGCTTACACCAGGCGGCCATCCGTCATACATGAGACGCACTTTATGATCCAAGCCGCGTGGTCTCCGCCAGTTTTCCTTGATGCGCACATATCGCCAGCTTTCAGGCCTGACGAAATTTGGTTTCTTCTGCTTCATCCGCTTTCTGAGTCTCAATGCTCTCTTAAGAGTTCCATTTGTTTGTGCGGTCATCCTTCCATTCCCTCACTTCGTTCGTACACGAATATTCCATCTAGGAAAATTCTAGGGTCTTTTCTTTTCACTTTGGTTGCTTGTTCGATGTTTGCTGCCGTTTGACTCACGTCTTCCAAGTTTATGCCTTGCGCGATGACGTCATCGCTTTGAACTTTGACCTTTGCACTGCCTACTATCCTTGCCTTCCTTGGGTTTCGTTCCCCAGTGAAGTTCTCAATCACAACTATGTCGTCTTTGACTTTGACAGAGATTGGAAAATGAGAGAACACGATTTTTGTTTTGTAGGTGAAGCCTTTTGTGACGCCTGTAATCATGTTTTGGATGTGCGAGAAGACTGTTCCGACGATGGCGGTTTCCTTTTTGCGGGGCCATTCAGCCCAGATTCTGATGGTTTTACCGTCGAGTTTGATTGATAGTGGGGCCTGTTGAAAGTCGCGTATCAATGTTCCTTTTGCCCCTTTGACAGTTACTTTTCGTCCCTCCACAGCGGCTTCCACATCACCTGGAACTTCAATCGTTCTTGAAACTTCTATGGCTCGCATCAAAAAGCACCCTTGTCAGTACACGTATGCTAACAGTTTTCCTCCAACGTGTTTTTCCCCTGCTTCTTTGTGCGAGAGGACGCCCTTGGCTGTCGAAATGACGATAATGCCCACTTCTCTTGATGGAAGAACCTTCTTCTCCCATCCCTCAAACTCATCCGCTTTAACTGAAAATCGCGGTCTGACTGCACCACACTTGTTTATTCTGCCCAGCAGCTGAACCTTGAACTTCCCAGATCGACCGTCGTCCACAAACTCAAATTCACCTATGTATCCGTTCAACTGCATAATCCGCAGAACTCGACCCAGAAGCTTAGAGGCCGGGCTGATTATGCACTCCCGTTTGTTGCGCATCTCGTTGTTTACTATTGTTGTCAGACCGTTTGCCAAAGTGTCCATCGTGTTTTCCTCGTTACTCATATTTTTTGAAACCGAGTTTTATGGCTACTTCCCTAAAACAATGCCGGCATAAATATAAATTGTAACGTCGAATAACTGGCCCGTACGATCCACATCTGCTACAGGGCCTTGCTCCCTTGCCATACTTCCGCTCCTTCTTGGGTTTCTGCTTAGCCATGCCTGCATCTCCTTCTTAGGCGATTTCAACTCCCAAAGTGTCTTTGACAAAAACCATAGACTCATCTGGCGTCAACACGTGTGATGATCCAATCTTCGCTCTTTTCCTCCGTCGATTCTTCACGCGGTAACCAGGACGGATCATAGCTACACAAACGTCCATGCCAAATATGCCCACGTCTGGATCGTATTTGACGCCTTGGATCTCAATATGCTCCTTTATGCCGAATGAGAAGCTTCCATTCTTGTCAAAGCTCTTTCTGGAGATTTTATTGTCGACTACAGGTAGAACTTTGTTAAGGAAGTCTATGGCATCTTGTTTTCTTAGTGTCACAATGCATGCTATCGGTTCCCCTTTCCTAGTTCCGAAATCCCTTATACTCTGTTTGGCCTTCCGCTTTCCTGGTTCTTGGTTTGTTAGCTCTCTCAGAACCTTGACTGCTTTCTCTAGAGGTTCCCCAGACTTTCCGACGCCAATGTTAACAACCACTTTGTCTATTTTGGGTTTTAGCATTGGATTTTCTTCCCATGCTTTGCGGATTTCATCCTCTGACAACTTAGGCCGCCTCCGGTAATGTGATGAGCGGTTGTGCTTCGCCTACAACAAAGACGAAGTCTAGGATTGTTTGGTAGCGGTTGTCCTTCTCATCTTGGACTGTAACGAGCATGTCTCTGCGTTTCTTTCCTTCTGCTTTTTCGATTTCAACTATTTTGCCATGCTTCCCCATGTTTTTTCCGCCAGTTATTATTGCAAAATCATTCTCCTTCATCTTCACGCGTTCAATTATCTGTTTTTCAGGAAGACTCATTTTCAAAATGTCAAGAGTCTCGGACTTGTCTTCCTGCGAATTCTTAGGATCGGCTATTTTCACTTGTATGTTAGAGCCATCGTGAAGGTTAAGCTGCATGTTTCCTTTTCTTGTGATCCCCTTGTTTTCTATTCTGCAAAGCTTGAATTTTGATTCTTCTTCGTTGATAGGTTGAAGGAACAAGCCTTTTGCGGATGGCATTACTCGGAAGCTCTTTTTGATGTCAGGCATCGAAATGACATCGCCTAACCCTACTGGAAAATCATCTTGCCGCCTAGCTTTTCCGTCAACGTAGATTCTTCCCTGTGAAACTATTGCCTTGGCCTCCTTCCTAGTTTTGGCAAGCTTCAGAATGTCGCGAAGGATTACGACTAAGGGCATACATTGTTCCTGAGCATGTGGGCCACAAGAAGGCTTCACGATCCAAGTGACTTCTTTTCTGTGGATCGGCCAGAATCTTGGCGCTGGCTTACGTTTCAGTCCTGTAGATGCTCCTTTTCTACCCAATCCTTATGCTCCTCCCTCAGATTTCTTGGCGGATTTTCGCTTCGTTCTTGCTTTCTTTTCCTTTGGCTTCTCTTCTTTCTTGGTGACCGCTTTTTCCTTGGTATCTGCTGCTTTTGGCTTTCGGAGTGCTCGTTTTTTCCTTCCACTGGGTTTCTCTTCTTTTGCTTTCTCAGCCTTCACCTTTTCTTCAGCCTTTTCTTCGGTGATTTCCTTCTTAATCTCGACAGGTTCCCTTTTGGGTTTCTCTGCAGCCTTCTCCACTTTCTTGTGGGTAGCACGCTTTCTTTCAATGATTTTTTTGCGCCACTTATCGTCGAGAACCAAGCTCTTGATAACGATTTTAGAAGGATGTACTGGAACAAAGATCGAGCTCCCATCTACTTTTTCTCGAGTCAAACCGTCAATATATATTCTGTATTTATTACTGTCTATTCGGCTTACCTTCCCCTCAAATCCTTTGTGATCCCCTCGCACGACGCGAACTGTGTCACCGCTTCTCACTGGGAGAGTCTTCACTTTTTGTGAGGCCTGCAACTCCGGTGATAAATGTGCACCGAAATGCTTGTGGCGCTTGTGATCAGGTGCTTGATAAAGCATTTTTCTTTGTTTTCCAGGTTTCAACGTTTGCATTTTTCACCCTCCATTTACACTATTATGCTAGAAGCGCTCGCGATTCTTGGCCATCTCTCAGCAGCTTCTTTGGCGACCGGACCACGGATTTCTGAGCCTTTCATTTCTCCTTCAGGGGTAATTATCACCGCTGCATTGTCTTCAAACCGTATCCAGACGCCATCAATCCGTCTGTAAGGCCTTCTCTGCCTCACAATGACTCCTTGAAAGATCTTCTTTCGCATATCAGGTGTTCCTTGTCTGACCGAAAGGGTTATTCTGTCCCCCACAGAGCCAGATGGGTAGCGTCTCAGTCGTCCTTTGTATCCCATAACCTGTATGAGTCGCAATCTTTTTGCTCCAGTGTTGTCGGCACATTTCAAGACTGAAAGAGCCGTTAATCCTCTTGAAATCTTGAACCTCTGTGCGGTCATTCCTTTTGCGCCAGAAGCTCTTTGCTTCGCTTTTGCCGCCATCTCACTTCTCCTCCAGTCTTTCAACAATCACAAAGGATACCGTTTTACTCAACGGGCGACACTCAGCTATTTTCACGTGGTCTCCCTCTTTTGCGCCTACACATGGGGGGCTGTGTGAAGGGATTCGACTCTTCCTTCTTTCGTATCTCATGAACTTTGGGACATATTGAAGATAATCACGCTTGACTATGACTGTCTTATCCATTTTAGAGCTAACAACAACTCCTTCCAGTACGCGACCGCGAACGGACAGTTCCCCGTGAAAAGGACAGTTTAAGTCTTCGCAAGACTTCTTAGGTTTCTTGAAAGTGAGCGACATTACCATAATCGCCTCACAGTTTTCTTAAGGCGATCCTCAGGTCTTCCCTCAAGGAGTCTACCATCAATCTCGACAATTGTGTCGTCCGAGAATTTGAAGTGAAAAACGTTCAGGTTTTTTGGAACAATTTTTCTTTTGCCTTCATTCAAAAGCGTGAAAGTATTTCTTGTTTCGTCTATCACTCTTCCGGCTAGTGCCTTATGATTAAGATGTGTGCTTTTGACGATTTTGGCCTCGGTCCCAATGAACTCGTGGCTAGTTATCTCTGACGTCACTTTCATTCCTTTTTCTTCCTCTTCTTTCTTTCTTCTGCTCTTTCGGCTTCTCTTTTGGCTTCTTCACTAGCCCTAGTTTTTCCTCGTTTTCTATGGTCAACAGTTTGGCTACCGCCCTGCGCAACTCTTTTACTCGAGCTGGGTTCTCCACTGTGCCACCCGCCTTGATCATTGTTTTCAGTCTAGTGAGTTCTATCTTGATTTCGCCGAGTCTCTTAGTTCTTTCTTCAGAGGACATGTCTCTGATTTCTTTGATTCTCATTAGAGGCATTTACTCTGTTTCCTCCCTGTTTCGTCATCGCTCGCTTCTTCAGATTCCGTCTTATTCTCTGTTACCACTGCGCTCTCTTCTTTCATTTCCGCAGTTTCTTGTTCAAGCTTCTCTTCATCAGCAGGTACTTCCACCTTTTCTTCCGTGGGTGGAAGCTTCTCAGCTATCTTGATTTTGTCTGGGAACTTTGCGTCTGGAGGCATTATTCTAACTCTAACGCCGAACATGCCGGGCTTCATTTGAACATGGACTTCAGCTTTTCTCATGTATTTTGTAGGTGGTTCTCCGCATTTCGGGAGGTAGCCTGATTTGAATTTTTCATATCTTGCCCGTTCGGTTCTTAGCTTGCCGCTTATTATTATTTCTGCGCCTAGGGCTCCAGCCTCTATGGTTTGATTTAGAGCCCAAAAACCTGCACGCCTGAAGTGTACGCCTCTCTGCAGTGCTGAGGCGACTTTTGAGGCAACAACGTAAGCGTTCAATTCTGGGATCTCGATCTCAGAAACGGAGATCTGTGGGTTTGCGACCTGGAACTTTTCTTCCAGAAGGCTTGCAAGCTCTCTTATTGTTTCTCCGCCACGGCCTATCACTAAGCCTGGACGCATGGCGTAGATGACTATGTGAGTTCCCAAGGGCGTCTTTGATATTGAGACGCCTCCATATCCTGCTCTTTCAAGCTTACTCTGGAGAAACTCGTCGATCTCGGTTCGCTTTATGGACTCAGATATGAAGTATTTGACGACAGCCACGCTATGCCTCTCCTCCCGTTTCTGGTCTCTCTTCAACGACTATTTCGATGTGGGTCAGAATCTCAATTTTCGGTGAGGCTCTTCCTTGAGCTCTAGGTGTGAAACGTTTCATTTTCATTCCTTGATGTGACACTGCGTGAATGATTCGAAGTCTGTCAATGTCCAATCCCTTGTTCTCTGCGTTGGCCTCTGCACCTTCAAGTACTTTTAACACGTGTCCCGATACTTTCACTGGGTATCTGCCTACGAATGCCTTCTGTAGACCATGGCGGTGACCGAGTTTCTTTGTGAATCTCATATATGGAACTGGTTTTTTCTTGTCTATGACATCGTTAAGGTACTGCTTTGCTTTCGGAAGCATCATACCTTTAATCGTTCTACACACTTCCCGTGCCGCTTTATGGGATACTCTAATCTCTCGGGCACTGGCTTTCGCTGTTTTTTCTGGGTCCAGTTCCTCATCTGCTATGGAGTATCCCCATTTTGGCACTTTATGCGCTCTCCAACTGTGCAAGTGAACAGCAACATGGCGATTTATATGGCTTTCCGTCAACATAGATGGTTTGCAGAGTGTTTTAGCCTTCTTGAATCCGGCCTTTTTCCATGTCAGGTGTGTCTCGTTTCCGAGTTTCTCACGTGCGACATGCAAGCTATCAGTGGCGGCAAGGGGGTAGGGATCAAAGCTGATAACGTGCCGTGCCAGAATACGCTGATCGCAGTTATACATTAGGTGTAATTCGGACTGATTTGCAGAATAAGATAGTAAAGGAGAAGACCGATAGTATTAAAAGGTCATATTAACAACATCATACAACTTAAACCAATAAGGTGAAAAAATGGAAGAAAAACCAACTGCTGCATTTGTGCTGTCGCTGATTGGTGGAATCATTGTCCTTCTG